>Ga0182011_10001959_pt1 | contig 17746 bp, 14 predicted proteins | sample 711E1DmetaG_FD_120481 | JGI IMG/M metagenome (GOLD analysis project Ga0182011, IMG submission 120481) | Permafrost microbial communities from Stordalen Mire, Sweden - 711E1D metaG | ecosystem: Environmental > Terrestrial > Soil > Wetlands > Permafrost | place: Sweden: Stordalen | collected... | reverse complement strand
CTACAGCCACGGCTACAGTCACGACAACAGCAACCGGAAATTGGTGGGACAACCTTGGCAAGCCGCAGTACGGGGGCACGATTACGATTGCGTCCAACAGCAACGTTGTGAATTTTGATACATATAACGGCACAACGAATAACTCGCTGAATATGGCATGGGATGAACAGACGTTCACTGACGATTGGACGTTAAACCCGTCAGTATATAACTACCAGATCAGTTTCCGTCCTCCGGACTACGCGGCGGGCGACCTGGCAGCAAGCTGGGAATTTTCTGCTACGGACATCAATACTTTTATTATTCATGTCAGACAAAATGTCTATTTCCAGAACATTGCGCCGGTAAACGGCCGTCAGCTTACCGCTGCCGATGTAGCCTATACCTACGACCGGAATTTTGGGTTGGGTAATGGCTTTACCACGGTGAGCGCGTCCTGGGCCAGCGCTCCGCAAATCGCCATCAAAGCGGTCACCCAAATTGATAAATATACAGTTTCATTCACGTGGGCGGGCACAAACCCCGAATCAATTGCGGAGAATATGCAGCAAGCCAGTATCGTCAACTGTATAATACCGTCAGAGTTGGTGACGACATACGGCAACACCAATAACTGGCATAATCAAGTGGGCAGCGGACCATTTATTTTAGCCGACTGGGTGGACTCCAGTTCAATGGTGCTGACCGCTAATCATTCTTATTGGGGAGTTGACGAGCGTTTCCCGCAAAATAAAGTCCCTTACGTTAATGAAATCAATGTACTGATCATTCCTAACACCTCTACGGCACTGGCAGCAATGCGGACCGGCAAGATCGACTTCGATAATTCCGGTTTAACACCAACAGTAGTTACAGCACTGCAAAAAACGAATCCGGAAATAAATATAATAAAGGTTAATGGTGCCGTATTAGATATCTTACCGAAAAGCAGCGCCGCGCCTTTTAATAACCTCAACGTAAGAATTGCGGCGCAACAAGCTATAAATTTGCCTTTGATCGCCAGCAGTTACTACTCCGGCACGGCCAATCCGATGCCGCAGACGTTAGTCTCGTATTACATCACCGGTTGGGGATGGCCTTATCCGCAATGGCCGGCATCGCTGCAGGCGGAATATGCCTTCAATCCAACCAACGCTAAAGCGCTTCTTGCCGCTGCCGGATATCCGAACGGGTTTAACACTACCTTGTATTACGATCTAAACAACGATACGGATTTGTTGAACATCATTGTATCCGAGGAAGCAGTGGTTGGCATCAATATCTCATTACAAGGGATGAGCGCAGCCGCGATCAGCGCTTATCTGGCGACTCCACAGTGGTCAACCGGGTTATCGCAGCGCAGCACCGGCCTGATTGGCCGTATTATGGCACCCCTGCGAGTATTGCCTGAGTTTATACCGGGGAACTCGGTCAACTTTGAAGGCTGGAACGACCCTGTTTATACTGCCATCTATAATAATGCCATGGCCGCGACCAACATCGATACTATCAAGGGATATGTACAGCAGGCGTGCCAGTACGTGACCCAACAGCATATCTTAATAAGTTTGATTACACCAACCGGCTACTGCCTCTGCCAACCGTGGATTGTCGGTTATAACGGTCAAAACTATGCGTTTTCCAACCTGATCCAAACATACGGAGCCCGCATGTTTATAAATCAGGCCGTGAAAAATTCCTACTAAACTTCTCTAAAAATCATGTTTGATTACTTGCGACGGAAAAAGAGGCTGGGTGACAAACCCAGCCTCTTTCATTTAAGGTCCGTTTCACCATTATGGCTCTTCGCAGTTCCTTGCGTATACTCCCCGGTAAATGTTACAATCAGCGTGTCCAAATGACTTGTTTTTTATCCATCTTATCAGTAGACCAGGCGCCGACTGACCGGGTGAAAAGCCGGTCAGTTATTGGAGCGGATAAATATTGAAATGCGGTTATTCAGAACGACCGGATAACTAATTTTTATGTTGAGGTTCGAAAAACTCAGGGTAAATTCTCGAAACAAATATTACATAATGTGACCGAGTCCGAGAATAAAGGATTATCGTGAGCATTATTATTGAAACAAAAAGGCTGGTTTATTCCATGCAAAGAAACAAATTGCTCCCAACGGACCGCCGGGAAATAGAAGACCAGGTAATGAACTATCTGAAGGTTCAAGGCTACCACGTAACCAAGTCAGCGAAAGTGATCGGACAGTCCGGCGTTGAGCATACCTTCGATATGCTGGCTGAAGCCGATGAATTTCTTATTCGAAATACCATTGTCATCTCCTTCGCATTGAATGAGCGGAAAGAGATGCCGGGGAATATTATTTTCAATTTCTCCAATCAAGCCTATGATGCTGGAATAAACCAGAGAATATTAATCGTAGATGAAGAATTAGACCAGAAAGTAAAAGCTCTGGCCCTACAGAAACGGATAAGAGTCATTGATATCAGCCAGATAGAATCATTAAATAAAGTATTAGCTCCCAAGCACCTCGCTGCCGGAGCTAAAGAGAATATCAATATCGAGAGTAAGGAACAGTTAGCCCAATCGCTGATACAGTATGGTTACCGTGTCCAACAGAACGTCCGGGTACAGGGCAGGTCCGGAGTCGATTACACGTTTGCAATCCTGGCCTATCATGATATTGACAGTTTCGGATATAATATCGGTATTGATTTTCTGGATAATATGACTGATGTCAACATCGACCAGGTGTCCCTTTTTGATACTAAGGCTTATGATGCCGGAACTGATTATAAAGTTCTCGTGGTGCGGTCCAAATTAAATGCAGAAGCTAATAAATTTGCCGATCAGCAACACATTCAAGTTTATCAGATGAAGAGCCGAACCGGTGAACATTCGAAGGGACAAGCAGTATTACCGATTGATTTACCGGCAAAACCACAAATGCCCAAGTCAGTGCCATTATTCTCTCAACATGAGGCCCTGAAGTTAATCCCTGAAGTCGTAGCGAGACGGTACAACGCCATACCTCTTGCTGTTTCAGGTAATACACTGGAGGTCGCGATGGAAGACCCGACCAATATGCTTGCCCTGGAAGCCTTAGCGAGAATCAGTCTGAAACAAATTAAAATCGTAGCGGCAAATAAAAAAGAAGTACGGGATGCTATTGACCTCCACTACAGGGGTTATAGCGAAATCGAAAAACAGATTACGCACATAAATATTCCCATCGGCAGCATTGACGACGGCATTCTGGCAAGCAAAATAGCCAGTTACACCCCGGTGGTGGAGGCGCTGAATATGATTATTGAGGGAGCCGGAACAGCCCGGGCTTCCGACATTCACCTTGAGCCTGAAGAAAACCGGTTCAGAGTACGCTACCGTATCGATGGTGAACTCGAAGATATGATTTCACTGCCGCTTAATATACACCGGGCGTTGATTTCCCGCACCAAGGTTCTGGCTGGTATGAACATTGGTGATGCGCGCCGTCCCCAGGACGGTCAGTTTACCACCGTGATCAAAGGTCGGTCGATCGATGTCAGAGTAGCCACCACCCCGACTATTTACGGAGAAACAGCGGTTCTCCGGATACTGGACAAGTCAATGGCACTATTTGAATTGTCCGATCTTGGTTTCCTGCCGGACGCTCTGATAAAATACGAAAAAATGCTTAGAGTCCCCTTCGGGATGATACTGATAAGCGGTCCAACGGGGAGCGGCAAGACTACCACTCTATATGCCTCGGTTAGCACTCTTGACAGTATGAAGCGGAAAATAGTCACCGTTGAAGACCCTGCCGAATACCGGCTCAAGGATATAACCCAGATTCAGGTGAATCCTCTGGCCGGCATTACGTTTGCAACCGGGTTAAAGTCTATCCTTCGGCTTGACCCTGATATCATCTTCATCGGTGAGATACGTGACGCTGAGACGGCCGATATCGCCGTTCAGGCAGCCCAGACCGGACATATAGTGCTCTCTTCCATTCATGCCAGCGATACCACCGGTGTGCTTTCACGGCTTGCCGATTTGGGAATTGAGCCGTTTATGATCGCGTCTTCAGTGGTTGGTATTGTTTCTCAACGGCTGATACGGCGACTTTGCCCATATTGCCAGCATATTGTTGAAGCCCCTGTTCCCGAGCAGATTGCTTACGAAGAAGAGACCGGAGAAAAGCGGGCCAGATTCCCCTATGGTATTGGGTGTAAGAAATGTTCTTATACCGGTTACCTGGGCCGTATTGGTATATATGAAGTTTTATCCATGAGCAATACGATGAAAATGATGGTCCATCACCAGGCAACCGGCGATGAAATGCGCGACCAGGCTCTGAAAGAGGGCATGGTGACCATGTTAAATGACGGCATGACAAAAGTTAAATTAGGGATAACCACGCCAACAGAAGTAGTGCGGGCCGCCTACACCGCCAGCCGGGGCAAATAATTAAGCGGTTTTAAACAACCTGATTAAGTTTGCTTAAATAATATACTTTTAAATAATTAAAATTTGTTTAGATATCATCAATGCCTGAACAATAACGTTTCTGTCGTGCCTGTCAGAGGTGACGCGAACGAAAAACAGCGGGTACGAAGCGAAAATAGTGGAAAATACGGGTGGAAATCAACGTCGATATGAGCCGCCCGAGAATCGAACTCGGAACCTAAGCATTAAGAGTGCTTTGCTCTGCCAGTTGAGCTAGCGGCCCGTACGCATTTTAGTTTAACAAACCTTGAGCTCTGACGCAAATTACGCTAATGACAGGATGATAGCGTTTAGAGTTTTCCAGAAAACCGGACGGAAACAAGAAAAGGTCCTGTTTCTTCAAAAATAAATCTCTGAATTGACTTTGACTCCATCATTTCATATAATAATAAGGTTGTCTGCTTTTGCAGCGCTTAAAAAATATATATCGTGCCCGAGTAGCGCAATGGCAGCGCAACCGATTTGTAATCGGTAGGTTAGTGGGTTCGACTCCCCTCTCGGGCTGTGCCTGCAGCCTAAGAGGCTCTCAAGGAGAGGTGCCGGAGTGGTTAATCGGAACAGTCTGTAAAACTGTCGCCCTGACGGGCTACACAGGTTCGAACCCTGTCCTCTCCACCATTTTATAATTAAATATTGGACTTCACCCGAAAAATCTGTATAATATATTGGGAATAGTGCCCACATAGCTCAGTCGGTAGAGCACGTTCTTGGTAAGAACGGGGTCATCGGTTCGAATCCGATTGTGGGCTTTGAGAAAGAAGGGGGATTTTAATGGCTAAACAAAAATTTGACAGAAGTAAACCGCACGTTAATGTAGGTACCATCGGTCACGTCGATCACGGCAAGACGACCCTTACCGCAGCGATTTCGCTGGTATTATCCAAGCAACCCGGTCTGAGCGTCTCTTACCGTGCATTCGATACCATCGACAATGCACCGGAAGAGAAAGCACGTGGCATGACCATTGCCATCGCTCATATTGAATATGAAACAGCCAAACGGCATTATGCCCATATCGACTGTCCGGGACATGCCGACTATATTAAGAACATGATTACCGGCGCTGCCCAGATGGACGGCGCAATTCTGGTAGTCAGCGCGCCCGACGGTCCGATGCCGCAGACCAGGGAACACATTCTGCTGGCGCATCAAGTGAACGTGCCCTGCATGGTGGTTGCCCTGAACAAATGCGACCTGATGGAAGATGAGGAACTGTTACAGCTCGTCGAGATGGAACTCCGGGAGCTTCTCACCAAGTACGGCTTCCCGGGAGAGAAAGTTCCGATTGTCAGAGTGGCGGCGAGCAAAGCGCTGGAATGCGGCTGCGGCAAGAGAGATTGCAAATGGTGCGGCCCGATCCTGAAATTGATGGATGCGGTTGATGAATATGTACCCACCCCGCTTAGACCCAAGGACAAGCCATTCCTGATGCCTGTAGAAGATGTCTTCAGCATCAAAGGCCGCGGTACAGTCCCGACCGGCAGAGTGGAGCGTGGTGTTATCAAGGGCGGCGATGAAGTTGAAATCGTCGGTCTGCATCATGAAATCAAGAAAGTAACTGCTACCAGTTTGGAAATGTTCCACAAGATACTGGACTATGCTGAACCGGGCGATGCCGTTGGTGTTTTACTCCGCGGTGTTGAGCGTACCGATATCGAAAGAGGGCAGGTCTTAGCTGCTCCCGGCAGTATCAAACCGCACACCTATGCCGAAGCCGAGGTAATGGTTTTAAGCAAGGATGAGGGTGGCCGGCATACTCCGTTCTTCAACGGTTACAAACCGCAGTTCTATATCAGAACTACCGATGTTACCGGTGAACTCCAATTACCCGAAGGGGTAGAAATGGTAATGCCAGGCGATAATATTACCGCCAAGATTAAGTTGATCTACCCGGTCGCCATGGAAGAAGGCCTGCGCTTCTCCATCCGTGAGGGCGGTAGAACCGTCGGCGCCGGCACTATTACTAAGATAATCGAGTAAATATGGCAAAGAATGAAAATAGAATTATAGTGACTCTCGCCTGCACTGAGTGCAAGGGAAGAAACTATACGACACAAAAAAATAAGCGAAATGACTCCCAAAGAATGGAGCTGAAGAAGTTTTGTCCCACCTGTCGTGGACAGAAGCTACATCGGGAAGTTAGATAACGCGCGAGAGGGAAAGGATGCCAGAATCAAAAACAACTAATGTGGCGCCTAAACCGAAAAATGCCGTTGCCAACTATATCAGTGAAACCATTGCGGAACTGAAAAAAGTGACATGGCTAAGCCGGCGTGACCTTTTATACTTGTCAGGCATCGTGCTGCTGGTCACTGTGGTGGTTGGGGTAATACTCGGAAGTATTGATTTTGGATTCAGCAAATTGATCCAATTTTTGATTAATAACGTACATATCGGATAACAACGCTATGTTGAAGTTACCCTCTTAAATTGAATTTTATTAATGAGGTTATTTGTGGTCGAAGTTGAGAAAAACTGGTTTGCGATTCATACCTACTCCGGATATGAAGAGCGCGTCAAAAAGAATCTGGAACAACGGATTAAATCCATGGATTCCGGCGACGAGATTTTCCAGGTATTGATACCGACGGAGGAAGAAATCGAAATCAAGGGTGGGCAAAAACACACCATTGCCAAAAAAATATTGCCCGGTTATATCATCGTCGAGATGAAGATGACGGATAAAAGCTGGAATATCGTGCGAAACACGCCTGCAGTAACCGGATTCGTCGGCAGCGGCGGCAAGCCGGTGGCTCTTTTAGAAGAAGAAGTACAAAAAATACTGAAACAGATGAGAGCCGAAACGCCTAAGATTAAAGTCGGGTTTAAAGAAGGACAGAGTGTCCGTGTTACCGACGGCCCGTTTACCGATTTTGTCGGTGTGGTTGACGAAGTAGGTCTGGAAAAAGGGAAAGTAAAAGTTTTACTCTCGCTCTTCGGGCGGGAGACACCGGTGGAATTGGATTTCTTACAAGTGGAAAAACTATAAATAGCTGACAGCTAATATACGTCAGCTAAAGCTGAGTACCAAAAGGGCTGAAAGCTTACAGCTAGAGATAGGAGACAATAGTGGCGAAAAAATTAATTGCCGTCATCAAATTACAGATTCCGGCTGGAAAAGCAAATCCGGCACCCCCGGTCGGTCCGGCATTGGGCCAGCACGGTATCAACATCATGGGGTTCTGCAAAGAGTATAACGAAAGGACCGCCTCGATGGCAGGTTCCATCGTTCCTGTAGAAATCTCGGTCTTTGAAGACCGTTCCTTCACTTTTATCACAAAGACACCGCCGACGCCCGATTTACTGAAAAAAGCATTGAGTCTTGAGAAAGGCTCAGGCACGGCCGGCCGGACTAAAGTCGGGGTACTGACCAGACAGAAACTCACCGAAATTGCCAAACTCAAGTCTAAAGACCTCAATGCCAGAAGTCTTCAAGCCGCCGAAAGAATTGTTGCGGGCACAGCCCGTAGTATGGGAATAGAAGTAGAACAAAAATGAAAAAAAGATACGAAGCAGCAGCCAAGTTAGTCGATGAGAAAAAAGAGTATGCTCCCGATGAAGCCATCGCCACCGTCAAGAAAACGGCCACCGCCAAATTTGACGAGACGGTAGAGCTTCACTTGCGGATGGGACTTGACCCCCGCAACTCAGCGCATCAGGTACGCGGTATTGCCCTTTTACCTTACGGATTGGGAAAGCAGGTCAGAGTACTGGTCTTTGCCCAGGGTGAAGCGGCAAAATCAGCGGAAGCCGCCGGCGCCGATTTTGTCGGTTCGGATGAACTGGTAAAAAAGATTGAAGAAGGCTGGACGGAATTCGATGTGGCCATCGCTACTCCCGACATGATGGGCAAAGTCGGTAAACTGGGTAAGGTATTAGGGCGTAAAGGCCTGATGCCGAACCCCAAGTCCGGTACCGTCGTTGCCGGTAATGACTTACCCAAAGTCTTACAGGATGCCCGAAAAGGACGTGTGGAATTTAAACTGGATAGAACCGCGATTATTCATATCGTGGTCGGCAAAGCCAGTTTTGAACCCGAAAAACTGATGGGTAATCTTTCGTCAATCGTGGAAGCGATTGTGAAAGCGCGACCCATCGGCGCAAAAGGCGTCTATGTACGCAGCGCTTTCCTGACGACCAGCATGGGACCGAGTGTTAAACTGGACCTCAAGCCGACGCTGGCATTAACCTCTTCATAAAAATTTAGCAATTTATAAATTAAAGCCCGTAAAGATGAAAAATCTTACGGGCTTTATTGTTTTTAAATGTCTGCTCTATTTAAAGCTGTTTTAATTAAGTGAAATTATCCGGAATATTTTTAATAATTATCAGCCCCAAAATACGACATATTTACAGAAATAACACTTGACAAGGCTCTCTTTTTTATGTTACTAATAATACGTACTTAGTTTTGCCTCTCTATTAGTCCAATCGTAATTTCATTTCTAGCCTAAGAGTTTGTGATATTCCTTTATGTCAAAATACATATTTGTAACCGGTGGTGTTGTTAGTTCAGTTGGTAAAGGCATCGCTGTCGCTTCCATCGGCACCATACTGAAGAGCCGCGGTATCAGCGTTTCCGTCCAGAAACTTGACCCTTATCTGAATGTCGACCCCGGAACAATGTCCCCATATCAGCACGGTGAAGTATTTGTTACGCAAGACGGCGCAGAAACCGACCTCGATCTGGGGAATTACGAACGTTTCATCGATATTAATCTGACGCAGGATTCCAACATTACTTCCGGTCAGATATACAGCTCCGTGATTGCCAAAGAAAGGCGGGGAGATTTTCTCGGCGGCACCATACAGGTTGTCCCGCATGTCACCAACGAAATCAAGAATCGATTCAAACGGCTGGCCGAAAAATCAAAGGCGGATGTAATTTTAATCGAAGTCGGCGGCACGGTGGGAGATATCGAAGGCCTGCCTTTTCTGGAAGCCATCCGCCAGATGAGAAAGGATGCCGGCCGGGATAATGTCCTCTACATTCACGTCACATTATTACCTTATCTGGGTTCGACGCAAGAGCTCAAAACGAAACCGACCCAGCATAGCGTCAACGAATTGCGCAGGATCGGTATTCAGCCGGATGTCATCATCTGCCGCAGCGATTATCCGATAGCAGATAATCTTCGGGATAAAATCTCGCTATTTTGCGATGTGGATAAAGAAGCTGTTATTCCGCTGGTCACCGTTTCTACCGTTTATGAAGTACCTCTCGTTTTGGAAGAGGAAGGAATGGGAAACCTGATCGCGGATAAGCTTTCGCTGACGGCGAAAAGTGAAGATTTAAACGAGTGGCGGGATATGGTCACCCGTCTGAAGAAACCGCATCAGCCAGTTAATATTTGTCTGGTGGGTAAATATGTCGAATTAGAAGACTCTTACTATTCGGTGCGTGAAGCATTGAAACATGCCGCTCTTTTCCATGACCGTGAGTTAAAACTGACATGGATTCCAGCCGAACAGCTGGAAAAAATGGATAATATCGATTCCTGCTTGCGAACGGCGCAGGGTATTGTGGTGCCCGGTGGTTTTGGCGAAAGAGGTATTGAAGGAATGATAAAAACCGCCAGGTATGCCCGCATCAATAAAATTCCATATCTGGGGTTATGTCTGGGAATGCAGGTCATGGTCATTGAATTCGCGCGTGATGTCTTCAAGTCCATCAGTGTCAATTCAACTGAATTTGATCCGGACCCGACATATCCGGTGATTGACCTGATGCCGGAACAGAAAAACATTGCCAGTAAAGGGCATACCATGCGGCTGGGAAATTATCCCTGCAAACTGGTGCCCGGCACGCTGGCTTATAAGGCCTATCAACAGGATGTGGTGATGATTCAAGAAAGGCACCGCCACCGCTTTGAATATAATAATGATTTCCGCCAATCACTCCAGGAAAAGGGTCTGGTTTTAAGCGGACTTTCACCCGACGAACGGCTGGTGGAAATATGCGAAGTGAAAGATAATCCATGGATGGTCGGTTGCCAATTCCATCCGGAATTCGGTTCGCGTCCAAATCGGCCCCATCCGTTATTCCGTGATTTCATCGGCGCAGCAAAGGATATCCTGAGGGAAGGCGCGCAACCGGCACTTCCCTTGACGAATTAAGATGCTGCCGAAAGCTATCCTCTTCGATATGGACGACACGATACTGAGATATACGATAACGCTGGAGTCGGCGTGGAAGGAAGCCTGTGAAATCTCGGCAAAAGATACCAAATCTTTTACAGCGGAAGAATTACTTCACCATATTAACATTGCCAGAGAATGGTATTGGAGCGATCCGGAAAGACATCGAATAGGCAGGTTAAATTTGCTTAAGGCAAGAACATCTTTTATCACGATGGCTTTAAAGAAGCTTGGTTGTGAGGATGAGAAGATAGCAGTAAATATTGCAACCAGTTTTTCAAAGATAATCGATGGGACATTAGACTTTTTCCCTGATGTCGAAGATACGCTCCAGCAATTGGTAATAAAGGATGTAAAATTAGCGCTGTTAACCAACGGAGCCGGGGCAGCACAGCAGGAGAAAATAAGCAGGTTTAGACTTAACAGGTATTTCAATGTTCGACTGATTGAGGGCGAGTTGGGCTTTGGCAAACCGGACCAACGATTTTTTAAAATGGCTTTGTCGAAGCTGAAAATCACGCCGGAACAGACCTGGATGGTTGGAGATGATCTGGAACGTGACATCGCCGGAGCCCAAACAGCGGGGATATACTCTATTTGGTGTGATTATGGGAAAAAAGGGTTACAGGAAAACTCGAAAGTTCAACCAGATAAAATCATTAACAATATTACCGAGTTGTTTTCACTGTAATTAACAGCAGGATAAGGTGGGGTTGTAAAAATAATAATGGTTGTGTATAATCAAGGAAAGGTGCTCAGACGGGCTTTCTACGCCATTGCAGGACACCATCCTCATGATCTTACCGCCGCTAAAGCAAAATCACAGATTATTATGATTCCTTACGTCGTTTTTTTGCAGATGGTCAACCATCCGCTTACTGATATAGGCATTAAGCTGGTTTCTCTTCGGTTGGAACGTGTTTTCAATGATGAGTAACGGCAGACCTATAAACAATACACTCAAACCATGATTTGTAAGCGTTGTTGCCATGCTGCTTTCGGTTGTATTGTCAACCCAACAATTTGAGAGAGAAGGGATTGAAGCCATTTGTATAGTATGATACATACATTTAAAATCACCGGGAGGTCTGGAGATGGACATTAGCCAATTGGAGAATAAAACCAGAGAAGAGCTGCTTGACATCGTCAAGGAGATGGACTTACCTGACTGCGCAAACCTGGAAAAGCCGGAGCTGGTCAGGCGGTTGTTACAGGCAGATGCCGAACAACAGGGCAACATTTTCTCCAGCGGCGTCCTGGAAATAATGACGGACGGTTACGGATTCCTCAGGCAGATTAGTCTGCTGCCCAGCCAATCCGATATTTATGTTTCCCAATCGCAAATCAGACGTTTTGGATTACGGAACGGCGATAAAGTTACCGGGCAGGGCAGACCGGCGCGCGCCGGAGAAAAATACATCAGCCTGCTGAGAATCGAAGCCGTTAATGACCTCAATGCGGAATTGGCAAAAACCCGCCCTTATTTCACCTCTCTAACTCCAACCTACCCTGATCGACTTATTAATCTCGAAGTCAGTACCAACAGCCTCTCCACCCGCCTGCTCAATCTTATTGCGCCCGTGGGGCGCGGACAGCGCGGATTGATTGTTTCACCGCCGAAAGCCGGTAAAACAATGTTATTGAAAGCGATTGCTAATGCAATTACTACAAATTATGACGATATTCACCTGATGGTTTGTCTCATCGGGGAACGCCCTGAAGAGGTCACCGACATGCGGCGTTCCGTGAAGGGAGAGGTGGTGGCGGCTACTTTCGATGAGCCGGTAGAGAATCATACCCGGGTGGCGGAATTGGCCCTGGAGCGAGCCAAGCGTATTGTCGAAAGCGGCAAAGATGTAGTCATTCTACTGGACGGCATTACCCGTCTGACCCGCGCTTATAACCTGGCGATGCCGTCCAGCGGCAGAACACTCTCCGGCGGTATTGACCCGTCAGCGCTGCATCCGGCCAAACGTTTCTTCGGCGCCGCCCGTAACACGTCTGAAGGTGGCAGTCTGACCATCCTGGCGACCTGTCTGGTGGATACCGGCAGTCGTATGGATGACCTGATTTATGAAGAGTTTAAGGGCACCGGCAACATGGAAGTCCACCTCGACCGCCGTCTGGCCCAGCGCCGTGTTTATCCCGCGATTGATATTGAACCCAGTGGCACCAGACATGAAGAATTGTTGCTGAATGAGCAAACACTGAAACAGGTCTGGCTGTTGCGCCGTATGGCCGCGATGATTTCCTCCGATTCTACCAACTTTGTAGAAGCGACGGAAAGAATCCTGGAAAGATTGAAAAAGTCCAAAACCAATGCTGATTTCCTGGCTAATCTGCAGAAAGACGTCGACTAAAGACAGATATTCTTTTTCGATAATACCCGGAGATAGCGGTGACAGGTAATCTGATAAACGAACAGTTGAAACAGTTGCCCGCCAACCCGGGTGTCTATCTGATGAAAGATACCGCCGGGAAAATCATCTACGTCGGAAAAGCCGGTAACCTCAGTAACCGGGTGCGTTCTTACTTTCAGCCTTCAGCTAAGCTTGAACCCAAGACCCAGCAGCAGGTGGCTGAAGCCAAAGAGCTGGAATTTTTCATCACCAATTCGGAATATGAAGCCCTGATTGTGGAAAATAATCTCATCAAGAGATATCATCCTTTTTACAACATCCGTCTCAAGGATGATAAAGGTTATCCGTATATTAAAATCAATCTCAAGGAAGATTGGTCGACGGTCTCTTATACCCGTGAAATGAAAAATGACGGCGCCCGTTACTTCGGGCCTTTTACGAGTCCCTGGTCGGTAAAACAAACCCTGAAAGTGCTGGAGAGTATCTTTGGCTTCCGTTCCTGCAGCAAACCCATCACCGGGACAGATAAACGCCCATGTCTCAAATATCACCTCGGCCATTGTCTGGCGCCCTGTACCGGATACGTCAGCAAAGAGGAATATAAGGAAGCGATTAAACAAATCGTGCTTTTTCTGGAGGGCAAACGAGATAGGGTCATTAAAGAATTCGAACAGGAAATGAAAGCTGCATCAGAGGCTTTGGATTTTGAACGCGCTGCCCAGCTGCGCGATAGGATTGGCGCTATCAGGAATGTCATCGAGGGACAGAAAATCGCCGCAAAAGTCAGCGGTAACGAAGATGCGATTGCCTTCGTGACCGATAATGACCAGGCTTACGTTCAGGTTTTCTTTGTCCGCAGCGGTAAACTCATCGGGCGGGAAAGTTTTGTTTTAACCGGAACGAATGCCGAGCAACCGCAAGAGATCATGGCCAGCTTTATTAAACAATATTATAATTCTGCGACGGATATTCCGCCGCTGCTGTTATTGCAGTACCCCATCGACGACAAAGATGCCATCGGGAATTGGCTGAAGCAAAAAAGAAGCGGTCCGGTAACGATTTCCGTTCCGAAACAGGGCAGCAAAAAGGAACTGGTCCGGATTGTCGTACAAAACGCGGAGCAGGGTTTGAAACAAATGAAGGTCAAGCAATTTGCCGCGCCGGCAATGATGGAATCCGCATTGAAAGAAATACAGGAAAAACTCGGACTGCCGTGCCCGCCGGAACGGATGGAATGTTATGATATCTCCAACATTCAGGGGAAAGAAGCGGTCGGCAGCATGGTGGTGTTTGAAAACGGCAGAGCCAAACCGTCGCATTACCGGCGTTTCCGCATTAAAACCGTGCCGGAAGCCAACGATTATGCGATGTTACAGGAAGTCCTCGGCCGGCGTTTTAGACGGGTGACGACCAATCCACCGGAATCGGATAATAAAGAAACCTGGGGGATAATGCCCGACCTGGTACTGATTGACGGCGGCAAGGGACAGTTGCACGCGGCGCAAACCGCAATGAAAGAAGCCGGCGCCGGCGCATTATCGATCGCCAGTCTGGCAAAAGAGAATGAAGAAGTTTTTATCCCCGGCCGGGGCGCTCCGATTGTACTACCGCGCAATTCTCCCGGACTGCAGTTACTGCAGCGGATGCGCGACGAAGCCCACCGCTTTGCCGTGGCTTATTTCACCAAAGTGCATAAGAAAAAGACCTTTACTTCATCTCTGGATAATATTCCCGGCATCGGACCCAAACGAAAACATGCGCTGCTGAAACAATTTAGCACGGTGAAAGGTATTAAAGAGGCTTCCATCGAAGGCCTGATGACGGTACCGGGGATGACTCCCGATTTAATCGAGAAATTAAAAGAGCACTTAGGCTAAAGAGGATAGAATAGATGATTCGAGAAATATCAAGCGAAAAAGAACTGGAAAACAGCGTCACAATAATCGCGGTTTCTTTCCGGACAGTGGCTGTTGAATTTAACTTAAATAAAGAAAATTGCCCCACACACCCGTCGCTAGTAACTTTGAAGCAGTTGAACGAAATGAAACGCAAGGGACTAAAATTATTCGGATTATTTGAGGATGATGCACAGATCGGTTTTGCGGCAGTGGAAAAGAAAAAACACAAAGTCTACAGCCTCGAAAAACTGGCAGTTCTTCCGGAACATAGGCACAAAGGTTACGGCGGGAAATTAATTGAGTTTGCGGAAGGTTATGTGAAAAATAGCAAGGGCGAAAAATTATCGATCGGGATTATCAACGAGCATGCAGTTTTAAAGAAATGGTATGAAGCCAAAGGATTCAAAGAAACAGCGGTAATGAAATTCGAACATTTACCGTTCACCGTCTGTTTTATGGAAAAAACAATCGGATAAAGGGGAAAGGGGCTGGTTCTAATGACCAGCCTTTTTTTTGACGATATTAACTTTTAGTAATTTTCCGCCAGGACTTCATAAAATGCCAGGGGATGTTTACAGGCCGGGCATTCTTTCGGTGGTTCCGTGCCCTCAAAAACATAGCCGCAATTCGCGCAGTGCCACTTCACGACTGTTTTCTTCTTGAAAACCTCACCATTGGCGATATTGGCAATCAGCTTGCGATATCTGGATTCGTGGAATTTTTCTACTTTGGAAATCTGTTCAAAAGAAACGGCAATTTCAGGGAAACTTTCTTCTCTGGCTATTATCGCGAAATTGGCATAAAGGGTAGTCCATTCCATGTTTTCGCCGGCGGCGGCTGCTTCCAGATTGGATTGTGTATCCTTGATCATCCCGGCCGGATAAGCGGCGACAATCTCGACATCGCCGCCTTCGAGATAGTTGAAGAATACTTTGGCGTGTTCCTTTTCATTGCCGGCAGTTTCTTCGAAAATGTTGGCAATCTGTTCAAATCCTTCTTTACGGGCTTTACTGGCAAAATAGGTGTAACGGTTCCGGGCCTGTGATTCTCCCGCGAAGGCTTTCAGTAGGTTTTGTTCGGTTTTAGTGCCTTTGATTGAGTTTGCCATAAAATACTCCTCCTATTTTCGTTAACTCTATTATAAAGGTTTTGAAAAAAGCAATCAGGGACAAACCTTTCCCGATAAAGACAGATTAAGAGAGGGCGCTTGATGACATTGACGATTAGAGTCAATTATGGTATATTTTTGGGGTTGGTAGCGTAGCTCAGTAGGTAGAGCAGAGGACTCATAAGCCTCCGGTCGGCGGTTCGATTCCACCCGCTACCACCAGTTTATTTTTTCCTACACCTGGAATACCACAAACCGAACCGCAGATTCAGCAATGATTCTTCCTCGCTTTGCCAGGCTCTAAATCCGAAACATGAAATTAAAACGAATCCAAAAGATAAAAGTTTAATTGAGTAATCAACTACTTAGAGCTTACGGTATTTCGAATATTACTGAAACATTAATTTTACAGAAGATGTCGGAAGGGCAGGCGTCCCTGTGTTTTACAAGATTTATCATCCTTTTATAGAAAATACGAAAGGTATTATAGAGCTATACCTAAGGCAGGACCGATATCGGGATGTATGCCATTCCATGAGTACGTTTGCGTAAAGAGGTGAGCTTGTTATTCAATGCCCTGTAAGGGTTTTTGTAAAATCTCGATACTTGTATTGCAAAACTTCATACATTTGTAATCTTTTAAATACAGATTTTATATATTCTTTATGAATTTAGTTTTAGACTATTATTAGTTTTTCGTTATAATGATACATCGGAGATGAATGATTTATGAGTAAATTTCAACGTCGATTTACTAAACAATTCCGAAATGGGGAAAAGGGCTTCACTATCTTTGAACTTTTAGTTGTCATCGTCATCATGGGTATTCTGGCCGCCGTCGCGATCCCACAGGTAACCAAATTCATTAATAAAGGTAAAGTCTCGGCAGCAAACTCTGAGCTTGTGTCGTTAAAAACAGCGATGGGAGCAACTATGGCTGATGCACAAGTAAGTTCACTTCCCGGTGCAGGCGGCAGTGCACTTACTGTTCTTTTAAACCCTACCACAGACTTCGAGGTTGTTAGCGCAGCTAATTCTCCTTCTGGTATTAACGTTTATGTTTCAGCTTATCTCCAAGGTAGTACTATTTCGTCACCTGGTACTGCTGCGACTGCGTTGCCGATAAAAGGAACCTACACATTTAATTCGAGTGGAGCAATCGTAACAGCCTCATTCCCTGGTGTTACTGGTTTTACTAATACCCCTGGCGGTAGCTTCCAATAACGTTGGGAAATATGAAATGAAAGTTCAATTTCTATAGCCAGAAACCTCAACGAACGCTGTATTCCAACGAAATATTCAACTGGTAAAAAACGGAAATATTGGCACAGTCTTACCATCAGGCGGATAATCAGGAATAGGTATTATGCGGGCAAGACATTTTTCGGAATCACTTCATAATAAATATTTCCTTCTTATAAACCCACATCGGGATGTCTCCCCTTCATGAGTACGTTCGTTCGGATAAACTTACATTTCCATTGGTAACAACGTCCAAAAACGGTGGAATTACAAACAAGATGCTTTTCAGATATTCAATACTTAAATAATAGATAGAATAAATAAAAGATGGATTTAATTCGGCATTATTTTAGAGTATAATAGACTCTAATTTAAAGCTGATTAACGGGAGGTAAAAATGTCAAACAAAAAATGGCAAATTGAGGTAGAAGGTCAACAATGTGTTATTAATGTACAGTTAGGCTCTTTCACGGGAGGTGGTTGTTTAACGTTAAATGGGGAGGAAATCAATAAATGGGGGGCATCTTTTAGTGGCTTGCCGTCGCAAATTAAGTTCGACG
>Ga0182011_10001957_pt1 | contig 17755 bp, 13 predicted proteins | sample 711E1DmetaG_FD_120481 | JGI IMG/M metagenome (GOLD analysis project Ga0182011, IMG submission 120481) | Permafrost microbial communities from Stordalen Mire, Sweden - 711E1D metaG | ecosystem: Environmental > Terrestrial > Soil > Wetlands > Permafrost | place: Sweden: Stordalen | collected... | reverse complement strand
TGCGTTCCTTTGAAAACGCCAACAAGGAGGTGAACTGAAATAAGTTTAAGTTAACTTAATTTTCCCCACCGGTGCCGGGGAAAATATTTTGCAAAAGTGGGGAATTCCTACTTGCAAAAAACAAATAACAATTTAGCAACTGATGTTCTCCAACAGTTAAAAAAAGTTACTCCCAAAATGTTTGAACAAATTGTTGTTGACCTCCTTGTTAAAATGGGTTATGGCGGAAGCCAAAAAGACGCCGGAGAAGCTATCGGTGGAATAAATGACGAAGGGATTGACGGTATTATCAAGGAAGACAAATTAGGGTTAGATACAATTTATATTCAAGCAAAGAGATGGGATAATTTCGTAGTAGGACGCCCCGAAGTCCAAAAATTTGCGGGCGCTTTACAGGGGAAAAGAGCTAAAAAGGGAATATTCATTACAACATCTAAGTACACTAATGAAGCTCTCGAATACGCCTTGGCTATTGAGAACAAAATTATTTTGATTGATGGAAATCAACTATCGCAGTACATGATAGATTTTAATGTCGGCGTCAGCACTGTTAACACGTATGAAGTTAAGAAGATAGACAACGATTATTTTGAAGAGGAATAATGGTCCTGTAATTCAGTCTAAGATGTTTAAAAGTCATGTGCGATAACAGTTCTACGTTCTTGCCGAACAGAGTTATTCAAGACTTCCTTTCAAATAATATACCTCTTGCAATCGAGGTAACGCAATTTTTAAAAGCTGAATATTTTCTTGGGGATTCAAACTAACAAGGAATGGATACCTAGTGTCGTCATCGGATCCGCTAGTAGCAGATTTGTTTAAGAAAAAGTTGGCCCAGATTAAACATCTAGCAATAAAATGATTTTTAACTTCAGGTGAAACCCTCTTTTTCTCTAATTGTTGGGCCAACCGCTCAACGGAAAAAAACGGAATCATTATCACGTCGAAAGCAAAGAAAACCATTTCACTTATAAGCCAATCTTCACGTCTTATAACTGAAAACATGCTTTCCCATCTCAATAATATATGGACCCATTCTGTCAAAACTGGTAGTGATCTACTTGGATCCATTCTATGCCTTTGTGTTGTCCAGCGCCGCTCCGTCAGGGGGTGGCCGATTTGGTCCGAAAGGGTGGCCGGTTTACTCCTAAAGGCCGGCCGATTTGCTCCGAAACGGTGGCTTTTTTACTCCGAAATACGCAATATTTGAGACTATGGTACCCTTTTACCTAAAATTCACACGCAAGGGGTCTGAGTTTAAACCTGATTGATTATCACTTTTCATTTTAGTCAATTGTAAAGTCACATTTCATCTTTTTGGTATCCAATGATTTGATGAAATTACAATGGCTTCCAACTCATCGAAACTATAATCCAGTTCTGAGTAATATTGAAGCATTAAGCTCGAAAATTTTCTCTTTGTCGATAGGGGGGATATCCAGTCGTTGTAATGCCCGTATCTGCGCCCATGTTATACCATGATGTGGCCTTCCCTCTGCAGCATCTGTGCCAAAGACCAAGTGATCTGGACCGAAATACGAATACGCACACATTAATGGAGCTGGAGTGTCAAACAGCGCGGTATCGCCATAAAAATTATGCATCTCGTCATCTCGAAGTTTTAACCTGTCTCCACAGAAAGGTATGATTCCACCACAATGGTGGGTTATAATTTTTATTCTCGGGTATTCTTTAAAAATACCCGACAGAGTAAGACGCAACATACAAATAGAAGTATCTACAGGCCATTGAATAAATCTGTTTGCCACATTATTAAAATGCTCGGGGGGTTCTTGAATACCTTTCGATTGGGGACTTTGGGTCAAAGCTGGTGAAAGTTGTATGGTTGGAAAATAAGAAGGATGAATCCAAATTGGAAGATCATATTCAGCCATTTGGGAAAACAAAGGCCTGAACTTCGGCAGATCAATCGGTTCCCCATTTATACTTGGGTTCATTAGGATGCCACGCAGTCCCAATCCCATGCACGCCCGCTCAGTCTCCTTAAGCGCCGCATCAATATCACTTAGAGGTAGAAGAGCGACACCAGCCATAAATTTGTCTGGATGTTTTTCTACCACTTCGGCTACTTCATTATTATTTGTCTTAGCTAAATCAATAGCATCTGATGGAGACACAAAGGCTTCTAGCGGCGCAAGAGATGGTACGAGAACTTCCAGCATTTCAGGGTATCTATCGATGCGTCGCAATCTAATCTCAACATCACTGAGAGCCGGGTTCTGCTCTATCCACTGCTCAAGGTGAGAAGTATTTATTTTTGCTTTTTTGACGAGGCCCTCCATGTATTGTTTGGGAATCATATGACTAAATATATCTATTTTCATCTTTTCACTCTCTAATCATTTATTTAAATTATATTAGTTTAACAAAGTATATTTATTTATTTTGCATTTTTCATATCCTTTTTTTATATCTTAATTCGTCAAAATTATTATCGTTCAAAGATTGTGCCCTTTCAAATGCATTCAAAGCCATCCATCTGTTTTCAATAATCTAATATGCATTTGGTTTCTGCACATTTTTAATCTATCCAAAACCTCGCCAAATAATAAAAGAGCCGGTGAGGACCAGCTGCCGATGAAATCGAATCAAATTGGCCGTTATAACCCTTTAACCTCGGCTGATATAGTGCATACTCCATCGGTTGAAGCAGTGAGACAAGATAATGTTGCCGTGCCACATGTTCATTACAATCTCTCAACAACTTCTTAATTTCATCAAAACTGTTGACTGTCCATGCCTTAGGATGGAAAGCGGCATAAACAGGATCGCTAATACCCATATAATTACCAGGGCTAAATCTACTCAGGAAATTTACCGGGTTAGAACCTATAGCCCCAAGTTTCCCAATTCGGCCATTATAGACTAGCTGGTTATGCTCATGGGCATTTATAAAATTGGTGTAGGCCGCAGCATTCATCGTGTGTATTTCCATCTCGATCCCCACCCGCTCGAAGTATGATTTAACGATCTGCAATATATTCAGATCTCCAGTGGCATTAGCAATAATGTTCGTCTTGAAGCCACCAGGATAGCCAGCATCGGCTAATAATTGTTTAGCCAGTACAGGATTATACGCGTACTCATCCTTTAAATCTTGCGGCCATTCCTCGTAGGGGAAACCCCAGCCTTTCATGTAGTATGAAGTTGTCGAGGATGGGTAGGGCCTACATGTGTCATGATAATAAGTTTTGCAAATCGCCGGCAGGTCGACTGCCATTTGCATCGCCTTGCGCACTCTGATGTCATTAAAGGGTGGAAGATCATTCCGCGGGTCTATTGTCAGAGCGTCAGGGGCTGGGTAGGTAACCTTCAGAAGTTCGGGATTCGTTTTCTGCAGTTCTTCAACTTCAGAAGGTAAAAGTTCATCCAAAGCGTCTATTTTACCGGCACGTAATGCCTCAATTGCATCAGCTTTTTCAGGGATTATGAGAATCTTGAGGGTATCAACGTAGGGAAGTTTGTTCTTTGGGTTTTGTTCATCATATCCCCAATAATCATGATTCTTGATCAAAGTTGCGGATTTGCCAGGAATAAAATCCTTCAAAATGAACGGGCCCGTCCCTATAGCATGATGCCAATCTTTGAGGTCTCCCCATTTCTCCACCGCCTCAGACGATTCGATAGAAGCAAGTGATCCAACCGCTTGCATGGCATCCCTGATGACCTCCTGATTGGCCACTTTCCATTTAAAAGCCACAGTATATTTGTCGATGACGGTAACCGACTCCAACGGCGTGAATTGGTAATGAGCACCAGGTCCGGGTTGGGTGAAGCCATGACCCAAGCCGTATAGCCTATGGTAATGATAAGCCACGTCATCAGAGGTAAACTCGCGGCCGTTAACTGGAGGAATATCCTGCCAATGTATTCCTTTCCTCAGGTGCACAATATAAGTACTTGGTTCCGAAAATTCCCAACTTTCCGCAAGTTGGCAATTTGTATGGTTGATATGCTTATATTTTTGATCGAATGGGATTGGTTCCAGAGACCAATCCCCGGTATGTAGGCATTCCAGCCAACCGGACATTATGCTGTAACGGAATGAATTATCATTCGGGTCAAAAGTCATGATATCACTATCAATTCGCAATGTTATTGTATTACCATATTTTGGCTTGCCAAACTCCTTCGTCTGCTTACTCTTTTCCATGGATTGTTTTTTCATAATACCTCTCTATTTAGTTTTATCAAGAATCGATTATTTTACCTGTGAATTCCCATGAATATCTATTTGTTTTGAAAACCAACGAAGCTAGTGAATCTTGCATATTGTACTTTATGGGTTCTAAGTATGTATCAATATTTCATTACCTTGCCATTCATATCGGGTATTCAACCCTGCCTCTTTAGTGATTTTTTCCATAAAATCAAACGCTTGCTGTCCCATCTTATCGTTTTTGAGTATCTCGGGTTGCTTTTGTGCGTTTATCAAACATGGAAGATATCCTATTTGCTTGACTTTCTTGTTCTCAACAATGCATTTGGCAATCATTGTAAGGTATTGGTTAGGGTCTTTTTGGTGGTCGTAACCTAGCGAAATTTTTGGACCTTCAAGCGAACGCATTTCTTTTGATTGCGTCTCTGTCAACCCTTTTGCGGCCGGAACGAATTGACCAAGACCATGAAAAATAGGCTTGCCTTTATATATTTCAACACCCTTGAGATAATGAGCATGATGTCCGATAACTATGTCGGCCCCCGCGTCAATGGAGGCATGTGAAACTTGTTGGTCATACATAGCTATATCAGATGTATGTAACGTCCCCATGTGAAAAGCAACCGATAGAATATCACAACTAGGTTTTAGTTTCTGGATATCATTTTCCATCGCTTTCAAACTTCGAGGCTCCAAAAAAGTATACACATCGGGTGGTCCGCCAGGGTCCGAGCCATTCATTTCGTAATGGGCAATCACATGAACGTAAGCACAACCTGGCTTTCCCATGGTAGCCCATTGTCCTTTGACACCAACGCAATTATAATTTAGAAACCCAAATCTAGTTCCTTTACGCTCGATTATAGCCGGTTTTCTAGCTTCATCAATATTCATTCCGGCTCCAGTAACGGCAATGCCATAATTTTTGAGACCAGTAATGGAGTCTTCAATCCCTGTCGATCCCCTGTCCCAAGTGTGATTACCGGCAAGAGTAATTACATTGAAGCCGGAAGCGGCTAAAGCAGCAATATTACTTGGTGGACACCCTGGAGAAGGAAAGAACTCTGGGAAAGTGTCAATACCCCTAGAAGTAAAAACAATCTCTCCCTGCCCTACTACGACGTCACCAGATTTTAATGTATGTTGTACTAAAGAAAAATAAAACTCACCATTTGGCAGTTCAAGTATTATGTCTCCCACTGCCAACATTGTCAAAGACGTTTCACCCATTCTTTTAACCCTCCAAATCTATTATTATGTTCAAGAAATTGATTTTTTGCTTATTTCCCATTTCATTATTTATTTACATCGTTTACAAATTACCTAAATATTTGTGCCTTTTTTTCGGTCATGATCTATCCAGAACCGACTCAAATAAAAACTTGATCTGGAGGGTCCGCCAGCATGCGCCCAAGCCGACCCAAACTGAGCATTAAATCCTTTGACCCATGGTTGAGAAAGCGAATATGCCGCTGGATGAAGAAGGGATATCGTGAAATGCTGTCGAGCAACATATTCGTTTGCGCCTCTGATTATCTCTTTCATCTTATTCAGACTGGTAGCCTTTAAAGCCATGGAAAGGAAAGAATCAAAACTATTGTCTTCAACCATAGCCCAATTATTAGGACTACCTTTTCTAAATTGGGCAAGGTCATGAATAGGCGCGGACGTATGTCCGAGAGGACTTCCCCCCGTTCGATGCGCAAGTTGATCGTGTTTGTGCTCTTTTTTCACGAAATCGAGCCACTCGGTATTTTCTACGGTACGAATTTCCATGTCAATCCCTACAGCTGCGAAATATGTTTTTATGATCCCCAACAAACCCATCTCTGCGTCGGTTCCAACTACCACATTTGTCTTGAATCCGTTAGGATAGCCAGCTTGGGATAAAAGTTCCTTGGCCGAACGCGGATTATAAGTATACTCGTCCTTCAGATCTTGTGGCCATTCTTCATACGGGAACCCCCACCCTGTCATATACCTTGATGTTAAAGTACAAGGATAAGGATCGACAATACCTTGATAATGAGATTGAGATATCGTGGGTAAGTCTATAGCCATTTGCATAGCTTTTCTTACGCGAATATCGTTAAAAGGCACAACATCATTTCTTGGCTCAATTGAAAGAGCATTTGAATCAGGATGCGCCATCATTAATATTTCCGGGTTCGTTGCTTTTATCGCATGAGCTTTAATTGGCGAAATATGATCAATAATATCAATCTGACCAGCACGCATCGCCCCAATGGCTTCAGCTTCATCTGGTATTATGAGGTATTTAACCCTATCTATATAAGGGAGCTTATTCTTATGGTAGCGCTCGTCGTATCCCCAGTAATTAGGATTTTTGACCATGGTAGCCGAAACTCCTGAAACAAAATCCTTCAGAATAAAAGCTCCCGTACCTATGGCATGATGCCAATCTGTGAGGTTCCCCCATTCCCGGACAGCTTCAGGGTTTTCGATAAATTGGGAAACTCCGATTTGATGTAAAGCATTTGTAATCTGTGCTGGATTTGAAATGTTCCATTTAAAAACAGCAGTGTATTTATCGACAGCTGTGACTGAATATAGATCTTTAAATTCATTAGAACCTAATGGCAAAGGTTGCAGACAACCCTCTCCAAAACGTCGTAACCTATTATAATGGAACACAACGTCCTCGGCTGTGAATTCACGCCCGTTTGCTGGTGGAATGTCCTGCCAACGCACTCCCTTGCGCAAGTGGAAAACATAGGTATTGGAATTAGTAAATTCCCAATTTTTTGCCAAGCAGCCTTTCAAATATTGAATGGGACGCCAGTGGGTTTTGTAGTCAAATATTTCAGGATCCAATGTCCAATCGTCTGAGGTAAGAGTTTCCATCCATGCGGCATATATGTTGCCATATGGTCCTCGGATATGTGGATCAAAATCTTCAATGTTCCAATTGGCCCGAATAACCAACTCTCCACCGTATTCCGGTTTTCCAAATTTGCGCCACCATGCAACTTGCTTATTCATTTTTATTTTCCAATTCTCGCCATATATATGGTTTTTAAAATCACCATTTTTGGCCCAAGAACTGGGTCTCCATTACTCAAGCAGTTTTTAGTAATTTTCTGCGAGTATTTCATAATAATATTGCGGGTGTTTGCAAGATGGGCATTCTTTGGGAGCCTCAATGTCTTCGCAAATATAACCACAATTACTGCAATGCCATTTTACGATGGTTTTCTTCTTAAATACTTCGCCTACAGTAACATTATGTAATAATTTCCTAAATCTGGACTCGTGGAATTTTTCGGCGATAGCAACTTGTTCAAATGAATTAGCTATGTCAAGAAAACCTTCTTCTCTGGCGATCTTTGCAAAATTAGCATAATTGGTAGACCATTCCATTTTCTCGCTATCAGCAGCAGCTTCTAAATTAGACCTTGTGTCTTGTAATCCTATGGCAGGATAAGTGGCTGTAATTTCAATATTCCCCCCCTCCAAATATTTTTGGAATACCCTGGCATGGACCCTTTCATTATCAGCAGTATCATTAAAAATATTTCCTATTTGCTCATACCCCTCTTTGGTAGGTGAACTGCGAGCAACATTTGCGAAATAGTTGTAACGAATTCTCGCCTGTCCTTCTCCAGCAAAGGCTGCCATAAGATTTTTCTCTGTCCGCGTCCCTTTAATTGATTTGTTCATAATATGCCTCTCATCATTATCTTTATGAATTTTTTATCGTATTTCCATAATTAAACCGTTTAACTGCGACTTGAACTTTAACGTTTGACCGTAAATGCGACAATGAACAGTTTTCTAAAATATTTTCGTTTATCCCATTTCTGAACCATTTCTCCCGTAATTATAAAACGACACAAATCTAGATACACGTCATTTATTTAACTCTGCAAAAAAGACATTTCAATCGAAATAAAAAGCTTCATTCTTTTGTAACAGGGGAAACTCGACTCTCCAGCTTTTTCACTTTTATGCCATATCTTCCGACTCCACCTCTCAATCTCGGGTCTAGTATGTCTCTGAGTGCATCGCCAAACATATTAACACCGTACACGAGTATACTCAAAGCAAGCCCCGGAAAGAAAGCCATCCACGGAGCTTGGAACATGTAAATTCGTGCATCACCACTAAGCATACCTCCCCAAGTTGGGGTTGGAGGAGGAACACCAAAACCAAGAAAACTCAGACCAGCTTCAGCCAAAACCGTTCCGGGAACTGACAGACTAAAAATGATAATCAGAGGAGCTAAAATATTGGGCAAAATGTGCTTCCTAAATATTGTTGGAGTAGATGCTCCAATGGCGATTGCTGCCTGCAGATATGTATTCTCTTTCATACTGAAAACAATGCCTCTCATCATTCTTGAACCGCCTATTCCACCTGTTACTCCCAAAATAATTATTATTTGCCACAGTCCTGCTCCTGCTAAAGAAACTAAGAGCATTAGAATAACTAAACCTGGGAGACACATAAAGGCATCGACAAACCTTTGTAGGATCAGGTCGAATGCTCCTCCTATATAGCCGCTTAAAACACCTATAATTGTGGAGATAATTACGCTCATAAGAGTGGCTAATAATCCCACGGTTACTGAAATGCGAGCACCGTAGATAACACGACTAAATATGTCTCGACCGAGATTGTCCGTCCCCATTAAGAATTTAAGCGATGGGCGTAACAATGGGAAACCCGTCATTTGATTTACCTTGTAAGGAGCTATAAAGGGGGCGAAAATAGCGATGAGCACCATGACCAAAGTTATGATTGCGCCAGCGGTGCCTAATGGTTGCTCCTTCAGCATTCTTTTTAGTAATTCCACTATTTTTGAGGCTTTTTTTATCTCGGCTGATTTATCTTGCACATCATTACCTACCTTGAATTTCCGTTTAGTGATAGTGAATCCGAGGATCCAAATACCCATACGTAAGATCAGTAATTAAGTTGATTACAACTAACACAATGGAATAAAGCAACAAGCAGGCTTCGAATGTCACATAATCTCGATTATTTAAGGCACTTATTATCAGAAGGCCCATGCCCGGGAGGCCAAATATACTTTCTATGATTACCGTTCCTCCTGCCAACATCGTCATTTGTTGTCCCGTCATAGTTACTACTGGAATTAGAGCATTCTTCAAAGCATGCCTGATTACCACTATCCTCTCTTTTAGTCCTTTTGCCCAGGCAGTCCTTATATAATCTTGCCTCATTACCTCCAACATCATGGTACGGGTCATTCGCATGGTTCCCCCTGACATACCCATGCCTAGGACGATAGCGGGTATTATGAACATTTTTAGATTACCCAAAGGGTCGGTAGTAAATTTGATGAGCATTACGGAAGGCATATAACCCCACCATATAGAAGGATATACGATTACCAACGTTGCCAACCAAAAACTCGGAACAGCAATACATAATATGGCGAAGCTACGGCCTAAATAATCTCCCCAAGTATTTTGCCGCAATGCTGAATACACCCCTATGGGCACTGCGATCACTTGGGCTATCAATATGGCCAATAAGCCGAGTTCAAAAGTTACAGGCCATCTTGCTTCGATTGAATCAACGACAGGTGTTTGTTGCCACAAAGAAGTCCCTAAGTTACCGTGAACAATCTGGTCTACCCAACGTCCATATTGCTCATATATGGGTACATCCATCCCAAGATTATGCTCAATTATTTTTTTATCAGCGATGCTGACACTGCCACTCATCCCTGCTGCATAATTATCTACCATTATATCTATTACATTGCCGGGAATCAGGCGTATCGTGGTGAAAATTATGAGAGAAACAAATATTAATGTAGGTATTATTAGCAGAATTCTTCTGATAATATATGAGCGCATCTTCTTCCCCTACATTTGAAAGTTTTTAATTTTTATTTTACGGTCCCTAAAATGTCCATAACTAAACGTTTCGCCGAGGTTTTTTCTTCCTGTTTGTGAAGAAGGTGAGGAGCATGTCCTCACCTTCTTCCTTTCTCATCTTTTTTAAGCCATTAAGACTAATTAATGCCCCAGAGAAGTTTTTAGTGTCTGGTTAATCCAGATTTCTCTTATCATCGGCATTTGACTATGAGCGGCCGCATCGGTTTCGCCGTAGTAATTTTCCAACCAAGGCCAATAACAGTTAATTACATAAGGATTGGTCATAGGGATGATCCCACAATCGAGGAGTGCATCTTTGCAAAATTGCGTTACATCCGCTTGTACTTTTGTCGGGTCCTCCTCCAACAATGCAGCCGTTGCTTCTACATCCAAGGGTTCTCCTGTCTTGTATATGGCCCCTTGTTGGTTGCCCTGGTACCAATTAAGCGGTGTTAGCGCGGTAGCGGTGGCTATTGAAAAAGCAAGCAATCCCGTAAAGGTAACATTGTTTTTTAGCGCCACGAGTGCAACACTATTCAAAGATTGAATATTTAGGGTAACACCGATCTGAGCCCAATCCGAGGCTAATATTTGAGCATCATCTGCTTGTTGCAAGACAGAAGAGTCGATAGTAATCGTGGTGGTAAAACCATTCGCAAAACCTGCTGCGGCGAGCATCTGTTTTGCTTGTGTCGGGTTGTCACTAAATAAAGCTTGCACCGCCGCAGATTGGCCGGATAGCGGCGTGTATTCCGGATTTCCTCGAGCAACTGGCCAACCGAGAATGTCCCCACCGCCATATACAGTATTGGCTATAGTATTGTAGTCGGTAGCCATGCTAAGAGCCTGCCGCACTTGTAGATTAGCCAAAGGCCCCGGGGCAATTCGATTTAATCTCAGAGCATAAATCGAATCTTGTAAATATTTCTCTTGTATCATATTGGGGGCTTGTTTTGAAAGCGCAGCGGCATTACTGTATGGAATTCCTGTAATCCAATCAATCTTACCCGTTCGTAAAGCAGCCAGCTCCGTTGATTGATCAGGTACGATGAGATAAATAAGAGAGTTAACAAAAGGTTCCTGATATTGCTTACCATTGATGGTTGCCGTTCCCCAGTAATTGGCGTTTCTTTTATAAGTTACGGAAGAGCCGTCGACAAAATCACTTAAAATGAAGGGTCCTGTACCAACTGCATTCCGCCAATTAGAACCACCGGCTGAAGCCGATTCTGTGGTAAATGGAAATGAGAAAGCGGCACCATAAAGCAGGAAAAACGCCCAATTAGCCTGATAAGTATTAAAATCCCATCTAAAAGTATATTTGTCCACCGCAACGCAATCTTTAAGCCAATTAAAGCGTACAACGTTGTTAGGTGAAGTTAAATCCCGCATTCCTGAAAAAACACAATCTGCGGCCGTAAGCTCTCTGGATGCCATTCCTATGTTGGAGTTACCGGTCCACATAATTCCCTGTTTCAGCGTGATAGTAAGGGACAAAGGATTTTCTTGAAAAGACCAACTTTGAGCTATATTGCCACCCAAGTATTGATTGGGGACGTATTGCGGCAACAAGAAGTTAGTTGCATCGCTTCCCCGCGGTCCAAACGTATCTATGTCACCAACAAAGTATGGCTCAAGATAGGGGTTAATATAAATTGAGGTAATAGCCCCACTAAGAGTTAGATCTACATCCCAATCGGTTGGGTCTTGCGTGCCGACATCATTTAACATGGTCATTGTTGCGCCATATTGTGGTGCAGGGCCAGCGGTAGTAGTGTTAATTGTAGTTACAGTAGTAGTTATTGATGATGTCGTATTTGGAGCCGATGTAGTCGTGGCTGCGGTCGTGGAAGCCGTAGTTGACATGGTTGGTGTTACGTTGGTCGTTGCTGACGTTGTTATTGCATTAGCACAAGAAGTCAACACCAAAGCCGTCATCAACAACACGCTTATCCCGATCACCAATATTTTCTTTTTCAATTCTTCTCCTCCTCCTTTAATTTTTTATATAAAAGCTCACTTCCTAGTGCGCTTAAATCCCCACCCATTAATGCCAATCTACTCCTTATGGCCTGTCATCGCGATATCCATATGGAGTTATCATTCGCTTTAAATTATTAATAAGCATTTCCTTGAAAAATCATTACAACGTCCGCGGTTTTTTCGGTGATGTAGATAAAACTCGATCTGGAGATTGACAAATATAATACATTAACCTAAAATAATAACAATTCTCATGGATAACCGTTAGAACTTTCAGGTAAATTACAAATGATGCTAACACTTATTGTTTTTTTTGTCAATAGCGTTTAATGAAAAATATTTTAACATACAATTGTTTCTATTAATATTTTTATCACATTTTGTCATTAGGGTGTTATGAAAAGGAAAATCAGTGAATAAGAATAAGATATTAAATAATAATTCCGAAATATGGAATTTGATAGGTAGTATACACCACTCAATATCTTTGATCAGACAGCAAGAATTAAAACAACAATTGAAACAACATCACATTCCAATTCGACAACTCTACGTTTTACGTGCAATTAGAGATTTAGGTCCTGATGTGACATTATCCGACGTTGCAAAAAGAGTGGAACGCCAACCGCACGTAATTTCCCGTCAAACTATACTAATGGAAAAAGACGGTCTAATAAGAAGAAGAAGGAAAACACCTAAATCAAATCTTTTAAATTTACAAATAACTAAAAAGGGTCTCAACATAATGGAAGCGGCTGCCGAAAGTGAGTCAATCGATGTGATATTTTCATCGCTGTCGGAGAAAGATAAATTGCTCGTGAAATCAGCTTTAACAAATATACTAATTAAAGTAAGAGAGTTTGCTTCATCTAACATTAGGGCTGAAGTAGACCTGTGGCTAAAATAACGGATAAACGATTTTTAACTCAAACATTGTTTGAAAAGGTAAAACTGTTTCTATGTTTGCCTATTTATAAAGCGAGGCGTTAAAAATCCCTACTTCTCAAATTTTCCGGTGAATATCACACATGTTAATTAGTTATTTACTTAATGATTTGAGCTAATCAAGTCTTAAGACCTCAAAATCCAACATCTAAAATTCCTGTTGACAGAACTAATTCTTAGTGCTACTATGTCAAGCAACAGTATACATATCGCAAGGGAGATTCATATGGATACCCACTCGATTAAGCCTCTACTTTCCGTTAAAAGGTAATGATGACAGGTGAATTTAACATTGCTTAAAATAAGGTAAGGAAGGTCTTGCCAGGGGAGTACCTGAGTACTGTGAGTTTAGTGGTTGGACTCATGGCTAAGTGTGGTTGAGGTCCCCTCCCGTGAGAGAGCCCTGGGAGTAATCGGGGTTAGTGGCAAGACCGACCTTACTAACAATGCATAGATTATCAAAAGATATTGTCAAAATAATAATTAAAACAAGTCGGTATTCGATTTAAAAATTGCCCCCTTTCAACAAATCCATCTAAATGTGCTTATCAAAACGTGAAGGGAATAAGATGGGTCAAAAATTTAAATGGTGGGATAAGCTCGGTACGCCGCAGTACGGCGGGGAATTGGTTATCCGACTAAACAGGAAAATTGTAAATCTGGACCCTTATTACGGCGTGCATCTTACCCAGATACACACTGCATGGATGGAAAAAATGTTTGTAGATGATTGGACATTGGACCCAGATATATACGATTATAGGATGAATCTACGACCCAATCAATTCGTTAAATGTCACTTGGCGGAGAGCTGGGAGTTTACAGACCCGTTCACTTTTGTCGTTCATATTCGCAAGGGAATCCATTGGCAGAATAAATCTCCTGCAAATGGGAGGGAGTTTATAGCAGATGATGTAGCGTTTCACTTTCACAGGTTGTATGGGCTAGGTAGTGGTTATACCAAACCCAGTCCGAATTTAAGGGAGATCGCTGCCTTTAAAGAGCTTTTGTCAGTTACTGTATACGATAGATATACAATAATTTTCAAATGGAAAACATCCAACAGAGACTTAATAATCGATGCTTTGCAAGAAGTAGCCACGACGCTATGTTTAGAGAACCCAGAGGCAGTGCGGAAATGGGGAGATGTTCGCGATTGGCGTCATGCTTTGGGTACGGGTCCATTCATTTTGATTGATTTTGATGAAGATTGTGGAGCCATATTGGTAAAGAACCCAAATTATTGGGGACATGATGAACGTTATCCTCAAAATAACCTCCCCTACATCGAAAAATTAAAATTGATGATAATCCCTGACGAGAGAGAAGCCTTGGAGTCATTGCGTAAAGGCCAGGTTGATGTCGTAGATCAAATATCGTTTAAATTGGCTATGGACATACAAAAAACGAATCCAGAGATATTACAGATACCCATTTTGATAACGACTGCTACCATTAACCCGAGAAACGATGTAGCACCTTTTGATGACATTAGAGTTCGAAAGGCAATGCAGATGGCAATAGACCTGCCTACAATTGCTAGAACCTACTATGGCGGCCTTTTCGAACCATATCCTTCCACTGTGACGTCGAGGTATCTTAAGGGATGGGGTTTCCCTTATGAGGAGTGGCCGGATGACCTGAAAGACGAATATGCATATAATCCAGCAGCTGCGAAGGATCTGTTAGCTAAAGCTGGTTACACTAATGGGTTTAGGACGAACATCGTAGCCAATGTTTCTGCAGATATGCCACTGCTCGAACTTGTCAAATACTATTTTGCCGATATCGGAATCGACATGGAAATTAAGCCGATGGAATCTACCGAATGGACTAACTTCGTAATCAATGATCACAAACATGACCAATTAACCTACGCCGCAGTGTCTCCATATGGTCACGCCTTCGAGCCAATTAGACAACTTCAAAGACTTCATTCAGGATCAACATCCAACTACCTTATGGTCAATGACCCTATTTTAGATGCGTTCCAACCAAAAGCAATAGCGGCCACTAGTGAGCACCAGCTGAAACAAATATTGAGGGATGCGAACGAGCGCATGGCGCGACAACATTTCGCGATTTCCTTGATTCAACCAATGAATTACTCTCTCCATCAACCATGGCTTAAAGGTTACAATGGTCAATTCGGCTCAGTTTGTTCAGCGGCCGGGAGTCCTCAACTTCTCTTCTTCTACCCTGCAAGATTCTGGATCGATCAGGATTTGAAGAAAAGTATGGGATTTTAGATATTTACTTGGAAAGTGACGATTAGATGATTAACCTCCATTAAGATTGGCTTTGCCAGGGGAGTCCAGGGTTCTGTGAGTTTGTTGTTGGACTCACAGCTAAGTTTGTGGTTGTCCCCTCCCGTGATGGAGCCTTGGGATTAATCGGGCTTGGTGGCAGAGCCAGTCTTATATATCAGATTTGAAAATTAACAAAATAATAAGGGAAAGTAGGGAGGTCAAATGAAAAGGGGAGTAATCTGGATAGCACTAACCATTCTAATGGTGATATCACTGGTATTGGCATCCTGTTCAACGTCAACCACAACAAACTTGTCTCCAACTACCACAACTACTATAACGACGACGTCTACTGCTACCGGAACCATCCAAACATCAACAACATCAACATCTGTGGTAACCAACGCCATAACAACTACTTCAACAGGAAATTGGTGGGATAGTCTCGGAACCCCGCAGGATGGCGGCACATTGACCATTAGAGACAGTGCTGATCCTGTAATTTTTGATCCATATGCAGGCGAAGCACTGCCCACTATTGAGTCAGCATGGATGGAAAGATTGTTCGGTGCAAACTGGACGGTGGACCCCGCAGTATTCGCCTACCAAATAGACTTCATTCCCAACGATTATGTTGGAGGCATGTTGGCCACAAGTTGGGCATTTACAGACCCAAGTACACTAGTAGTCAATCTACGTCCGAATGTTTATTGGCAAAATATTGCACCGGCGAATGGTCGCCAGTTTGTTGCCGCCGATGTAGTAGATCATTATGATCGCGTATACGGCTTGGGTGGTATGACAATCAGCCCGAATTATACATCAGGTGAGACCAATGGGTTAGCATCAGTAACAGCCACTGACAAATATACAGTTGTTTTTAAATATACAACCAGCAGCCCTGAGGTCATTCTAGAAACCTTACAGGCTGTGGCCGGTCCTGGGGGAGATATCGAGAACCCTGAGGGAGTGCAACTATGGGGAAATCTCAACGACTGGCATCATGCCATTGGTACTGGTCCATTTATCTTGACAGATTTTGTCGATCAAAGTTCGGCCACACTGGTCAAAAATCCAAACTATTGGGGACATGACGAACATTACCCACAGAATCAACTTCCCTATATAAATAAACTAAATGTCCTAATAATAAATAGCACTCCCACAGCCGAAGCCGCCTTTCGTACCGGCAAGATTGACGCCATGAACACGATTCCAACGACAGATGGACAGAATATTGCCAACTCTAACTCCGAAATAACACAATTATTGATTCCGCTGGGAAATACTAACACTATTGACATGAGAAATGATGTAAAACCTTTTAACGACATCAGGGTCAGGCAGGCTTTACAGATGGCGATTGATTTAACAACCATAGCTAAAACATATTATAGTGGGACTTGTTCTCCGGATCCTTCCTCAATAGTCTCGAATTATATGACCGGTTGGGGTTTCCCTTATGATCAGTGGCCGGCTTCATTACAGGCACAATATGCCTATAACCCGACTCAGGCTAAAGCACTACTGGCGACTGCCGGCTATCCTAACGGATTTACCACCGATTGTGTGGCCAGTACTGCCGCGGATCTAACATTGCTCCAAATTGTCCAATCCGAATTTGCTTCGATTGGGGTCACCATGAGTATAAGAGCAATGGATCCCGTTTCCTGGCAAGCTTATTGCTGGGGTTCCCGTTCGGAGGACCAAATGGGCATGCGAGGATCAGGTGCTTTAGGTCATAGTTACCAACCATCAAGACAACTGATAGGATTTGAATATAGTTTCGTAGCGGATTACGAAAACGTTAACGATCCTGTTTATCAGGCGATGGTCAATAAAGCTTTGGCCGAAACATCTGTCGACGCGTTTAAGCAAGATGTGAGTGCTGTGTGCCAGTATGTCACCCAACAACAATATGTTCTATCGCTGCTTCAACCTGATGTCAGTGACGTTTATTGGCCTTGGCTCAAGGGCTATAGTGGACAAGCAGAAGCGATATCTGAGGCTGGCGCTGGTGCGCAACTCCTCGGCTTCTTTTGCTCTCGATTCTGGATAGACCAGAATCTGAAGTGACGCAACCAACGGAATACTAATGTTTAGTTGCCTTTGATTAGTGATGGACAATAAAAAAAGCCCGCTTTGAAATACAAGCGGGCTTTTTTATTGTCGGTTGCTAAGCGTATTTCATGCTAGAAATTTAGCCGAAAACCACTTTTTGCAGGGAACTGATTTTGATTAATCGAAATTAGGTGTTCCTAGGGATGAGGTTTGACGAAAGACGAAAAATGTTAATAAAAACTGTCACGGGGCACTTAAAACCGGCCAATAAAGGTATAAAATAAGCAAAACATTAATTTACGCTATTCCGAAGATCAGATTGCTTGAAAGGATGGAGTGTCACAAAAAGAGTTAATGTTACCCGAGAAGAAATGGCAGTCTTTGAACACAAATTGATTTTTAATATTCGGATTTCTTTTTGTGGTTAGCGCCATTTTCTGGATAGAGGGTAAATAAGGGATTTGACC
>Ga0182011_10001956_pt1 | contig 17756 bp, 14 predicted proteins | sample 711E1DmetaG_FD_120481 | JGI IMG/M metagenome (GOLD analysis project Ga0182011, IMG submission 120481) | Permafrost microbial communities from Stordalen Mire, Sweden - 711E1D metaG | ecosystem: Environmental > Terrestrial > Soil > Wetlands > Permafrost | place: Sweden: Stordalen | collected... | reverse complement strand
GCCGCCCAACTCACTGAAGGTCTGATCGCGGGCTGCGGTGCCGGCCAGGCGGCTGTCGTCGCGCGAGCATTCGCCCTGCAGTAACGCGGGCGACGCGGAATCCAAGAACACGCCGTCGTATTCGCCGGCCGTGGTCTGCCGTGCGATGGAGTCGGCCCAATACGCGGCAAAACCGGGATCCGCGACGTTCATCAGCAGCTTGCCGTCGACGCTACTGGCCACGCGGCCACCGCTGGCGTTGTGCCAGAACCAGCTCTCGTGCGTGGTCACGTCAGGGTAGTCGTTCGACCAGTGCAGCCCGTCAGTGATGAAAGTGACCGATGGCGCTGACTGCCACATGGCCAGGTGGTAGTGCAGCACCACGAAATTGGGATTGAGCGCGCGCAACTCGCGGGTCGTTTCCAGCACCAGTTTCTGACTGCCCACATAGTGGGTGGCCGCAAACCCCTGTTGCTGCGCCGTCATGGTGGGAAGCTGGTCGGAAAGGATGGCGATGGTCGCGGTGGTGTCGGGGAATCGGCTGGTGGTGGCCGCTGGAGTTTCGCCCGCAACGTCGATCCGCTCGCCCCCACTCCTTCCGTCCGGCGCTGCTGTCGCGCTGGCGCGGTCCGAATCCGCGGACTGCTCCGGCCGATCGACAGAACCGTCTGGCGGTGCGGCGTTCTGTTCCCGCGAGGAGCCGCCGCAAGACAGCGCAAGAAGCAAAGCGGACACGAGCATCAAGACCCTCATGATCGGAAGAATACACCCCCCGCGGGCACACACCCTTTTCTTGATGGCGAGCCATCCAAGGTTGCCCTAACCACAGCCTTCTGACTTGCTACCGTACTTTACATTTAGTACGAGCATAAGTATAGTTCGCTTAAATGATTGAACGACCCTTCTGGCAGCGACGTATCGAGGAAGTCTGGCGTGAGGTTCCGATTGCCTGGCTTTGCGGCGTTCGCCGCTGTGGCAAGACCACCCTGGCCCAAAGCCTCGGCGAAGAGCGCATTCTCTACCTCAACTGCGATCTGCCGGCCGTCGCGGACATGGTCAGCGATCCGCAGGTGTTCTTCCGGCACTGCCCGAAGCCTGTCGTGGTTTTTGACGAAATCCATCAGCTGCGCGACCCTGCGCGACTCCTAAAGATTGGCGCCGACGCTTTCCCGAAGCTGAGGATTCTCGCCACCGGTTCCTCCACCCTGGCGGCCAGCAAGAAATTCCGTGACACCCTTACCGGACGCAAGCGCACGATCCATCTGCTACCCGTGTTGTGGGACGAACTTGCCGCTTTCAGTGTTGCCTTGCCCCAGCGTCTCTACCACGGGGGACTGCCGGCGGCGCTGCTCGCCAACGCCAAACGGCCGGCTCTCTACCGGGAGTGGATGGATTCATTCTTCGCCCGCGATATCCAGCGCTTGTTTGGTTTTCGCGACGTGAACCGGTTCAACGCACTTCTTGAATACGTCCTGCGCCAGAGCGGCGGCCAACTTGAAATCACCAAGACGGCGGCGGCCCTCGGCATCACCCGCCCCACGGTGGAAAGCCATCTGCGCGCCTTGGAAATCACCCACGCCGCCACGCTGGTGCGGCCCTTCCACGGTGGCGGTCAGAACGAAATCGTCAAGATGCCCAAGGTCTATGGCTTTGACACGGGATTTGTCAGCTTTGCGCGCGGATGGGATCCGCTACGGCACGGAGACCTTGGTTTGCTTTGGGAGCACGTGGTGCTGGAGCACCTGCAAGCCCATTTTCCCGAAACGCCCGCGCGCTACTGGCGCGACAAGTCCGGCAACGAAGTGGATTTCGTTCTCCCCCGCCGCCGCGATGAGGTGGATGCCATCGAATGCAAGTGGACGGTGGGTGCATTTGACAGCGCGGCCTTGAAGGTCTTTCGCAGCGCCTACCCGAAAGGTCGCAACTTTCTGGTTTCCCCGGCAGGCGATCCGCGCCATGTCCGACGCTACGGTAAACTGGAAGTGACTGTCTGCACACCGTCTGACCTGTGAATGGAACCCAATCGTGGGGTAGACTGCGACCTTCAAGTGACCCGTGCTTGCGCCGAACAATGACCATCGAGGAATCCTTCGCCTAGGCGCTCCGCCACCAGTTGGAGGGTAGGCTGTCCGAGGCCGAGGCTGGCTACCGCGCGATCCGGGCCCGTGAGCCGGCAAATCCGGCGGTCGAATTCAACCTCGGTATCGTGCTCAGGCGACTCGGGCGCCTGGAGGAGGCGGTGGACGCCCTACAAGTCGGCTCTGGCGCTCAATCCACGCTTCCCCGAGGCGCACAACAACCTCGGAAACGCTCTGCTCGCCCTTGGACGGGCGATGAGTCGGTTGTTTCGCTGAAAGGCGCGCTGGCCGAGCGGCCCAGCTTTGCCGACGCGTGGAACAATCTGGGTGCGGCACTGAAGGAACAGGGACAGATCGAGCAAGCGGTGGCCTGCCTGGAGAATACGGTCCGCCTGCAGCCGGAAAATGCCAGCTTCCACAGCAATTGCGTCTTCGCCCAGCACCATCGAGTGGGCGTGACCCCGGCCGATCTCCTGCGCGTGGCGGTATAGGGATACTTTGGGTATGTAGGTGAATGTAGTTGACGCAAGATCTGTTATCGGCGTTTTCTTCAGGTGAAGGAACTTGAAATGACTATCCGCGCCGGACCGGCGAACAGCTTGAACGTCCTAGGCTCTGCCCCCTCTACTTGCGGCGAAGAGATTCGGGCTGGCTCAATCAGTTGAACGTAACGCCGCTGAGGCAGACCGAGAACGAGATCGCCGTAGCAGCGCTCTGGACGACGAGGCTAATCGCCTCGATTTGCGTGCCGGCAGCCAATCCTGTGTTCGAAGTTTGATTCACGCACTTCCCGGTGTTGAAGCTGGTGATTGGAATCGCGGCGCCGGACGTCCAATCGCCTGCGTCTACGCAGTAGTTGAGGGGTGCGGGCCCAAAATAACCTGCAGGTAGTGAGGGATTGAGTTGAATGCGCGCGCCCTGGCCGCCCGAGCCGGTGTCGACCGTGGCAACGACGGTGATACTGGAAGGCGCCGCCACGCTCCCCTTGTAACCCCCCGCTACCTCGTTCAAGTTGAAGCCAACGGCGACGCCGGTTTCGAGGGTGGGGTCAGAAGCAACAGTGCCAGTCATGCAGAGGGCATTGGAAGTGTCGGCCGGTGAGACAGTGGTGCCGGGGGCCACGCCCTCGGTGGGAGTTGTGACGAACGTAATCCAGCTATAGCCGTGGAGCGAACCCGCCGTGACATAGGTTCCGGATACGCTCAGGGTGCCGCCGGTGACATCTGTGTCCGTGGGCACGGGAACATCTGAGGATTTGGTGTCGCTGGGTCCGTCCCCACCCGATGTCCCGCCGGTTGCGGCCGAGCCCCCCGAACCCTGTGGGGCGCTGCCGCCAGAGCCATTGCTACCGTCAATCCCGACTGTGCCGCCGCCCGAGGTCCCGCCGGTCGCGGTGTCGTTTGGGGCGGCAACGTCGGCGTAACCAGCATCATATGCGCCGCCACCCGAAATACCGCCGGTCGCCGACGCGCCCCCCGAGCCCGATGGGATGCTGCCGCCAGAACCAACGCTGCCGCCGGTTCCGCCTGTGCCGGCCGGCGCGCTGCTGCCTGCCTGGCCACCGGCACCCTGCCCACCCAGATTGCCATTCGACGAGGAGCTTGAGCATGCCCCGAGAATGACTGCACAAGAGACGAAACACGCCCGAAACCCACGGATACGAAAATTGGTCATGGTAGTGAAGGCTCCTTTCGTGAAAGCTCGTGGAGCCACACTAGCACGACCGTTGAGGCTGGTCTTTGCATTTGGTGACCTGCGGAAGCGAAAGGGATGTCCGTGTGCCTGCGCTTTTCGCTGGAACAGCCACCGCGCCCCTGGCCGGAACAGGTCCTGCCCTATGGCTTGGCCGAGATGATGCTGATCACGCCGTCGCGGTGGACGCTCACGGAGGTTTCGCGCGAAGTCCGCCTGCCGGCGGAATAGGGTCCAGAGATGGCGTCGAGATCGTGTGACCCTATCTGGGTGGCCACGGCTCGCTGGAGGTCGACACCGCCGAGGAGCGCGCCGCCGCGGAGCAGGCCCTGCTGGAACAGCCTCTCGGGAATGCGTAGCTAGAGAGAGTCGGGATGATCTTCGACTCCGTCGGTGCTTGCGGAGAGGTCGATGGGCAAGCCCAGGTCCGGCCCTTCGACCGATGCATCGAGGGCTTCGGAGAATGAAACCGTCTGCACCGAAGGAGAAAACTCCTGGATTCCTACCCACTCCAGCTCAGCTTTGGGGCAGCAGTTGTTGTTTTCTACGCAGTGTTGATGGACCTTGTGGTGATATTCCACGGTCGCTGTGACCGTGACGCTGCGGCCATCGACCGACACGACGTCAATGACACAGGGATCTGGCTCCGCACCCACGGGAACCGCGGAGTCAGGAAATGAATCAAACTTCATGTAGACGGTCACCTGCGAGTAGCCACCGTTGGCACTTGCATCAGGCTTTTCAATGCTCAAAGAAGAACACCCGGAGGCTCCAATCCTGAAGTTGACCGAGGCGATCGTCGGGGAACCGTCGCTTGTCTGGATGGTGAGCCCTTGCCCACGGGATGGGTCGAGGTGGCCGGGACATACGGTGTCACTTCCGCAACCTGTGAAATTCGACGACACAAGTAACCAGATTATCGGCAAGGGGGCAGCAAGTCGGGTCACCTGGTCGCTTCGAGCGACGGAACACTCATGCTCGACGCGACGACCGCGAACACCAGCCCGAAGCAGCCAAGCTTGCATGGTAGCAGTATATCGCGGATCGCGTGTCGATCCTCGGTCCGAAGCTGAGTGACCAGCGCCTTGATGCTATGTGAATCCTCCACTTGCTAGCAGGCCCTCGCCGCCATAACTTAGGCCCTCCCGCTACGCGCGGACCGGAAGGACCCCTTGCTCAGCTACATCGCCAAGAAGATCTTCGGCACCAAGAACGCGCGCGTCCTGAAAAGCCTTCGCCCGCTTGTCGCTCGCATCAACGACCTCGAGCCGGAGATGCGGAGGAGATCCAACGAGGAACTCCGTGCCATGACCCCCGAGTTCCGCAGGCGTCTGGACCAGGGCGCCAAGCTGGACAGCCTGCTCCCCGAGGCCTTCGCGGTGTGCCGCGAGGCGGGCCGGCGCGCGGTGAACATGCGGCATTTCGACGTGCAGCTCATCGGCGGGATGATCCTGCACCGGGGCTGCATCTCTGAAATGAAGACCGGCGAGGGCAAGACCCTGGTTGCCACCTTGCCCTTCTACCTGAATGCGCTCCCCGGCAAGGGCGTGCACCTCATCACGGTCAACGACTACCTGGCCCGCCGCGACGCTGAATGGATGGGCCGCATCTATCGTTTCTTGGGCATGTCGGTCGGCGTGGTCGTGCACGGACTCTCTGATACCCAGCGCCAGCAGAATTACCGCTGCGATATCACCTACGGCACCAATTCGGAGTTCGGGTTCGACTATCTGCGCGACAACATGAAGGAGTCGATCGAGCGCTACGTGCAGCGTGACCTCAACTACGGCATTGTGGACGAAGTCGACTCCATCCTCATCGACGAGGCGCGCACGCCGCTCATCATCTCGGGCCCGGCCGAGGAGAGCGCGGGCCTGTACGCCAAGGTCAACGGCATCATTCCGACCTTACGCAAGGATATCGACTACAACGTGGACGAGAAGGCACACTCGGCCATGCTGACTGACTCGGGGGTGGACCGGGTCGAGCACAAGCTGAACGTGGGCAACCTGTACAACCCGGACAACATCGCCTGGCTGCACCACGTGACCCAGGCTTTGCGCGCCCACACGCTCTACAAGCGCGACGTCAACTACTTGGTCGAGGACGGGGAGATCATCATTGTCGACGAATTCACCGGCCGCAAGATGCCTGGCCGCCGCTGGTCCGACGGTCTGCACCAGGCGGTAGAGGCCAAGGAAGGCGTCCAGATCCAGGAAGAGAACCAGACCCTGGCCACCATCAGCTACCAGAACTATTTCCGCCTCTACAAGAAGCTGGCCGGCATGACCGGCACCGCCGACACCGAAGCCGAGGAGTTCAACAAGATCTACAAGCTGGACGTCTCGGTCATACCCACCAACAAGCCTATGATCCGCAAGGATCACCACGACGTGGTGTACAAGAACGAGCGGGGCAAGTTCCGTGCGGTGCTGGCCGAGATCGAGGATTGCCACCAGCGCGGCCAGCCCGTGCTGGTCGGGACCATCAGCGTGGAAAAGTCCGAGGTGGTGGCATCGCTGCTGCGTAAGAAGGGCATCCCGCACAGCGTGCTCAATGCCAAGCAGCACGAGCGCGAGGCGCATGTGGTCGCGCAGGCCGGCCGCAAGGGCGCGGTGACCATCTCGACCAACATGGCCGGCCGAGGAACCGACATCATATTGGGCGGCAACGCGGAGTTCATGGCGCGCGCGGAAGTCGACCCCGAGGCCGCGGGCCAGCCCGGGGCCGAGGTCGACCCGGAGAAATTCGCTGTCGCCTTCGCCAAGTACAAGCCCCAGTGTGACGTTGAGCGCGAGGAAGTTCTGGCCGCGGGCGGGCTGCACATCCTGGGCACCGAGCGCCACGAATCGCGGCGCATCGACAACCAGTTGCGCGGCCGCGCCGGCCGCCAGGGCGATCCGGGCAGCTCGCGCTTCTTCCTCTCTCTCGAAGACGATCTCATGCGCATTTTCGGTGCCGAGCGCATCAGCGGCCTCATGGAGCGCCTGGGCATGGAAGAGGACGTGCCCATCGAGCACCCCATCATCAACCGCGCTATCGAGAACGCGCAGAAGAAGGTCGAGGGCCACAACTTCGACATCCGCAAGAGCCTGCTCGAATACGACGACGTGATGAACCAGCAGCGCAAGACCATCTATGCGCTGCGACGGCAGGTGCTGGAAGGTTCGTATGTCCCGCTCCTCTCCGAGGCGGAGCAGAAAGCTGGCAAGCAGGCGCCAGTACCCGAGTCGTCGGGCCAGGACACGGTGGGCAAGCTGTCAGTCACTCTGCGGCCGGAGCTGGCGCGCCTGGCAGAAGCGCTGACCCACGAGCCCGCGCCTCCCTCGGCTGACGGCACGGCCGCCCCGGCCAGCCCGGTCACGGTTCCCCTCGATCCGGCCAGGTTCCGCTCCGCTCTCTACCGACGGTACGGCGCCTACCCCGATGTGACCGGCATCGCAGAGGACCGCACTGCCACGCTGGATCAATTGGCGCGCGAGGTGGCCTCTTCGCTGATTCAGCAGCGCGAGCGTGTCCTCGACCTATCGGAGGAGGTTCTGCAGGAACTGCTCGACGCGACTTGCCCCGAACACGCCCACGCCGAGGACTGGGACCTGGAGGCCCTGGCGGCGGGGATGAAAGAACGGTTTGGGTTCGAACCCACCATCCAAACCAAGGGCCTCCTGGAACGGGACAAGCTGGCTGCGCTGACCTGGGAGCAGCTTGAGAAGATCATCGAGGCGCGCGAGGAGGAGTTCTCGCTGGCCTACTTCCTCTACTTCTTCCGCTACTTCATGTTGGAAGAGATAGACCAGCGCTGGATCGAGCACCTGAAAAACATGGAGGCCTTGCGCGAGGGCATCGGTCTGCGTGGCTATGGGCAGAAGGATCCCAAGCAGGAATACAAGAAAGAAGGCTTCGTCATCTTTGGCGAGATGATGGCCAGCATCAGCCGCAATCTGTGCCAGAAGCTGTTCCACATTCAAATCCAGAGAGAAGAGAGCGAGGCAGCGGCCCGGCAGATGGCCGACAAGCAGGCGCGGCGCAGGCCGCGCCCCACCATCGAATCGGGCGGCGGCGCGGCGCAGGCAGCCGGGGCACAGGCGTCGTCTGAGCCGCAGCCCGTGCGCAGAGCGGAGCCCAAGGTGGGCCGCAACGAGCCCTGTCCTTGCGGCAGCGGTAGAAAGTACAAGAAGTGCCACGGCGCCGCAGCATGATCGCGTGGGGAGCCCGCCGGCTCTGCCGGCGGCGCACCATCGCGGGAGGGCATGGCGAGGCCGAGCGAAGCGAGCGGGGAGGTGGTGGCGGGTGGGGGGCCGAAGGGCGAAGCGAACCCTTTGAGGGTTCCCATGTACATGTGTCAGAGCACTGCGTCTCCGCTAACCTAGAGCTGCTTTTTCTTGTCCCGGTGTAGAATTCGGCTATGACGCCAAAGGTCCGTGGTTTCGTTTGCTCAGTCGCTGTGCTGACTTCGCTGTCGTGGGCCGGCTGCGGATCCGACCAGCCGCTCTGTGCCCAGATCGGCCAGCAGGCCGCCCTTGGCGGCTCGCCCCTGGCGCTGACCTGGGACGCAGTCCTTCTGCGTGCGGGCGATGGATTCGTGTTGGCAGGGCTCGACGGGACCACAGTGCGATGGGGCCAGCTCAGCAGCGACGGCGTCATCAGCGGCGAATCGGCGTTCGATCTGCCAGAACCGCCCGCGACGACAGTCGGCGTGCGGTCGCTGGGCCCGCTTTTCGCTGTCACCAGCAAGACCGCGCCAGGCGATCAGCTCGTCGTGGTGATTGGTTTCGGCACCCTGGGCCACTACGACGTGTATGCCTGGGTCTACGATCTGGGATCCACAGTGTCCACGCAAGTGCTCGGCGTGCAGGCGGCGGGTTCAGGCTCAAGCCCAGTCCGCCTGGTGGTGGGCAGCTCGCCGGACGGCACACGCGCTCTGGTCGCGTGGGGCGCGGAGGGCCAGCCGATCCAGTACCAGATGCTTGGTCCCGATGGGGCACAGGTGGGTGACCAGGGAGCGATCTACGGTAGTCTCGGCCAGAACAGCATCCCGCACTGGAGCTGCCTCGATACCACGCAGAACAACGCTTCGAATCTGGCTGTCACGCTGGTTGAGGCCCCCAACTCGGAACACCCGCTGCAGCCCCGTTGGCACCGTTTCGCGATTGGCGATGACGGCTCCATCGGCGAGCAAGTGATGATTGACATGAAGTTCGATCTTACCGATTGTCGCATCGTCTCGACTCCCACATCCGACGACGGGCAGCTCCTGGCCTGGCAGAACAACGCCAGCAATGGCGGCACGTACTTCGCAAGTCTCACCTCACCGCCACCCGATGCGGGCCCAGGTTCCACCGACAATGTCACCATCCACCCGGTGCTGGCGTCCGCGAGCTATGGTGGCTATTCGCAGATGCCCAAGCTGGCCTGGATCGCCCCTGCTGGGTACGAGTTCACCCTCGGGCTGGCACAGTCGAGGGGGCCTCAGGTAGTGCGATTCGACTTCTTCGCCGACCCCAGGGGAAAGACGCTCTACTTGCCCAGCGTATCTGGAAACCCGGGTCCAGTCTCCGCCTGGGTAGGCACTGACGCGGTCTATGTCACCTACCTGGACATGCCGGGCTCGTCTACCCAGCCGGACGCTGGCGTCCCCGCGGGGAGTCAGCGCTACCTCGTCAAGGTGTTGAGCCCCGCCAAGTTGCCGTAGGGCAGCAGCGCAATGCATTGCAGACTCGCCTGGAAAACGGTTCAGAGACGAGCGAATGTGCGCCCGCCGGGAAATAATCCTAGGCTCGGATCTGTTGAAGAATCGTAACCTGACCATGCTGTTTCGCGCTGCTCCTGCCAAGGCCGATTTTGAACGCGAGGTGATGCCACATCTCCGCCTGCTCTACGGCGTGGCCCTGCGCATGACCAGGGCCGAGGGTGACGCCGAGGACCTGGTACAGGAAACCGTGCTCCGCGCCTACCGTTTCTGGGACAGCTTCGAGGCTGGCACCAACTGCAAGGCGTGGCTTCTGCGCATTCTCACCAACTCCTTCCGCAACCGCTACCGGGAATGGGAGCGCGAACAGCAAGTCCTGGGCGAGGTGGAATCCTGCGACGCACATCTCGGTCAGTTTCAGGGTCAGAATCCGCGCGACGCCGAAAGCGCGCTCTTCGGCCGGATGCTATCGCGCGATGTGGAAAAGGCTCTGGCCGCCTTGCCTGCTGAGTTCCGTCTGCCGGTCATCCTGGCCGACCTAGAAGACCTGTCATACAAGGAAATTGCCGACGTGATGGGGTGCCCAGCGGGCACGGTGATGAGCCGGCTTTATCGCGGGCGAAGGCTGCTGCAGAAACGCCTCCATGACTACGCGGTCGAGTCCGGGATCATCCGCGATGAGCAAAGCTCGCCGGCTCCCCACGCGAGCAGCGAAGCAGAGGCGGCAGGCAAGGGCGAGGCGCAGGTGTTCGATCTGGATGGCTTTCGCAAGATGAAACAGGAGAGAGGGTGATGGGGATGAATTGCACGGAAGCGGACGCCATCATGTACGCTTTTGTCGACGGCGAGCTGTCCGGCCCGGACCGAACCGCGTACGAGGCCCACCTGGTTAGCTGTGATGCCTGCGCGCGTGCCACGCGCTTGCAGTCGCGTTTTAAGGCGGCGCTGCGCGGGCATCTGCCGCGGCCGGAAGTTCCCCAGGGGTTGCGCCAGCGCCTTCACAGTGCACTTGAGGCCGAGCCCCCAGCGCGACGGCAGTGGCCCTGGCAGGCATATCCGCGCATCTTCACCTTGGCCATCGCGGCGTCGGCAGCGGTCGTGTTGTTGGTGGCAAGCCCGCGGCGGAGCCCCTCGTCGCCTGTGCTCGAGCAGGCCCTGTCCACCTTCCATCACGACGTGCCGCTCGACGTGCTGTCACAGAGTTGCGCCGCGGTCACCGACTGGTTCCGCGGCAAGCTCGATTTCACCATGCCGCCGCCTGCCGGCGCCGACCGGGCGCTCTGCCAGGGCGGCCGACTGGTGAATGTGCGCGAGCGCTTTGGGGCCTATGTCGTGTATCAGGTCCCGGCCGGGCACCGCCTGGGGCTGATGGTGTTCCCGGCCGATGATGACCTCGCCTTTGGCCCGCGCCGTCGGTCCTTGGGTGGCCGAGACGTATACGTAGGCAGTAGTCGTGGCGTATCGACCGCCGCGTACCATGGACCGGATGGGCTGAACTACGTGTTCACGGCGGACCTCGACGAGGACGCGCTGGCCCACTGGGTCGAGACGGTATACCTGGGACGGCCCTAGCACCGACTCTCGAAAATTCGTAGCTGGTTGAGTGACCTGGTGGCCTTCGTCTCCCCACGCGGCTCATTGCGTCTCGACACAGCGGCTCTGGCTTGGTACTGCAGGCCCATCCGTAGTAACGTCGTCTATCCTCATGGTGACGAGAACGCTTTTGTGCGTGGAGCCGGACCCGGCCGCCCTGCAATCACTGTCGGCAACGCTGGCGCCCTACGGCTTCGTAGTTACGAACATCAACAACGGCGACGAAGCGGTGGAATGGGGCCGGAAGAACCTTCCGGTGCTCATCATCGTCTCGGTCGAGCCAAAAAAGGTGGGCTACGCCATTTGCAACAAGCTCAAGCGCAGCGCGGATCTGAAGAACATTCCGCTCATCCTCACCTCATCGGACGAGGTGCCTGCCAAGTTTGAGCAGCACAAGACCTTTAAGCTGCGCGCTGACGAGTATATCTTCAAGCCTTTCGATGCCGATGAGCTTTGCCGCAAAGTCGACAAGTTGGTGGGGTTGGGCGCGCCGGCCACTGCTGCGCCTGAGGAAATATCCGACCTGCTCTCCTCGGAAATCGCCATCGAGGCGGATGATATCGTCGACGAGTCCAACATCCCCTCCCCGGCCCCGGTCACACCCACTGCGCTCAACCGTAGCGCGGTGGTGGAAATGGAGGCAGAGGCAAGCGACTCGTCCGCACTCGGACCCAGGCTGGACGCGGTCTTCGACCAAGAAGCCCAGGCAGCTTTTGATGCCCTCGAGATTCACGAGCAGCCGACGGTAAGCGCGCCTGCGCCTGAACTGCCCGGCCCGCTCAGCGCGGAGCCCAACCCCTGGGATGAACAAGCGGCGACGTTCGCGGCGCCGGCAAGTCTTGCAGCAGATCTGTTTCCGCCGGCCACCGAAGCGGCCCAGGCTGCACCGGCAGCGACCGTGCGTATGATGCCGGGAATGGTGCCCCCCGTCGAAGCGGCGGTGGACTTGCCACTTCCGCCTGAGGCGCAGCTCGACATCCCGCCCGGCGTGCTGCGTGAGCCTGGCGATGAGGCAGGTCCTCCGCCCGAGCCGGACGCGGTGAACGCCACATCGGTGGAGGCCCTTGCTGTGGGCGACGCCCCCGAGGGGTTGCTGGCCGAACTGCAGGAACGCATCCACGCGCTGGAGAATGACAAGCGCCGCTTGCAGAGTGAGGTGGAGGAGTTGAATGGGCGACTACAGGCGCAGCCTTTCCACAAGGAAAGGGATCTGCTCGGTCTGCGCGAAACCATCAACCGCAAGGAGAAGGATCTGCTTGACCTGCGGGACGCGCTCGACGCCAGAGAGCGCCAAATGCTCGACCACAAGGACCGCATTCGCGAGCACGAGCGCGCACGTCGCGATCTCGAGGAGAAGATGCTCGCCATGGAGAAGAGTCTGGTCTACGCCAGCGAGCGCGTGACCGCTCTGGGCCAGGACAAGGATCGAGCTGTCGAGCGCGAGCGCGCGCTCAAGATGCGACTCGACGACAGCCACCTCGAGCTGGCCAAGGCACAAGACGAGCTCGAGTCTCTGCGCAAGCGGCTAGCGACCGCCGAGGATCGGTCGCGTGCTGAGGTCGACAAGATCCGGAAGGATCTGGAAAACCACGTCTCGGACATGGAGCAGGTTCACCGGGCTGAGATCGCGCAGATGACGAATGAGCGCCAAGCGGCCGAGGCGGCACGCGAGGAGCAGGCACGGACGGAGAAGGCGCGCATGGAGATGGACCACGCGGCGGAGCTGGAAGCTCAGCAGCGGCGCGCGGCCGACGAGGTCGCGGCCTTGGAGGACCGCCACGACGTCGAGCTGACAAGGGTGCGGCGCGAGCAAGAAAAGGCCATCGCCTCACTCAAGGAAGAGTCCGCCGCCCAACTTGCGGCTGAGCGCCAAGCCCATGAAGCGGCTTTGGAGGCCAAGGAGCGCGACCACAAGAACGAGATTCAGGCCCTGCGCCGCCGGTCGGAAGACGAGTTGACTGCCGCGGAGGCGCGGCGCCAGCACGACATGGAAGAAGCCGCCGCGCACCAGGCGACTGAGCTGACCGCGGCTGACGAACGGCGCCGCGCCGAGCTGCAGACGCGCGACGAGGAGCACCACAACGCGGTTGCTGAGATGGATCGCCGGCACCTGGACGAGAAGACCGAGATGGCCGAGCGTCACCGTGCGGAAGCGGACCAGACCTCGGCCCAGGCGGCGCGAGCCGAGGGTGAGCTGGCTGCCCGCACGCAAGAACTGGGCGAACTAAGCCGGCGCGTGCTGCGCATGGAGGGGGAGCTTGACACCACACGCGCCGACCTACGCGACCGGGAGGTCAAGCTGGCCCAGGCGCGTGACCGCACGAGCGAGCTGGAAACCAAGCTGGCCGACTTCGAGGACCAGATCCTGCGCGCCTACCAGAAACTGCGCAACGACGACAAGATCGTAGACAAGGCGAAGCGGGCCTTGGCTGTGGCGCTCACCCTGCTTGACGATCGGGGCGCGGCTGCGCCCGTGGCAACACCCCCGACGCGCCCTACGGAAGAGGGATAACTGAACCTTGTGGGCGTGGTGTGGCGAGGGAAGAGTGCTTTTCCACCACAGTCTCGCCCCCGGGCCAGCGGCCCGGGGGCGAGACTGTGGTGAAACAGCTTGCCGGTTTCTTGGGCGCCGTTCTCATGCGTGAAGTGACCGGGAACCTCAGCGGCCTCAAGCCCAGCGAGCTGAAAGCCTTGGAGCGCGTCTACCGACGCCGCATACCGCCGCACGAACTGGTGTCAGCCGAACTGGCCACTTTCATGTGCGAGGTGTCGCGCGAAATCGGGCGTCAGGTGGGCGCACTGATCTCACGCCGGGGCGACATCGAGCACGTCGCGGTCGGCGATGCCTCGCGCATCATGCTGCCCGCGGTGGGGCGCGTGCGCGCCGGTCACGGACGCTTCCGCGGGCTACGCCTAGTGCACACCCATCTGCGCAACGAGCCTATCTCGCGCGATGATTTGGTCGACTTGGCCCTGCTGCGTCTGGACCTAGTGGCGGCGGTGGGCGTGACCCAGGACGGGCGGCCGGGTGACCTGCATCTGGCCCATCTGATGCCACCGCGCGAGAAACTGTCGCCGTGGACCGTGCTGGCGCCGGTGCCCTTCCATCGCGCGTCGGTCGATGTTGAGGAACTGGTTGGCGCGCTGGAGGAGGAATTCGACCGCGCCTTGCCCGCGACGCGCGCAACCTCGGGGGCCGAGCGCGCTGTGCTGGTCGTGATGGAGTCGCGCCAGACGCGCGCCTCGGGCAGCACCGAGAGTCGGGTGCACGAGCTGCGTGAGTTGTGTCGGACTGCGGGGATCGCGGTCACCGATGTGGCTATTCAGCGCCGGCCCGATCCTGACCCCAAGTATCTTGTTGGTCGCGGCAAGCTGGAGGATGTGTTGGTGCGGGCCATGCAATACGACGCTGGCCTGCTCATCTTCGATCCCGATCTGACACCCGGACAGGCCCATGCCATCTCCGATTTCACCGATCTCAAAGTCATCGATCGCACCATCCTCATCCTGGACATCTTCGCCCAGCGGGCGCGCAGCCGCGACGCCAAGTTGCAGGTCGAGCTAGCGCAACTGCGCTACCGGCTACCGCGTTTGCAGGAAGAAAACACAATGATGAGCCGTTTGGTCGGTGGCATTGGCGGCCGCGGTCCGGGCGAAACCAAGTTGGAGATTGGCCGCCGCCGCGCGCGCGAGCGCGTGCATCGGTTGGAGCAGGAAATCGCCCAAACCCGCCTGCAGCGTGCCGGCCGCCGCGCTGAGCGCACCCGGCGGGAAGTGCCCATCGTGGGAATCGTTGGTTACACCAACGCGGGCAAGTCCACTTTGCTCAATACCTTGACCGGCAGCGAGGTACTGGTCGAGGACAAGCTTTTTGCCACGCTCGACCCCACGACCCGGCGGCTACGTTTTCCGCGCGAGCGTGAACTGATCCTGGCCGACACAGTGGGGTTCATCCGCGACTTGCCCAAGGACTTGGCCCAGGCATTTCGCGCCACCCTGGAGGAGTTGCAGGACGCAGACTTGCTCCTGCATGTCGTCGACAGCGCGGATGCAGACCGCGAGACGCACATCGTGGCAGTGGAACGCATCCTGAATGACCTGGATCTCGCCGGCACGCCTCGCTTGCTCGTGTACAACAAGATCGATCGCTTGACGCCGGAGGCGCGCGCGGGGCTCGTCTTCGACCGGCAGGTCATCACCCTGAGCGCTCTCGACGCCCAGACCACCAGACCCTTGCTCGCCGCCATGGAGGAGGCCCTCTGGCGCGAGGGCCGCATGGAACGCGGGACATTGCAGGAGTAGGCTGCATCACGATCAAAAGACCTGTCTGACTCCCTCCCGCCCAGGTATGCTGAGTGCCATCCCAGAGGGGCAGGTTGCATGGCCCGGCGTTCCGCTCCCCTATTCGCAGTATCGTGTCACAATCGGACTGGAGATCTACGGCGGCTGAGGTGCCCTGTGGGTCGCAGTGTACCGATTCACTCAAATTGAGTGAATCGGTACTTCATCTTGATGGAGGCAGCGAGGACGCAAATGGGTGAAGAACGCAAAACATGCGCTCAATGAGGTGTCGAGGGTGTGACTTGCGGCTCATCACATTGATGGAACCGGCGCCGGTTGAAATAGTCAGTTAGCGGTGGTCGCGACCCCCACCATGGTCGTTCATGACCGCGGCCCTCGTCGCGTCCTCGATACACGTCCCCCTATTCGGGCCTTCGCCCCGCCCGCGTTTACGTAACCCCCAGAAATATCCGCTCATACCGACGGTAGCCAGCAGCAGCAGAATCGAGAGTCTTTTCATTTGAAGCCATACCTTTCAATCCGTGCATCGTCCCCGCATTGGCGGTGGTTCAGACCGTGGCAGACGTAGGATCATCTGCTGTACGCGGGATGCCAGCAGGCCGTTGAAGAGGGCGGCGGCATGGCGGATGCAGAAGTTCCTGGGTGGGAGCGGCATTTTGCACCCTGGGAATGGAGGAAATCGGTGATCTTCACGACGATGAGAACTCATGGCCCCAGCCGAAATCACAATGTGCTGGCAATGATGGGATTGGCTCTGCTGGCCGACACGGCGGCGTGCTCTGGCCATGATGAGCCGACTGCGCCTTCGCCCAATGGCCAGCGTGCGACACAGTCCGCTCTGCCCGTGTTGGATCGGCCGGTCTGTGGGCCGAGCCAGGACGGTCAGGTGCGGTACAGTTGGAGTGATTCCAAATTGAACGTCTGTCGCGGCGACAAGGGCACATGGGTCGAGACCAACCTCACTGGCCCGCGTGCCGCCGTCCACGTGACAGCGGTGAGCCCGGGAAGCCAGTGCCAAGCGGGGGGGTCAAGCATCGAGTTTGGCCTTGACCGGAGCCATAACAGCACGCTCGAGAACTCGACCACAGTTTTGGTGTGCAACGGGGGCACCGGGCCGCAGGGGCCGCCTGGGGTGCCGGGCCCTCAAGGCGCGGCAGGTCCGCCAGGCGCACCCGGGCCACCAGGGACGCCGGGCACCAGGGGCACCAGCGGGCTGCCAGGTGTGTACCCGCCGGGGGTGGTGGAGGATCATCCGTAATCAACTGCGAGCTATTGGCGAGGTTATCAATGTACGGTTGGAGCAATTTGAGACGAACCACAACATGCATGGTCGTGCCGTCCGTGCTGGCTGGCTTGATGGCATGGGGTGAAACACCTGCAAACGGGTCCGCTGGGGTTTCTTTGCCCCAGTTTGTCCTCGCTGATCCGAACGGCAAGAAGCACGCCAGTAGTGAACTCCTGAAAGGCGGGCTGGTGCTCGTGGTGACCGAGCCGACCTATCATGCCGAGAAGGCGCAACGTGCCTGGGGCGATCTTCTCCCGGCAGCGCAGCCCAAGGGGAAGGCACGCCTGGTCTTCCTGGAGGACATGACGGCAAGCTCTTTCAAGGACACGGCGAAGAAGCAGATGCGTAAGGAGTTCCGGGAAGGGGTGCCGCCGCTGCTCCTGCTCGACGAGGACGGCCACGTGCGAACGGCGCTCGGCGTACCCAAGGACGAAACCTGGATTCTTGCATTCGCTGCCGGCGGGGAACAACGGCTGGTGGAGAAAGGCGCTCCCAGTGCGGCTGCGGCCCAGCGTCTGTGGGCTGCGGTGCAGAGGTGAAGTCGATGAAGAAGGCAAGATCCAGCTCGACTCTATTTGGCCCTTCTACGAAAGGAAATCCCATGAACCACACGCGTCTTCTTCGCGGCGTTGCTTCCCTATGCGCCATGACTACACTCAGCCTCTCGCTCGGCTGTGGCACGATTCTCTATCCCGAGCGGCGGGGACAGCAAAGCCACGCGCGCGTCGACACGGGTGTGGCTGTCATGGACGCCTGTTGGCTTCTCCTGGCCATCATTCCCGGCGTGATTGCCTTTGTCGTTGATTTCGGCAATGGCGCCATCTACCTGCCTGGCGGACAGGCCGGCGCCAGTTCGCTGAAGGTCGTGCAGACACCGACTGCCCGTCCTGACTCCGCCAGTATCGAGCGCGCCGTCCAGCAGCAGACCGGCCTGGTCATCCGACTTAGCGATCCGACCTTGGTCTGGCGCAAGTTGGCCTCGCGCGAAGACATCGAACCGAGCGTGGCGGCCGCGCGGAATCTACAAAGGGTCGGGAACGATGCTCTACCCCTACCATCCGGATCTGGGGAAGGCCTATCCGGAGCTGTTGCAGGCTTGGCGGCGCGCCAACAACCTGCCTCCGGCGAAGCTGCAGGT
>Ga0182011_10001955_pt1 | contig 17760 bp, 16 predicted proteins | sample 711E1DmetaG_FD_120481 | JGI IMG/M metagenome (GOLD analysis project Ga0182011, IMG submission 120481) | Permafrost microbial communities from Stordalen Mire, Sweden - 711E1D metaG | ecosystem: Environmental > Terrestrial > Soil > Wetlands > Permafrost | place: Sweden: Stordalen | collected... | reverse complement strand
GCGCGCGAGGAGAGGACCAGGGGATAACCCGGGCCATGCTCTCTCATCCAGTCCGCGCCTGGCGCGGAAGCTTTACTCCGTGCCACTCTCGGCCTCCATCTCCAGCTTTCCCTCTATCTCTTTAATCTGGTCGCGCACCGCGGCCGCGGCCTCGTACTCTTCCTCTGCTATTTGACGATCGAGGTGCCTTTCCAGCTCCAACAGGCGCTTGCGCAGCCTCGCGCTCTCGGATGCCTTGCCGGGTATCTTTCCGATGTGCTCGGTCGCCTCCTGGAAGTCGAGCAGGACCCCGTCGAGGGAGTCCCCGAAGACCTCGTAACAGTTGGCGCAACCGAGGAAGCCCATCTTCTGAAAGTCGTTGAAAGAAGTGCCGCAGAAATCACATATGACCAGGTCCGAGGAAAGCACGTCCTCCACCAGCGGCTCCTCGGCCCCGTGTAGCCCGGAGAGAATCTGGGGAAGGAACGCGAGAAGGTTCGCGGCCTCTGTGGTCTCTTCCATGCGCTCCGCGCAGTCCTCACATAGCTGTACCCTCGAGACCTCGTTGCCCGAGATCTTGGTAAGGAAAACAGTAGCTATGTTCTTTTTGCATTCGTCACAGAAGATGTTCATTCCACCCCCCGCCACCCGAGGGCGGCCGGTCCTCTTGAATACTACACCGCAGGCCCGGAACTGTTGATGATTTCGGTCAATACACCAGCGGGTCGCCTTAAATGCGACCCTCGTGAATTATTCGACGCCGGGGTGTGTTGACCTACCCTGCTGCGGCCGCAGGTGCGGGAAGATGATGACGTCCTTGATGTTCTGGCATCCGGTCGCGAGCATGGTCAGCCTGTCGATGCCGACGCCGATGCCGCCCGCCGGCGGCATGCCGTACTCCAGCGCGGTGAGGAAGTCCTCGTCCAGCGGCTGGGCCTCTTCGTCCCCGGCGGCCCTCTTGGCCGCCTGCGACTCCAGGCGCGAGCGCTGGTCGACCGGGTCGATCAGCTCGGAGAAAGCGTTGGCTATCTCCTGGCCGGCGATCAATATCTCGAACCTCTCGGTGAAGCCCGGCATGTCGGGGTTCTTGCGAGCCAGCGGCGACACCTCTTCGGGGTAGTCGGTCACGAACGTCGGCTGGAGGAGCTGCGGCTCGACCAGCTTCTCGTAGAGCTCGTTGATTATCCAGCCGGTGCCGGCGGCCGGCGGCGCCTCGATCTCGTGTTCGACCGCGGCGGCCCTCCAGCGGTCGGCGTCCTCGATGCCGCTGTACTGCAGGCCGGCGTACTTGGCCAGCCCCTCGACCATTGTTATCTTCTCCCACGGCGCGGCCAGATTGATCTGGTGACCCGCGAACTCGAACTGCTCCGACCCCCGCACGCTCACTATTGCGCGGGTGATCATCTCCTGCAGGAAATCCATCAGGTAGCGATAGTCCACGAAAGCCTGGTAGGCCTCGAGCATGGTGAACTCGGGGTTGTGCCTGGGGCTGATGCCCTCGTTGCGGAAGTTGCGGTTGAGCTCGTAGACCTTGTCGTAGCCGCCCACCAGCAGGCGCTTGAGGTAGAGCTCCGGGGCGACACGCATGTAGAGGTCGATGCCCAAGGCGTTGTGGTAGGTGGTGAAGGGACGCGCCGTGGCCCCGCCCGCCATCGGCTGGAGCATCGGGGTCTCGACCTCGATGAAGCCGCGCTCGTCGAGGAACGCCCGGATCTCCTTGATCATCCCGGCCCGCGACTCGAGCACCCAGCGTGCCTCGTCGTTCATGATGAGGTCGAGGTAGCGCTGCCTGTAGCGCTGCTCCTTGTCCTTGAGGCCGTGCCACTTCTCCGGAAGCGGGCGCAGCGACTTTGAGAGCAGCTCGTAGGCGGTGACAGCCAGCGAGAGCTCTCCCCTGCGGGACCTCACCACCTCGCCGGAGGCTCCCACCCAGTCGCCCACGTCCAGCTCGGAGAAGTCCTGGAAGGGCTTCTCGCCCAGTGCGTCGTGGCGCAACAGCAGCTGTATCTTTCCGCTGGAGTCCTTGAGGTCGGCGAAGGTCGCTTTGCCGTGCTCGCGCCTGGCCAGCAGGCGCCCTGCGACCATGGCGGTCTCGCCCGAAGAAGCGCCCGCCTCGAGGTCGGCGAACTGCTCGGCCAGCGCGGCGGCGTGGGCCACCTCACCCGGCTTGCCGAAGACCGGCTTGTACGGCTTCTCTCCCGCGTCAAGAAGCTTGGCGAGCTTGGACCTGCGCACGCGCAGGAGCTCGCTCTCCTCTGGCTCGCTCGCGCTCTTCTCGATCTCTTCGTCGGGCATGTCTTCCATCCAGTTTACGGGCGGTTCAGATTGGTTGATTGCAGAAGGATACCATAAATGCGTTCGGTGTCAGTGGCGGAGCGGGTCCTACCGCTTGATGCTGATGACCCGGTACTTGATCTGGCCGGCGGGGGCCGACACCATCGCGGTATCGCCGACTTTTAGGCCCATCAGCGCGCGGCCGACCGGGCTCTCGAACGACACCATGTGGTTCTCGGGGTTCGCCTCGGCGGGGCCGACGATGCGGTACTCCTGCTTCTTGCCCGAGCCCACCTGCTTGATCTCCACCAGGGACCCGACCCCGATCTCCTTGGTCTTGACGTGCCGCCGGTCGATAACCTTGGCCCTGGAGAGCATGGTCTCGATCTGGTCTATCCTGTGCTCGACGCGAGCCTGCTCGTTCTTGGCGTCGTCGTATTCGGAGTTCTCCATCAGATCGCCGTAGCTGATGGCGTTCTTGAGCCGCTCGGCGACCTCTTTGCGCTTCACGTTCTTGAGCTCGTCGAGCTCCGCCGTGAGCTTCTTGCGGCCGGCCTCGGTCAGGAATACATCGCCCTTGGAATCCGTGTCGATCGTTTCCATTTTGTCCTTTCCCCCAAAACAAACAAACTCTCTTTCGAGAGCGGGTAGTTCCGCGAATTGCCGAAACCGTGCGTAGCATTATACTCACCGGTTTGGAGGTTTGCAAGGAAAATCCCGGGCTGTTTTCCGGGGGCTCCGGCGGGGTCCTGAGCGGCCCCGAAATGGGCTTGAAAGGCTTACAAAGCGCCTAGCCGGCGGTCGCCACGGAGTTGCGGCCGTGCTGCTTCGCCGAGTAAAGAGCTATGTCGGCTTGCCCAATGAGCTCCGACTCGCCGCTGGCGTCCTGGGGGAAGGAGGCCAGGCCCACGCTGATGGTCAGCGCCTCGCCGGGGATCCTCTCCTCGCCCGCGAAATGGAATTCTGCGATGGCGCGCCTGATCTTCTCGGCGACGACCAGGGCCTCCTCCGAGCCGGTCTCGGGCAGGACCACGCAGAACTCGTCCCCGCCGTAGCGAAAGACCTTGTCCACGTCCCTGGTGGCGCTGTCGGTGATCGAGGCGATCTGGGAGAGCGCGACGTCGCCCTGCTGGTGGCCGAGCGTGTCGTTGTAGACCTTGAGGTTGTCGACGTCCACCATCAGGAACGAGACGGCCCTCTCGTACCGCCTGGCCCTGCTGACCTCCTCGGATAGCACCGCCTCCAGGCGCCGGACGTTGAACACGCCTGTGAGCGGGTCGGTAGCGGCCAGCCGGTTGATCTCCTCGAACAGCAGCGCGCGCTGGAGGGCCAGGCCCACCTGGTCGGCGATGGCCAGGGCCAACTGCTGGTCCTGCTCCCCGAAGGCGCTCGGGCGCTCGCTTCGGATATGCAGCACGCCCAGCGTCCTTCCCTCAGCCTGAATCCCCACGCAGATCGTCGAGCCGAAGCCTATGCGCTCCAGCGTGCGGCACGCGACCCTGGTGTGCGAGAGGTCGTCGATGCCGATGAGCCTGTCCTCGGCGACGGTCCAGCACTCGTCCACCCTGGGGTAGGGCGGCGAGAGCAGCCGCTGGACTATCTCGTCGGTGTAGCCGAAGGACTCCACGCACATCAGGTGCTCCTCGGTCTCGTCGATCCGGTAGATGAGCCCGGAGGAGCAGTCGAAGAGGTGCCTGACGGTCTCCAGCGCCAGGCTCATGATGGTGGCCAGGTCCGCGGACGACCCGATGGCGTTGGCCAGCTGCACCAGGCTCGCCATCTGGGAGGCGTCGGACTTTATCCGCTCGTGCAGCCGGGCGTTCATGACCGCCAGTGCGGTCTCTCCCGTGATGGCAGCCAACTGTGAGACCTGGGCGTCGCTGTACTGCCTGCCCTCGCCGTCCGTGCAGCAGATCAGCCCCGCGATGTGACCGTGCAGAAAGAACGGGGCCGCGAGCAGGCACCCCTCGTCGCGCAGGAACGCGGGCATCGCCTCGTTCTGCGACGGGCTCGCGATCCTCAAGGCGGGGGGCCTGTCGGCCATCCCGTAGAGGTCCTCCAGGCGCTGGACGCCGATGGCGGCCTCCTTGGGGAACGATGAGGCGCGCGCTCCGGCCGCGGTCATGGACAGCATCGGGGCGAGGATATCCTTGCCTTCCTCCAGCAGGAAGACGGTGCAGCCGGCCGAGCCGATGGATCGGATGGCCAGCTTGCAGGCGTTCTCGACGACCCGATCCATGTCGAGAGTGGAGGCGAGCTCGCGGGTGGTGCGGTAGCGGATGTCGGCCTCGCTGCGTTTCCTCTGCTCCTCGGCGTAGGACATGGCGTTCTCCAGGCCGGCGGAGGCCTGCGCGAGGATCGTGTTGCATATCCTGACCTCGCGGTCGAGGAAAGTCTTCTTCATCCCGGCGCGCCGCTCGACGAATATGACGCCGCGGCCCTCGTCGCGCACCACCACCGGCAGGACCAGCAGCGCGGCCAGGTCGAAGTTCTTGATCCAGCGCTGGTCGATCAGCGCCTCGGACTGCGGGTCGTTGATGATGAGGGCCTCTTTCTCCGACATCGTCCTGCTGGCGACGTTGGGCGCCGAGAGGTCAATCCTGGTCTGGAAGAAACGCTCGCGCTTGGCCGGGTCCGTCTCGGTAGTGCTCTGCGGGAGCGCCCACTTCCCGTCGGAGCTGGCCATGAAGGCGCTGCACCTGCCCAGCCCCGAGGCCTCGCTGATACCCTGGACGACCTTGTCCATCAGCTCGTCGGCCTCGAGCGTCGAGCCCATGGAAGCGGCCAGCCTGGAGAGGATCCTCGCGTCCCTGCTCTCTCGCCTCTCGCGCTGGGAGATGAAGGAGGTGGCGACGGCGATGAGCATCAACAGCGCGATCCATAGCAGCGTCTGGCCCACCACCAGGCGCGTCGGCTGGCCCGCGTTGAGCCTGGCGACGATGGTTACCGCGTAGAGCGCCGAGAGGCCGGCGCCGGTCATCAAGGCCTCCTTGTACCCGAACCGGTTGGCGATGACGATCACCAGCACCGGGAATATCCAGAAGAGGTCGGGCAGGTAGGTGGGCCAGACCAGCATCGAGATGAAGACCAGTAGTACGTCGAGGGTCGCGGTGATGTTGACCACCGCGGCCGCGTACCTGTGCGAGACCTTCCGCGCGCGCAGGTAGATGATGGTCATCACGCCGCTGCCGATCCAGGCGCCGATGACGATCAGGAGCCTGACGGTGAAGTCGACTCCCTTGGTGGGGAAGAGCGGGAGGAGGACGAACGGCGTGAGGACCGCGATCGCCAGCCACTGAAGGACCATGGTCAGGTCCTCGGCCGAAAGCTGCTTCTTCAATATCCCCTCACGAGGTCCGTTCGACTCATTCGCGGCGCGAGCGCCTGCCTAGGGGACCACCTTCCCGAGAGGAATCTCCAGGATGCCGGTGGCGCCGCTCTCCTTGAGGCGCGGTATCAACTCAGCGAGCTTGCTCTTCTCGACCACCGTCTCGACAGCCGAGTCCCCGTTGGCGAGGTGGCTGACCGTCGGCGACTCCAGCGCAGGCAGGATGTCGAGGACGGCCTGCTCCCGTGTCTTGGCGACGTTGAGCTTCAACAGGACCTTGCCGCGCGCGGCGATGGTCGATATCAACAGCGTCATGATCTCGTCGATCAGCTTGCGCTTGGCCGGGTCGGCGTAGCTCTCGCGGTTGGCTACGAGCTTGGTGGACGTGTAGAGGATGTCGTCAATTATCGCCAGGCCGTGGGCCTTCAGGGTGCTGCCGGTCTCGGTGATCTCGACCACGGCGTCGACGATGTTGGGGACCTTGGCCTCCGTGGCGCCGGCCGAGAGGATGACCTTGGCGTCTATCCCCAGCTTCTCGAAGTAGCGGCTGGCGATGTTGGGGTATTCGGTGGCGACGCGCGTGCCGGGGGGCAGGTCGGACGGCTCGGTCACCCCGGAGTCGCGAAGCACGGCCAGCACTATCCGCAGCGTGCCGCCGGTGCCGGTCTTGGCGTATGGGAAGTCGGCCAGGATCTCGACGTCCGCGCCGGTCTCCTGCACCCAGTCGAGCCCGGTGATGCCCAGGTCGAACAGGCCTTCCTCCACGTACTTGCCGATCTCCTGCGGGCGCAGGATGGCGACCTGGGAGATTCGCTCGTCGTCGATGCGCGCGTTGTACTCCCTGTCACCTGAGCGGCGCACGGGGAGGTCGGCGTCCCGCAGCAGTGCGAGCGTCTGCTCCTCCAGGCTTCCCTTGGGTATGACCAGTTTAATCAAATCGGCACCTCCATCATGGCGTGATTATAGCAGAGAGAGCCCTCCGCTTCGGAAGCTGCGGCAGCCGAAATCGGCGCCGCGCCCCGGGCACGTAAACGAGGCGCTGCCTGTCTTGATTATTCCCCCGTCCAATCAGATATGATTAGCTGCCGGAATCTGGCGCTGCCACAGGCGCACTGGTTGAGGGAAAGGGAGTGTTGCGAAAGTGATTGATTCGAAATTCATCGGGAAGGAGTACCCGGTCACGGAGTACGAGATCGGGCGGGAGAAGATGAAGGAGTACGCCGTCGCGGTCGGGGACATGAACCCGATGTACCAGGACCGCGAAGTGGGCAAGAAGAGCAAGTACGGGGACAACATCGCGCCACCGAACTTCGCGGCGGTCTACAACCTCATGGGTTGCGCCCAGATGTTCTTCGACCCGGAGTTGAGCCTGAACTTTGCGATGCTGGTCCACGGCGAGCAGGACTTCGAGTTTGTGAAGCCGGTCAAGCCGGGCGACTTCATCACCACCACGGGCAAGATCGTCGACATCGCGGCCAAGGGCAACAACGACGTAATAAAGTTCGAGGCCCGCTCCACGAACCAGGACGGCGAGCTCGTCACCATCGGGCGCGCCACCTTCGTGATCAGAGGGGGTAATTGATATGGCAAACGTAACGTTTGACGAGGTCAACGTCGGCGACGAGATCCCCAAGCTCGAGGTGACGCTCGACCAGATGATGCTCTGGATGTACGCCGGCGCTTCAGGCGACTTCAACCCGATCCACGTGGACAAGGAGTTCGCGGAGAAGGTCGGGCTGGGCGGGACCATCGCACACGGGCTGTCCAGCATGGCACGCCTGGGGCGCTGCCTCACCGACTGGGTCGGGGACCCGGGGGCGCTCAAGCGCTTCAAGGTGCGGTTCGCGAGCCCGGCGAGGCCCGGTGATACCATCACCTTCTGGGGTAAGGTCATCGACAAAAGCATCGAGGACGGCAAGAACCTTGTGACGCTCGAAGTCGGGGCTAACATCGGAGACGGCACCGTGGTGCTGTCGAAGGGCGAAGCTGTAGTCGAGCTGTAAGTCCTGAACGCAAAACGCACCACTGGTGTCAGGTACCGGTGGTGCGTTTTTACTGTCACAGCGGGCTCCGCCGCCGTTGATCAACTCCGCAGGTCTAGGATCTGGGCGCTCTTGGTGCCACCCTCGCGGGCCAGGCGCTCGGCCATCTCCTCGTAAGAGGTCACGACCACTTTGTCCGGCGTGAATTCCAGGTTGGTGCGCACGCTGTCGATGATGCGCTCGCGCAGGCCCGCCACCTCGCCCACCGAGGTCGGGCAGAGGAACACCGACACCTCGTCGATGTCGTCGGGGTCGTCGTTGCGCTTGCGCAGCTCGACCTGCCACTCCAGGATGTCGACGTTCTGGTTGAGGATGGAGGCGAACGCGTTGAGGTTGACCAGGTTGCCCTTGATCTTGGTGAGCGCGAACTCCGTGGCCACCGCGCGCCTGCTGATGGCGGAGCTTATCCTGGGCATCGTGCGCCCGCAGCAGGGACATTGCCCCAGCGAGTAGCCTCCCACCAGGATGTCGCCGGTGCGATAGCGCAGCACCACCGACCCGCGCGCGTCGATGTTGGTCACCACCAGCTCGCCGGTCTCTCCCTCGCCCAGCACCTTACCGCTCTCCGGGTCCACCACCTCGATGATCTCCATGTCCGGGTAGGTGTGATAGCCACGGCTCTCGTCGTCGCCGCAGTCGCCCCAGGCGTACTTCATCTCGGTACAGCCGTACGCGCCGGTCACCACCGGGTCGACAGCGCCCATCTCCTCGAGCAGCGCGGCGATCTTCTCCCGCGCGCCCTGGGTTATGCGGTCGCCGCCCATCGCGACTATCTGCAGGTCCGAGAAGTCCCTGCCCTCGGCCGCCGCCATCCGCAGCAGGTCGTAGGTGTAGCCGGGTAACCCCATGAATAACGTGGGCCGCACCCGCTCGATTATGTTTAGTATCCGCTCGTTGCCGAGCACGGGTCCGCCGCCCGTGTTGACCGTGGTTATCGCCGCGCCCTCTGCGCCGGTCAGCGCGACCCAGTAGGCCAGGTGCGACGGGCCGGGGAAATTGTTGACCGCCACCACGCTGCGGTCGTAGGTCTCCGGAGCCCTGCTCGCCACCACCGACGCCAGGCGCCTGCCCGCTTCCTTCATCCGCTCCAGGTCGTACATGGTGAAGAAGAAAGGCGTGGGCTCGGCCGTGCGGCCGGTTGTGAACATCGGCAGCACCGGCTGGTACTCCTCGCGGAAGTCCTGCTCCGCCGCGCCGCCGGCGGCCTCGGTGTCGGTCATCTGGGGCACCCAGCCTTTGGACTTGTGCAGCTTTACCTTGTCAAACCCGGGCTCGAGCACGAAGTGCCTGGGATGGTCGGGGTCGTCGGTGTAAGGTGCGATGTCCTCTTTCTGGGTGAAGGGAAGCTTCTGCAGGTCGGCGACCGACTTCACGCCGGCGGGGTCGATGCCGCTCTCGTCGAACAGCCTGCGGTAGTGTGGGTGGAACGGGTAAACCCGCTCGTTGATAAACGCGTTAAGCGCCGAGTCCTGCATCGCGCTTATCTCTTCGGCGCTCCAGGTGTCCCACCCGGGCACGCACCTGGTCTCCCACCTTCGCTGCGGAACTCTCTTTCTCATCTGGCTATCGGCGTCCCTTCCCGCTCGTCCGCCCTAGACCGGGCGGAAATACTTGATGTCGTGAAGCGTGCCCTTCCGCTCTTCGGCCCAGACCGCCTTTACGCGCATGCCGCTGCGGACGTCAGCCGCCTCTATCTCGCCGAGGATGTGCGGGAACTGCACGTCCGCGCCGTCGAGCATGATGAAAGCGTAGATGTAAGGGGGCTCGGTCGGCTGGCCTATGAACGGCAGGTGGACCACCGTGTAGGTCAGAAGCGCGCCTTCGTCTGACAGCTCTACCCATTCGTCCACCGGAGTGTAACAGAACCCGCAGTATGGGCGCGGCGGAAGGAGCACCGCCCCGCACTTGGGGCACGCGATGCCCATTATGCGCTTGTTGTCCCGCATCTCCCGGAAGAACCGGTCGTACCGCTCGCCGTAGGAGAACCGGTACTTTATATCGAGAGTCCCGGTCACCGACTTGACGATGTCGCCGCCTGACGGCTTCGCGGTCTCGAGCATCACGAGCCCTCGCTTTCCGCTCCATCTGGGACAAACCACCTGATGTCCGTTATCGCTCCGCCCCTCTGCTCCCGCGGCCGGAACTCGGGACGCACCGTCGCACCGATCCTGATGCCGTCGTCATCGGGCGCGACGTGCAGCAACTCGGTGTCCGCGCCGGCCGGCCTCACCAGGACGTACCTGAACGGCGCCTCGGCGGGCGCACCCTCGAAGTCGTCGGCCACGCGCGCCCAGGACATCACCACTCCCCTGGGCCCCACCTCGCGGAGGTCGGACACCTCCGAACCGCACGACTCGCAGTATGACGTGGGCGGGACCGCCACCTGGCCGCACGACTCGCAGACGCCGGCGAGCATCTTCCCGTGGTCACGCAGCGCGGCGAGGAACGTGCCGACGACCTCGCCCGTCGTCCAGTTGTAGTCACACCTGGACTCGCCTTCCATATAGGTCAGCTCCGGCGGCTTCAGCGCCAACTCGTCTCCTCTCATCGCCGAATGCACCACAAATGCAACACAAAGGGCCTGACCCCTTTTGTTGCGCTATCTCAGATCTCGTCCGAGAAAATCGTCACGGTGCTGAACTGTATCGCCCCGCCCCAGGAGTGGGCCAGCGCCCGGTGCACGCCGTCGACCTGGTGCTCCCCGGCCCTTCCCATCACCTGCATCGCGGCCTCTACCTGCCTGATCATCGCCGACGCGCCGATCGGGTTGGAGGAGAGCACGCCGCCCGAGGTGTTGACCGGCAGCGCGCCGTCGAGGTCGCTCCGCCCCGACTCGATCAGCTTTCCTCCCTCGCCCGGCCGGCAGAGGCCCAGCGCCTCGCACCATATCAGCTCCTGGAAGCTGAAGGCCTCGTAGACCTCGGCCACGTCCAGCTCCCTGGCGGGCTCGTAGATCCAGGCCATCTGGTAAGCCTGCTGGGCCGCGCGCACGCAAGACTCCGGGTAGGCCATGTCCACGTGTGGGACGTAGGGACTCTCGCTGCACGTCCCCACGCCGGAGAACCACGCGGGGCGCGGGCATTTCTTGCGGGCTGTCTGCTCCGAGGCGATCACCATCGCCGCCGCCCCGTCGCTCGTCGGGCAGCAGTCGAGCAGCTTGAGCGGCTCGGCCACCGGCGGCGAGGACATGACGTCCGCGACCGTTATCTCCCTGCGTATCTGCGCGTAAGGGTTCAAGAGCGCGTTGCGGCGGTTCTTCACCGCCACCATCGCGCCGTGCTCCTCGGTCACGGCGGGGGCGTGGCGGTCGAGGTACTGGCGCGACTGCAGCCCCACCAGGGCGGGCGCTCCGCAGGCGAAGTCGCGGTCCCAGAGCGGGTCGTAGCAGGCTGAGAGCCCGTACTGCGGGACCCCGTCGGAGAGCTTCTGGTAGGCCACCGCAAGCACCGTGTCGTAGGCGCCCGAAGCCACGTGGTAGAACCCGGCGATACCGGTGGCCGCGCCGACGGTTCCGCCCGTGTGGACCCTCATGACCGGCCCGGGGCACATGCCCAGCGCCGGCGCGATCCAGTCCTCCGGGTAGTTGACGCCTTCGAAGATCTCGGGCGCGCTGCCGATGACCACCGCGTCGACGTCCGATGGTTTGAGCCCCGCGTCCGCCAGAGCTCGAAGCCCCGCCTCGCGCACGATCTCGGGCACGTTCTTGTCGTCGCGCCTGCTGACGTATTTAGTCTGTCCTGTCCCGATGACCGCTACTGGCCTGGTCAATCGACTTCCTTCCGCCGGCGTCGCGTCGCGGGCCCGCCGTCCGCCGGACCTTCACCCCTGCACTATCATGCACGCGGCGGTCTGCATCGCGAGGCCGCCCGCCGCGTGAGCCATCGCCTTACTCATGCCGTCTATCCGGTCGCCCTCGCCGCGGTCCGCCACGCGCGCGCAGGCCTCGGCGAGCCTCACCAGCCCGGTGGCGACCACGGGGTTCGCGCACAGCGCGCCCCCCGAGAGGTTGACCGGGACCCTTCCCCCCAGCGCCGTCGCGCCACTAATCAGAAGCTTCTCACCCTCGCCCTCCTCGCAGAGGCCGAGCGCCTCATACAGCATCAGCTCCTGGTGGGCGAAGGATTCGGTCACCTCGAGCAGGTCGAGGTCCGCCGACGGATCGGTGACGCCGGCCTGCTTGTACGCCGCCGCCGCGGCCAGCGCGGCCGAGCGCAGCTTGTGGATCTCCCTCGCGCCCGGGCTGAACGCGTCCATCGCGTGGCCGGACCCGGCGATCCACGCCGGCCTCACCTTCAGCGACTTCGCCACCTCCTCCCCGGCCATCACCACGGCGCAGGCCCCGTCCGTCACCGGCGCGGCCTCCAGCTCGCGTATCGGCGAGACCAGCGGGCGCGACTCCATCACCTGGTCCAGGGTCACCTCGGAGCTCAGCTGCGCGTTGATGTTCGTAGCGCCTGCAGCGCGGTTCTTCACAGCGACACGGGCTGGCGCCTCTTCGCTCACCCCGTAGTGGTGCATGTAAGCGCGGGCCTGCAAGGCGGCGGCGGCTGTCGCATCGAGGCCCATCGGCCTCAGGTAAAAGGGGTCGGTCATCAGAAGCGACTGCACCCGGGGCGAGCTCTCGGAGCTCTTGCCGTAGGCGACCACCAGTGCGGTGTCGAAGAGCCCGCTGGCGATCCGCATGTAGGCGTAGATCGCCGCCAGCAGGCCGTCCCCTGCGATCTTGGACTCCTCCTTGAAGTGCGCGCCCATGGCGTCGACGGTGATGCACGTCGAGATGCCCCTGCCGTCGAGGAAATCGCTGCCCGCGTCTATCACAACGTCGATGTCGTGGATGGACATGCCGCACGAAGAGAGCGCCTCGTTGACGACGCGGTATATCAGGCTCTGGTGCGTCTCGCGCTCCAGCGTCCCGTGCTGTGTCTGGGCCCAGCCGACCACGCCGACGTCGATCACTGCGCCCCCCGTTCCAGTTGAACCACCCTGGCTTGGACCTTGTCCGTCAGCTCGAGCAGCCCGACGCTGTTGCGCCGGGCGAAGATCCTGTCGGTCGGGCTTCCCGGGTTGAAGAAGGTCACCCCGTCACGCTCCTTGATAGTGGCGCTGTGGGTGTGGCCGAACACGATGCAGTCGCACCCCTCGCCTTCGAACGCCGCCGCGACCCTGCCCACTATCCCGAACGGCGAGCCGCTGCCATGGGTCAGGCCTATCTTGAAGCCGCCGGCATCGATCACCCGCTTCTCCGGCAGGGACCGCGCCGTATGGCCCCGGTCCATGTTGCCCCTTACCGCCAGCGTCTCCGCGACCGCGGAGAGCTCCTCCAGGACCGACATGTCCAGGATGTCCCCGGCGTGCAGTATCAGGTCTGTCCCCTCGAACGCGTCCAGCACGGACCTGGGGACCGGCCGCCCCGTCAGGTGCGTGTCTGATACGCATCCAATCAACATGTCATCACCCGCTGACCGCGCCCGTGGCGCTCTCGTCGGCGATCTCGATCGGCGCTCCCGGCGCGGTGGGGAACTCCAGGAAGAACATGGCGCCACCCGCGACCTCGGAGAGGCCCACCCTTCCGCCCAGCCGCTGCATCACCCGCTTCACCATCGAGAGCCCCAGCCCTGAGCGGCCTTCCCAGTCTGTGAAGAAAGGCATGAACATGTACTCGCGGGATTCCCCGGATAGCCCGGGTCCCCAGTCCCTCACCTCGACGCGCACGTAGCCCGCCTCGTCCAGGCCGGTGACCTCGACGCGGTCATCTCCCAGTCGCGCCGCGATGCAGGCGTTCTCAATCACCTGTTCGAGGGCGGTGCGGATCATCCTGTCGAAGCCGAAGACCCTCTGCAGGCCCGACAGCTTGACCGACACCCTCACGCCCGCGAGGGCCGGCTGCGCCAGGACATCGCGCACCACGTCGGAGGTGATCTCCTCGATGTTGTGCCCGGTGGCCCGGTCCCACTCCCGGGCGGTGGTGCAGTTGAGGTACTGCTCGAGGTCCTCCAGCAGGCCCAGCAGCGTCGACTGGCCCGCCTCCAGCACGCTGATCAGGTCCTCCCTGCTGCGGGACCAGTCGTCGAGGTTCATGCCTCGAAGCCGTTCGATGACGCGGGAGAGCGGGTGCGTGTAGACCCTCTCCACCCGTGCGCCCAGCGAGCGCAGCAGCACCTGGTAGTCGACCGTGGCCTTCCCGGCCTGCCCATCGGCCCCCTTTGCCTCCATGAAGACGCAGGCCGCGCCCACCAGGTCGGCGCCGTCGACCAGCGGATAGATCCTGTAGCTGATAGGGAGTATCGACATGTCGGTCTTCATGATGAGGGCGTCGCCCTCCTTGACGATGGCGGGGTTCGCCAGGACGTCCAGCATCCCGTGCTCGAGCGGCCCCAGCGGGTTCTGGTCGAGTGAGATTTCCGGCCGCAGCAGCAACTGCGTCTTCTCCGCGAACGTATAGCCGGTCAGCCGCTGGGCCTCGCGGTTGAAGGTCCCGATCCTGCCCCGCGCGTCGGCCGTTATGACCCCCGCTACCATCTCCTCCAGCACCGAGCCCGCGACGCCGCGCTCCCGTGAGAGCGCGTCCAGGGTCTTTCGCGCGATTCGGTAGAGCTCCGCGTTGGTGATCGCCATGCTCGCGAGCTCGCCCAGCCCGTCAAGCAGGAGTTTCTCGTCATCAGTGTAGGCGTGCGCCTCGAAGTTGCCCGCCACCAGCATGCCCAGGAATTTCCCGCGTGCGACCAGCGGCACCATCACCAGGGAGGCCGGCTCCACCGCGCCGAAGAAGACGTTGTCGCGCTCGTCGATCGCCGACGTGCTGTCGATCGCCAGCATCTCTCTGGAGTCCGCTGCCTCGCCGAGAAGCCCCTTGCTCATGGGGAGCTCCTTGAACATCAGATTCTTCTCGTCGACGCCGCTCACCACGGCAAGCCGGAGCACGTCCTCACTCTTCTCCCAGAGATAGACGGCGCCGATATCGGCCCCCATGACGCCTGAGGTGTAGGCGAGGATCTTCTCCAGGATCTCGTGGAGGTCGAGCGTTGAGCCGATCTCGCGGCCAGCCTCCATCAACAGGCGCATGCGCTCGTTCACGTCGACCATGCCGTCGAGGACCCGCTCGACGTACCTGACGCTGGTCACCTCGCGCGCGATCACCGCCACCACTATCACGGCCAGCATCAGTATCAGGCCGCCCTCGATGACCCAGAAGATCGCGTCGCCCCGGAAGAAGTCCCTGACCGAGTGCAGATTGAGCACCAGGATGAGCCCGGTGACGCAAAGCGCGAAGAGCACCAGGAGGACAACGGTGAGCGCGGTCATGCTGGGGACCCGGGGCGTCTCGAAGGCACGGTCCAGTCCCGCCGGTCCGGTCAGGTCGCCTTCGGGCTCCGCCTCCTTCGCGACAAGCCCCGCCACGTCGTTCGCGGGCTCCGCGGTCACCTCTGCGCCCCCGGCACCAGCGGCCGCGCCTCTGGTGTCAGGGCTGGCTTCCGCCTCGTGCTCTGGCTCATCGCCGGGGTCTATTTTCTTTTCTTCGTCCGGCATGGGATGTCTCCGAGGCGCGTCGCTGCGCGAGTCCGCTCAGGTGCAAGGCTATTTTTCCAGAGGCCGGGCTTTTCTTCAAGGACGGCGACGGGCGCTACAGGGGCGTATTCTCGTAGATGAATATACCGCCGAGCCCGCCGACTGCCCACGCGCGCAGCCTGTCGCTGGTGGTGACGTCGAAGAGCGACTCGTGCGCGTCGAACTGCAGGCCCCATGACCGGCCGTCGAAGTGGTAGACAGGCCCGTTCGAGCCTATGCCGCCCACGGCCCACACGTTTCTGGCGTCGGCGGCAGCCACCTTGTGAAGCTGGGACGCGAGCAGGGTCCGGCCGCCCCACGCCTTTCCGTCGAATGTGTAGACCAGCCCCCTGATGTCCTGTGGGGCCGCGCCCGCGTTCTCCAGAGAGCCGACGGCCCAGGCGTGGGTCGGGTCGACTGCCGTCACGCCCAGGAAGAACTCGTGATTCGGCGCCTCGAACTGCTGCTTCCAGGACGAGCCGTCGAAGAAGTAGATCCAGCTGCGGCCGTCCTGGCCCTCGGCCACGAACCAGGCGTGCGAGGCGTCGAGCGCGAACATGTCCTGGACGTGCAGGGCCACCGTGAACTGCCGGGCCCAGGAGGCGCCGTTGAAGAAGTAGATGTTGGAGCCGGTGTCTCCGGTTCCCGCGACCCAGACGTGGGTGGGGTCCGCGGCCGAGACGACGCTCGCGGTCTGGTCGGTCGTCTGGAACTGCATCGCCCAGGCCGTCCCGTTGAAAAACCAGACGACGCCTCCACCGTCCCCGCCGGAGGCCCACACGTGGGTGGGGTCCGCGGCCGAGACATCGGTGGGCTCGGCCTCCAGCTTCTGGGCCTGGGTCACCCAGGAGGTGCCGTTGAAGAAGTAGACCGGCCCCCCGCCGACCGCCCACACGTGCGTCGCGTCGGCCGCGGACACCGCCAGCAGAGAGGCGTCTCCCTCCTGGGTCTGGATTATCCATGGCGATGGTGAGCCGCATGCCGACGCCGCCAGCGCGAGCGCACACAGCGCGGCCGCCACGATGAAGAGCCTCGTCTTGATCATGGGGTAATTCTAAGCGAAAGCCCCGTTCGCAGGAACGGGGCTCCGGTTCGCGTAAGCTGTCGCGGTTACTTCAAGCGAGCGATGAACTCGTCCAGAGTTATGGCTGCCATCGTGTGGATGTGCACCGAGCCGCGGGAGCCTAGCTCCACCGAGATCCTGGCGACGGTCTCCACGTCGGGTGCCTCCAGGACGTTGACGAAGTCGTACTCGCCGATGACGGCGTACTGGTCCACAACCTTCCCGCCGAGCGCCTCGACATCCTTGTTGACCTCCTTGATGCGCTCGGGGTTCTTCCTGACGGTCTGAGCGCCCGCATCGGTGAGGCTGCTTAGCATGATGTACTTGGGCATTCCACGTCCCCCTTTCCTCCACCTGTCCGTTGGTAACTCACAATTCTACATCGTCGCCTTCACCTTTCAAGCACCCGCACCTGCCATCACAGGAAACTTCCGTGGTCGGGAGAAGTACTTTTGTGAAATATCAAGCAGAGTTACGGGGGCGGTGGGTGTCCGGGTCCCCTGGAGGTGGTAATCGAGCATGCGCGTTTTCGCGTGGATCGCGAAATACGTAAAGCGTTATCCCTGGACGATCATCATCATCTCGCTGGCGCTGTCGCTGTTCCTGGGCCTGGGGCTGCTGATGCTCAAGGGGGACGTGACCTACCCGAGCCTGCTGCCCAAGAACTTCAACAGCATCAAGGCGCTCGAGAACCTCAACAAGAACTTCGGCGGCACCTCCTACGAGACGATCCTCATCACCGCGCCGGACGTCACCGACAACAACGTGGTGCAGTTTATGCTCGGCCTGGAGGCCTACATCAACTCCACCCCCGGCCTCAACAAAGGCCAGGTCGTGGAGATCCCCGGCCAGAAGGGCAAGAACGTCCCCAAGATCCTGGCCGCCCCCTCGGTCAACCTCAACGACTACCTGAGTCCGTTCGTGGCGCAGATCAAGCAGGGCATCGCCCAGAGTGGCTTCAACATCGGCCTGTCGGAGATCACCAAGACACAGATCGAGTCCCAGACCGGGATGGACTTCAAGCAGCTCATCCACAGCCAGTACCTCTCGGTCGGCGAGGTGCGGCAGCAGATGATCGGAAAGCAGAAGTTCCTGATTTACGATCCCAAGACCGACACCTACCCGGCGGCGCTGATCATGATCAAGACCAACGCCAGCCTGGACGCGAACCAGCAGATAACGCTGGCCAACGACCTCGAGAAACTGTTCGCCAGCAAGCTGACCACCCCCGGCTCGCCGCTCTACACGCCCGGCGCGAAGGTCTACATGTCGGGGGACGCGACGCTGGCGCGCGACTTCAGTACCCACATCCGGGACAAGACCATCCTGCTCGGCCTGATCGCGCTGCTGTTCGTGGTGGTGGTCATATTCCTTGCGTTCCGCCGCATAACCGACGCGCTCCTGACCCTGGGCGTGGTGATCCTCAGCGTGGTGTGGACCTTCGGCTTCACCGGCTGGGCGCACATCCCCTACTCGGTGGCGGCGGTGGCGATAATCCCGCTGCTGCTGGGCCACGCGCTCACCTTCGT
>Ga0182011_10001954_pt1 | contig 17774 bp, 14 predicted proteins | sample 711E1DmetaG_FD_120481 | JGI IMG/M metagenome (GOLD analysis project Ga0182011, IMG submission 120481) | Permafrost microbial communities from Stordalen Mire, Sweden - 711E1D metaG | ecosystem: Environmental > Terrestrial > Soil > Wetlands > Permafrost | place: Sweden: Stordalen | collected... | reverse complement strand
TATGGCAAAGGAGTCTTGAATGACCGTGCCTTGGTACTCCGCTTCGAACGAGAACTCCCCGGACATGCCCCATGTTCCATCAGCTTTCTTGTACAGCTCCAAGTCGGGATACACCGCCTTGAGCTCGGCGAATTGTCCCTCCACAACCGCGTCATGTTCAGTGGGCTTTCTTACAGACCCCATGGCTTGTTCGGCTTCTCCGGTATCGTGATCCTGGGCCGAGACTGTTGCGAGGAGGCGGCGCCTAGTGATGTAGGAAAGGCAATTGCAGCAGCTTTGTTAACCGCGGCAGTGCCGAACCTGGGTTCGAGGGATTCCTTCATCGAGCGAACCTCGGGCATTCTCAACGAAGAGCGTAAACCGGATTGTAGGTCACCCAGCCAATCCATGAACGCTTCTTGCCGCTCAGGATACCTCCCCCATTTCTCTGCGAAATTCTCGTCGGCATTTACCGGATTTGCAATCCAGACCTCACCATTCTTGTTCTCAACGTAACGAGGCATCCTCTCGACAAGCGTCTCAAGGGCATTGAGCAGATCGGCCTCATTTCCGTACGCGTGTGCGGCCAGGGTTGTGATGATTATGGAAATCGGCTTGTTGTTCTGGTCGTGTTGGAACGCGATATCTCGGTGACGTTTCATTATCTGGATTGCCTGCTGAAGCGGGGTCTTCACTACGAATTCAGGGATCTCCTCGACGCTCTTTCGCACTGCCTCGGCCAATTGCGCACGTTTCTCCAGAAACTGCACCTCCATGTGGCCTTTGAACCATTCCGCGAAACCCCTTGGATTGCTGAACTGCCACTCGGCCAACTTGCTGTCGGGCACGAGAATCGTGGTCCTTCCGCGTCCGTCGGGAATCGCTGGCATTACATCCATGTGGAATTGAACGCTTCCAGGATAGGAAAGCGTCCAACACCTGTTTCGCTCATCGAGCATGTCCTTATAGGTGGCTTTTTCCTTGAGCCGATCGCCGACGAGAGTTTTGAGCCTGTGCTGTCCTATCGCGGGCTTCAGGTCGAGCTCGCAGACCAAGTCGATGTCGTACTCATCAGCTTCACTTATGGGTCTCACAACCGTGCCGAGCCTGAAGGACCCCTGCGGGTAGATGTCAGGGCGAAGATCGCTCGTCGACGCACCGTCTTTGCCGAACCAATCTGCGACAGCATTGTAATGACCTTCGGCTATCCCGTACTGGGTCGTGGTTATGTCAAGCGAGGTCGCAAGGGCCCCCAGCAAACCGGATAATCTGGTTCGTTGTTCATTCGGCATCGCTGCCATCCTCCTCGATTGTTGAGCTTAGTGTCGGTGTGAACCCACCCAGCTTCGAATTCTGATCGTAGACTCGATACTGCATATCAGCTTTGGGCATCCAAACCCTGCCGATTTCGATCGCGACCGAGTTCGGCACCGCCGGGAAGATGTGAAGGATCTGGTCTTGTCCGTGTCGCGCTTTTATGCGATCAATCAGAACCCTATACGCTCTGCGGAACTCTCGGAGGTCGTCTGGGTGTTTCAGAAAGTCGTTGTTCGGGACATCGATGGTCATGCGCCAAATACTCGTTGCGGGCTCCAAGACATCGGTGATTCTTGAATCATTGATTGTCGCGCTCAAAGACAGATTCAGGGCCACGTTCTCGAACTCGGCTTCCGGTTCGATGACCTCGTATCGCATGCTCGTCTGGCGGTCCTGCCAGGCCCAATTGGGTGGTTCGCGGTGAAGCTGATACACCTCGGCGGCTGGGATATCAGAGAGCAAACGGCCGAATTCGATCAGCAGCGGTTGTGGAGCCAAGGCGAAGACTGATAAGTGCTGAACGTCCCTGAGGGCAAGCCTCGGCCGCACCTTGTCGGCATACTGCCGGCTGAGGTTATTCCTTTCGTTCACCCAGTAGTCCGGCTCATGGTCCCGGAACGGGCTGTTGATCAAGCTCATCTCAATCGCGGGCTGCTCAGCCGGATAGTACCTCGGAAGCATCGCGCCAACAGCCATGTCCCAACTGAGGGGGAAGGAATGGCCACCGATATTGGCACCATACAGAATAACGTGGCTCTTCCTATTCTTCTGTAGCGAGGTAAGCGTCGCTATCCGTTCTTCATGCGACCGCTTCATCTCATGAAGCCGTTCAATGGAGTATTCATCGCTGTCTCCGTCGATCAGTCTGTGATGTGCATCGCATAGGAGCATCAGGTTGCCGATGTCTTCGGCAAGTAGCTTGGACTGCTTCTGGTCTCCTCGCGGTCCGTTCGGCTCCCGTGCGATGATATGTGCGACATAAGAGCGATTCATCTTCTGAAGGGTTACTTCGTCGTGCCATAAAGGCGTGTTGCATCCCTCGAACTCACACCGTCCGCCGGATACGATCCACAGTCGGGTTTTGACCGTGCTATATGCAGCACTCATCGTTGTCCGAAAACCTCCCATTGCATTGTTCTTCTAGAGGTACCAAAAAGAAACAACGAGGCAGATGGCAACGGCTGCCAATCTCCTGCCCCGTCAACATATTGTACTCTGATAGCTCTGCTAGTGCAATATGTGGTACCAACGTGATTTTCAGTTCCCGTTTACCCGATCTTCCTCGACATCGTCATGAATCTTGCCGACCCACCTGATACTACACCCGGCCCATGACATGAAAATCAGTGCAAGTCCAAATGTGTCTGCACCTGGGGAGTCGCGACTGCTGGGGGACAAGAATCGCTCGGTAGCTAACTGGGGGGGCTCGGGATACTCCACTCCGACGAAGAGGAACGCATTCAACCAGCGCCAAGAGGACGAGGCATTGAGCAAGGCCTGAGAGTGGGGCTTCGCTAAAGAGGCTGAAGCACACAAGCGCGACCGCAGACAGACTGTCGACTAGTCGTTCAAGCCGGGGTTCAACTCCAAGGTCCTAGTCGACCCACGAGACAGGCTTTTTTCGGAGTTGATTCTTGGACAATACGGTGCTTTCATCACCGATTCCGGGAAAATCCACTTCGAAAATACTTCGAAAAAACTGAGGCAGACAACATTGTTGACTGCTTTTCGAGACAGCTGAATCCCTGAATTATCGCTTAACCATGCGGTTTGTCGCCGCTCCGTCCCAGCCGCATGTTCGCGACCTCGAAGTACATGTCGTAGAGCGACCGTGCTTGTTTCGTCCAGTTCCGCCTGGTTCTTCTTCTTACCCCAGTTCCAACAAATCCCTTGACGAAGCGCTTTTCTAACAGTAGTCACTTCTTCCAGTTTCTTCCACTTCGCGGCGCCCCCAGTAATTGTGGCTGAAAACGTACGAAAAGATTCCGAAAAAATCATACCAGGCTGACGACCTCGTCAAGGGACCTGCCTTCGTCCAGGAGTTCGAGAGCATGGCGGCTACGGTATCCCAACACTTATGCAGAACCGGGGACTCTCGTAACAGACGCCACAACCTGGCGTCTACCATGTTGCATTACTTATGCAGATGTTTGTAATACGCACTATAGAAGCAGTTCGGCATATGTCGGATAGAATCTGTAGATCTCTCTGTAATTGGCGACTTCTTCAGGAGCTAACTCAAAGTCACGATCATCCAAGTTTCCTATTGGCATCAGAGAATCAAGATGCATCTGTTCCTTCCTTGTAATGACAGGAACATCTATTTTGAATGGCTCTGCTGCAAAGCTCGTCCTTATGTAACATGCACCTAACAACGCACTCTTCAATAGCATCCGTTCATGCTTGCGGTCAACGACGATTCCGCCAATCGTAAGCATTCTATGACCGTCGGCGTATAGGAAGTTGAACAAGGGGAAGAAACTCTTACCACTCCTCTTGGCCCCCAGCGACATTGCGTTGCCAAGTATGTCTATATTGATTCGCGGCAAAAGTTCATATCGAAAATCTTTAAGATCTCTTTCACCCAAGAATTCTCGCGCATGTTTTTCGAAATAGCCTTTCGAGATGTTCAGGTTTTCTTCATTGTCGGCTTTCCTGTTCTTTTCACCGGTGGGGTCATTTACAGGAGGTTCTGTATCGACTGTCACAAGGAGGATTGACCCTTCTGACAATGCACCGGCAGTCTGATATATTGACAGCACGGACTCTCTGCACAGGATATTGTCATAATCAAGCCAGATGAAATACTGTGCATTGTCTCTTCGTGCAAAAGTCTGTCGAAGAATCTCCTCAACTGCTACCCCTGTTCGATACTCAATACTTCCTTGATATGGGCAATTGAACTTGATTCTATTATCGATATCTGTCGCGAGCTCGACGCTCAGCATGCTTTGAATCCCAAGATACTTGTGAAAGAGAGCGAAATCGATGAAATGAACAGATCCCATTCCGATATATCGGTAGTGTCTGACATGAAATCCTGCCTCAGAAAGAAGAAGGAAGGCGTCTATAAGCATCCTTCTTTCGACCTGTTTAGCAGGCCGTAGGCCATAATTGAATTTAAGGTAACTTGGTGTATCCATTCTTCCGTTCACTCAGAACTATTCTCTGATGTCAGCTTTAGAAATGCGTCAAATGATCTAATTCCAATTTCTTTGGCGGTCAACGAGGGATCGGCTAGGTTCTTTTGTATTTTCTCTATGTCCGATCGAGTTACTTTGTACTGGATGCTAACTTGATCGGGTTTTCGGCTCCGCGGCTTGGGCGCCACCATGAATTCTCTTTCACCTGCACTGGTAATCTCAGAAATGTCAGCAAGGCGAGTGCTATCGGCAAGTTTCCTTTCGTAATTCTGTTCAGCGGGTTCAGAAGGATACATGTTATTGAAGAAGCGCAGCACGGGTCTTGCAGCCATTTGCATCTCCAACCTAGCCTTCTGGTAAACTGCAGACTCTCTATTTAGGCCCCTCTTGGTAGTCGTCCAAGGCAAGCGATAGGGATCGCTCGACTGAAATAGCGTAAACCCAACGAATCCCCTGTATTTGGTATGCCATTCTGGGAATAACGCCGTGCCCCAACCGGTCAGTTCATCTTTATTCGCAAAGACAACGAGGCGTCCGTTACAGGCCACATACCAACCTGAAATCTCTTTTTCCCAGGATGTTCTTTCAGCAACAGCCGCATAGATATGAACATTCACTCCATCTTCTTGGAGTATCTTATAGCCAGGCTCGATACCCTCCGACTTGCCAAAGGGGATCGTTATCGGGTTGACTACCTTTCCATTCAGAAATACTGATGCATACCTGTTTAGAAAAAGGGAGTACGCAATGGCTATCTCTGGCCGAAGCCTATTCTCAAATGTAGGCTCCTCGATTTCACTTTGGACCTCCTTGTGAAGTTCGCTAACAACAAGTTTTGTCCCCGCGGAGGTCTGGTTTTTTGCCTTGTCCAGTTTTCGAATTGGGAATGTCCAGTCTTCTAATTCCGTGTCCTTCTGTACCCACTCTTTCAAGCTGTTCATCCCTATACTGAATCCGTCTTTTAGTGAATGCGATTCCATCATGAATTTGTCGCCCATTTTGAAGATAGCTCGCTTAAGGCCTATTCCATAAACACCAAGCTGAGAATCCGGATCTTCGTAACCATAAGCGTGCCCAAAATTGAATGCTTCATCTCGGGCTGCGCTATAACCTAGCCCGCCGCAGTTATCCCTGATACTTACTTTGTTCCTAGTAACATCAAGATGAATCTGCGGCAGTTTGGTCGGGACAGTCGTACTCGTATCCCGAGACTCAAGCAAAGTCTTACCAAGATCAATTCTTCTAATTCGGATTAGGCTATCGATCGAGTTATCAATAAGATCAAGTATTGAATCAGATAATGATATGTCCCGAGTAAACATTTCTATGAAGAATCTCTTTCGCGGAGAGGCTTTGGCCGTAGCCACAATGATCCTCCTATTCATCCCTCACGAGCGTTGAAAGCCGATCGCAAACCAATTCGTAGTCTTCCTGAACAATATCGCAGCACGCGAAATTCGTGCCTGCTTGACTGCGGAAACAACTCCAGTCTCCGATCCAACGAACGGGTCAACGAATAGATCGCCGAGTACTCCGCTAATTCGACCCTGGGTTTTCGGTACAGCAACCAGCCAAGCCAATCTCCAAGCCAACTATCGTTCCGTGTCCACTTCTCCCGACACATCAGGTCAAAAGGTCCGCCAGGTGCGCTGCAAATTGCTATCGGAATATCGGTGCCCCGTCGTTGATCATACAGTCCCAGAGCGGAAGTGTAGAGGTCCAAGACATCCGGTCTCAGCTCACCGTCCACAGTCTCGAATATTACTTCACCCGCTCTGTCGATTAGGTCTAGAAGACTTGGCACCTCTTGCTCATCGACGATCTCAAGCTTGAAACTGCCCCCCTTGACCATTGTTCACTCCTTGCCCCAAGTTGTCGCGCCTATCTGCTTTTTGTGTCTGCAAGTTGTTGTCCACCAAGGTATATCGTTGCCAGTCTGAGGCCAGTCAAGACTGCTGCAAGAATCTGCGTACAGCTAGCCACTACTTGCAAGGCAAACATGGACAATTATCCTCGCTTATTGATAGGGGACTTGGCAACAGCATCCCAATCAGAATCGCACCTTGCCAACGCATCTCGCCTGACGTAGTCACAGAGATGTCTGCTCATGGGAGTGGCGGATTGCAGTAGCTGCAAGGATGGTAGCCTGCATTTACTGCATCCTGAGCGGTTGGGAAGGTCACGAGGTTCTCCGGTTTAATCTGCTGAGCGTACTTACAGTTCGGGTAGTGATAGACGTTCGAGTTCCTGGAGCCAACAAAGGGTCCTGCAGGTGACGGCGATGGGCTGGGAGATGGACTCGGGCTAGGGCTTGGGCTGGGAGAAGGACTGTTCTGGCAGCTGATCGCAAGTGTGCTAGGCGTTGCAGTAACCGTTACGTCCCCGTTCTGGTCGGTTCGGTACACCGGACCAAAAGCGGCCAGGGCGGCTAGTACTGCAGTTGACGGATGACCGTAAGAGTTAGGGCCAACCGAGACCACACTGTTCGCGGGGTGTACCTTGTCCACGAAAGGCGCGTAGTAACCGGAGTCCGCCCCGTGGTGAGGCGCTTTGAACACGTCGATGCTTGGCCAGTTCTCATTCATCATGAATTGCTGGGCGCCGCTTTGCGCATCACCCGTAAGCATGACGTCTTCTGAGCCTATTGACTCCACAAGCACTATGGAATTGTCGTTGGTCTCAGGGTAGGTCGTAGTCCCAGGGTTCAGCACCGTGGTCTGTATTCCGTTCCAAGAATAGACCTGGCCCGCCTGTGGTCTCTTCCTTGGTATGCCTTTGGCGGCAAGTGTTGCCTTGACCTGTTGCCACGTATTTGAGTCACTGCCATCAATTCCGGGGTCCCATTCTTCCTTGACGGGGAAGGTATTTAGAACTGACACCGCACTGCCAGTATGATCGGCGTCAGGATGGGTCAGTACCAAAACGTTGATCGCGCTGCATCCCATAGCCTGAAGACCGGAGATCACCGTGCTAGAAGCTGAGGACTTGCCCGTGTCCACCAGTGCGAAGAAGGTCTCACCGTTGTTATCGGACTTGATAACACAAGAATCGCCCTCGCCGACGTTCAAGAACCTGACCGTCATGGTAGCCGGGGTAACGTAGTGACCCTGGTAATCGAAGTACATCGGTCTTTCTACGACAACCGGCTTGTTGGAGGTAACCTTGATCGCAAAGTCTTGTTCTGGACCGGTCACGGTGTTCGCAGAGAAAGTGGCTCTAGTTGCAGCTGGGATCGTCGCGCTGTGCTGGACGACCTGCCCCGAGGCCTCGGCAAAGGAGATCACGATGTCTGCGGGAGTCGAGTTCGGGTTCTGCACACAAACCCAGCTCTCGAAGCCCGCCCTGCTGCAGCCTTCTGCGAAAAGCGATGTCGTGTTCGCAGTCGGGACACCGAAGGAGTCCGAACCGCCATCCCATGCACCGTGGTACATGAAATACATGGGGCGCTCTGCAGCAATAGGAGCAGAGCTATCAACCTCGATGCTCACGTCTTTTTCGGGACCCACCGCAGCCCCAACATCAATGGTCAATCTTGTCTGGGCGGGAATGGAGACGCTCTTGACAACATTGCCTACGCCGCCTTGCATCATGTAGGTGACCTTGCTGGTCACAGGCTTGGTGTCAGGATTCTGAAGGGTGAGCCAGGTCTCGAAGCCAGCCCTGGTGCACCCTTCTGCGAACAGCCACTTGGTAGATAGCTGGGTGGCGCCCGGGGAGTCATGCCCGCCGGTCCAGTTCAGTTGGCCCGGCTTGTATGTGAAGTACATCGGGCGTTCGCATATCGTCTTAGCAGAGTCAGAGTTACCGACAACCTGGATGGACACGTTCTTGTTAGGACCGATATCGTCTACTACGTTCTGGGTGAACCGACTGTTGGGGCCGACAGTCTTGTCCTTGACGATCACCTCGCCGTCCTCGATGAGATAGTGGACTTTGAGGCCTACTGAGTAGTTGTTTGAGTTGAGGATACAGAGCCATTCGGTGAACCCCGGCTGTGTGCAGCCCTCGGCGAAGTACCATGTACGCTGCGGTGCTTCCACGCCCATGGCGACGTGCCCGCCGGTGATGTTGTTGTGATCAAAGTAGACAGACCGCTCGGCGACGAGTGGCAGAGAGGACTTCACGCTGCTTGCTATATCGTGTTCTCCCTTGCAGGTGGAACAGACGTCAACCGTTCTCCTCGAGTTTGCGGGCACATCCTGGGTGATTGCGCGCACTTCGCCATTTTCCAGGTAGTAGTTGACGTGTGCGGTGGTCCCCGACGAGTTGGGGTTATAGAGACAAATCCAGGTGTTGAAACCGTTGCGACTACAACCTTCGGCGAAGTACCAGGCGGTCTTGGCCTGCGGTATGCCCATTACGTCATGGCCACCTGTCCAGTTAGCGAGCGCGGACGGCGCTAAGCACATGAGCAGAAAGAAAACGAGCGTGACGGGAACCAACTTCTTCATGTTGCCACCCACCTTGTTTTGTTGCCTGCCAGATATCATATATTCATCGCCTTTGGCACACAATATGGGGAGAGGCATTACCAACAAACGGCGGTTGGGAAGTGGGGCCCGCTTTCGAGGTCCATCAACACGCAGATCTGAATTACTGGTTGTTAGATGAGTGTTAGATGACGCACAAAGAACGAGTTTGACACGGTCCAGTTACTTAGCAGTGTACCCTATGGTAATGGGAAGTTCGCCTCTTGGGCTCTTCTGACAGAAGGCCATGACACGCGGATTAACAGTCCTGTGGCTATTGGCTTAAAGACCTGTTGTTCGCCACCTCGAAGTACATATCGTATATAATTCTCACCAAGTGCTACATCACGGGCTGGGGGATGATTGACAGAGACTAAGCTCAAGCAAAAAGTCCGCGAATGCATCTTCTCTGAATGGCCATGCTTCTTTGAGTGTCGCAACCAGGTTATTCCCATGTAGAATGGGTCTTCCCAATCATCAGACAAAGAGTGCCGTGATGAAACAAGTGGCTTTCAGCCAGTACGAGGGTTCAAAAGCGTACATCACTGAAGGCGATTACTCTGCACAGAGCATATACAGGATTGACAAGAAGACTCTTGATATCAAAGTGAAGATCTGGAGTCAAGCCCACGAAGTTCTGTAAATTCCCCCGTCCTCCAACATTGCTGATCCCATCATCGTGATTTATCTGCCAGCAACGACAAGAGCCGGCTCTTGTCGTTGCTCGAACTCCCAGTCCGCCAGCAGGCCCACATCCAGGTAGCGCCTTCCTGTCTCCCACTCATCACTTTGCTCCATGCACACCGCGCCGATCAGCCTCAAGGCCGAGGCCCTGTTCGGGAAGATACGTACCACCCTGGTGCGCCTCCGTATCTCCTGGTTGAACCGCTCCGGGCAGTTGGTGGTCCTTATCCTCTTGCGGTGCGGCTCTGGGAAGTGGAAGCAGGCCATGCAGTCCTCGATGTCGCGGTCGAGCTTTGCCGCGACGTCGCCTCGGATGAGCGCCCAGCGATCCAGGGCCTCTGCGAGGTGATCCTTTGCGGTATCCAGGTCCGGCGAGTCGAAGACGGTGCGAAGATCCGAGTGCAGCCTCTTTTTCTGGCCCTTGGGCGCAAGCGGCAGGACGTTGTAGATGAAGTGGCACTGGCATCGCTGCCATGATGCTCCCTGGAAGTGGCGGCTGACCGCTGCCTTGATCCCCTCATGGTCATCGCTCGTGACCATCTTCACTCCCCTCAGTCCTCTCTTCTTCAAGGACTTGAAGAGCTCCGACCAAGTGGTGGCGTTCTCGGTGTCGGCTACCTCGACCGCCACGATCTCCCGTTTGCCCTCGGGGTTTATCGCTATCACCACCAGTATCCCCTGCGAGATCACCCGCCCGTTGATCCTCACCTTCTCGTAACGGGCATCCACAAGCAGGTAGGGGCGGTCGCCTTCAAGCGGCCTGGTCCTCCAGGACTCGACGCTTGAGTCCAGGTCTTTGGCGAGTTTTGAGACCAGCTGGCTCGAAAAGCTCTTTCCGCACAGCTTCTCGGTGATCGCTGCCACCTTGCGCGTGGAGACGCCCTTGACGTACATCTCCATAAGGGCGAGAACCAATGCCTTGTCGCTTCTCTGGTAGCGCTCGAACATCTGCGTGGAGAACGTGCCTTCGCGGTCCTGGGGGACGAGCAGGTTGAGGTCACCTACCGCGGTGGTGAGCGTGCGGGTCTTGTAGCCGTTGCGGTATCCGGTCCGCTCGCCGGTCCTCTCGTAGGGCTCTGCTCCCAGGTGGTCTGAGATCTCCACCTCGAGGGCCTGCTGGCAGATGAGCTCGAGCAATCCTCTCAGGGGATTGTCATCTGCTGTCGCCAGCACCTCTTGAATCGCCTCGTTCAACGGCATAGTCTTTTTCTTGGCCATCATGTCCCTCCTCTGATTTCGGTTTGGACGCCTCAATCTTGGAGGGCGATGGCCACCTTAGTCAAAACGGCTGCATCGCTTGGGGGTTTTTACAGAAGTTTAGGGGCACTGCCCAGCAAGCAGGAGCACGACATTCTTGGACTTTGTTGAATGAGGAAGAGGATAACGGATGCTTCCTTACGATTTAGTTTGAGTGACACGAAGGATTTCAGGCAATGGGCAACGCCAACAAACGCAGACAAGTTCATGCCGCCCGAATCGATCTCCGCTGACAACATATACATCGCCGAGAAGAGATGATGTGTCTGTCTGTCGTCGCACCGGTGGAAGTCTCTCCTCAACCTCAATACCTGTTAGATGATTGATGGAATGATTTAGGCTAGATACGCGATATGATGCTGCGATACAGGTGTGATCAGCGACACCTGTAAGAACCCAAGTCAAGATAGCTCTCTCCTGATACCACCTTCCGGTGGTTTTGCATGATGCGAATATCTTGCTTGGGAGGACGCCCGACCCGGTCCATGACCAAAGCGCTTCTCACCTCGTGACTACCTTCTCCCTACGGTTTCCCGGACCACTAAAACCTTCTGGTACGTTTCGGTTTCTAACCCATACACCTGTCTGAGACTCGAAGTCCCGTTACTACAGGAACCCGGCCTATGGAATAATCGGGCTTGTGTGATCCCGGGGCCTATCCAATTAGTGATACTCACACCTTCCTTTACGGAAGGTCTGGCATATGTCGCTTGAATGAGACTTCCCGGGACCACCCGGTCCGGTCGAAGGGAGATAAGTGTACCGCCACCGGTTGACCGAAGCGCTTTTAGCACCACGACACCGGCGGCATCCCCTCAAGAGGCGGTCAAGCCCTTGGACCTAGAAACATCTCGTCTGAATAATCTGTGCCATCTCTCCACATCGCGTTCATCATTGAAAGTATCTTTCGCTGGGTTGAAAGCCTTGCGTGGTCGTAGTCTCCGCAGTTCCTGTACGACCTTTTGAGAAAGATCTGTATCCCGTTGGTCTTCTTTGTCCTCATCGCGCCGTCGAACGCCTTCCTGGACAGGTCCTTCATCGCGCTTACACCGGCCTTGTCCAGGTACTGCCTTCCAAGTGAGACCCCGTCGCTGCTCCTGTTCACGATCCCCAGGCACGAGAACTTCCACAACCCCCTCTTGTTGAAGCGGTTCGGGTCGAGCACGTATGCCACGAACCTCGCGGCCAGCACCGGTCCAACTCCCGGGATCCTCTTGAAGTGCTCTATCACCGGAAAGTTGAGGGACATCCTCATCACCTGTGATCCTGCTTGTACCTTCTTCCTGGAGAGGTAATCGAGCAGGTCGTACTCCTGGACGAGGATCTCCTGCATGAACGGGTCCTTCAATCTACCAACGTGCTCGATCCTTCCCTCTGCGCCGTACACCCGCTTCCCTTCCGTAAACACCCCCTGGGCGCGGAACAATGCCTTTACCTGCACCATCTGCCTTGCCGCCCTCTTTGTCGCCTCCTCGTAGCGCTGCACAGATATCTTGAATGCGGCCATCTCCTCACGCGGGGTGTGGTAGATGGTGGCGAAGCTGTTGATCCTCAGGAGCTCAGACAGCTTATCCGCATCCACCTTGTCACTCTTGCTTTTTCCCTTTGCCACCCATGCGTTTCTCTTGGGATCGCAGACGATCACTTCCCGCGCATGGGGAAGCAGAGTTCTGTAGGCCCACCCGGCAAGCTCTCCTTCCTCGAACAGCACCCTCACGTCCTCCCCGTACCTCGTAACGCTCTCTACGAGGCTTTCGCGGCTGGTCCTGAATGTCAGCCTTTCAACGACCTCACCGTTTTCGCCTCTTGCGGCAACCGCCGTCACCTTTGACCCGACATCCATTCCAACATACACTGTTTCCACCGGACGCCTCCCTTCTCGGTCGATTTGCTATACATACCGAGTATATAGAGGGCGTCCGTTTCTTATCATTCCAATTAAAACTCCCGTCCGGCGACAATTGAAATTCCCGTTCCGGGCAGCGGGATAGACTAACCAAGTTCCTGTTTAAGGAGGGGGCTTGGATGGTCACGGACAGACAGGTGAGATTGCTTATGTCGCTGATAACGACGGAGAAGACTTTCAAGGCTGCGGCCGCCAAGGCCGGCATGGACGAGAAGACCGCCCGCAAGTGGCGGGACTCAGGGGATCTGCCGAGCCAGATCCAGAAACAGCGATCGGGAAGAACCAGAGAAGACCCGTTCTCCGATGTCTGGGGCGACATCAGAGCCCTCTTGGAAGTGAACCCTGGCCTCGAGGCCAAGACGATCTTCGCACACCTGCAAGCTGAGTACCCTGGGAAATTCGCCGACGGGCAGCTGCGGACATTGCAGAGGCGCGTGAAGACCTGGAGGTGCACCGAGGGTCCGCCGCGTGAGGTCTTCTTCCCGCAGGACCACAAGCCCGGAAGGCTCGCAGAATCAGACTTCACCCACATGACCAGGCTCGGCGTAACGATACGCGGAGTGCCATTCAACCACCTGATCTTCCACTTCGTCCTGACCTTCTCGAGCTGGGAGACCGGCACCATCTGCTTTTCCGAGAGCTTCGAGTCTCTCGCCGAAGGTCTGCAGAACGCTCTCTGGGAACTGGGCGGCACGCCGGAGACGCATCGCACCGACCGGCTCTCGACTGCGGTCCACAAGGTGGAGAACCCCGAGGAGTTCACCAGGAGGTACCGGGGGTTGCTGGACCACTACGGGATCAAGCCTCACGCTACCAACCCGGCCTCCCCCAACGAGAACGGCGACGTGGAGAGCCTGCACAGAAACTTCAAGAGGGCCGTCGACCAGACGCTGATGATGCGCGGATCGCGCGACTTTGCCTCCCGCGCCGACTACGAGGCCTTCCTCAAGGCCACCTTCACCCAGCTCAACGCCGGCAGGAGGGCACGATTCGAAGAGGAACTCAAGGTCTTGCACCGACTGCCCTTGAAGCGTCTGGAGTCCTTCACCCGCGAGACAGTCCGGGTGGGCCCGGGCTCGACGGTGCGCGTCAAGCACAACACCTACTCGGTCAACAGCCGCCTCATCGGCGAGTCGGTCGAGGCCAGGGTCTACATAGACTACATAGACATCTGGTACGCGCAGAAACGCGTCGAGAGACTGCCGCGCCTCAGGGGATCGGGAAAGCACTACATCAACTACCGCCACATCATCGACTGGCTGGTTCGAAAGCCCGGCGCCTTCGCCGACTACCGCTACCGTGAAGACCTGTTCCCCTCATCCACCTTCCGGATCGCCTACGACGTGCTCAAGAAGCGCTCGGAGGCAAGAGCCGACCGCGAGTACCTGAAGATCCTTTTCCTTGCTGCTCGGGAGACCGAGTCCGGGGTGGAGGCCGCTCTCGCCGCTCTCGTCGACAACGGCGGGCAGATCTCGGCCGAGGCCGTGGAGGAAACGCTCCTGAGCGCCGCCGTGCTCGAGTCCCCCAGGGAGATCATCGTCGCCGACGTCGACCTCTCTACCTACGATGCCCTCCTCGAGGAGGTGGGTGTCTGATGGCGACAAAGACAGAGGTCAACGCCCAGCTGACCGATCGCTTGAGGGAACTCCACCTGCCCGCGTTCCGCGACTGCTTCTCAGAGGAGGCCGAGCGGGCACGCAAGGCAACATCATCCTACGAGCGCTACCTGCTCGAGCTCGCCGAGCGCGAAGCAGAGGCAAGGCGACAACACAGGATCGAGCGCCTGCTCCGCCAATCGAAGCTGCCCCCGGGAAAGACGTTCGAGACGTTCGACCTCAAGCGCCTGCCGGCGCGTGTCGCCTCCCAGGTGAACGTGCTAGCCGAGGGTACGTTCCTGGGCAACGCGGAGAACGTCCTCGCCTTCGGCAATCCGGGCAGCGGCAAGACGCACCTCTTGAGTGCCATCGGCCACGAGCTGGTCTACCAGGGTCACCGGGTGCTGTTCGTTGCATGCAGCCTGTTGGTCCAGGACCTCCTCATTGCCAAGAGGGAGCTGCGCCTGGCCAAGGCCTTGAAGAAACTCTCGAAGTTCGAGGCTCTGGTGATCGACGACATCGGCTACGTACAGCACGATCGCGAAGAGATGGAAGTTCTCTTCACGCTTCTCGCGGATCGCTACGAGAGGACCAGCGTGATGCTCACCTCGAACCTGCCGTTCTCCAAGTGGGAGCTCATCTTCAAGGACCCGATGACCACCGCGGCCGCCATCGACCGCCTGGTCCACCACTCGGTGATACTGGAACTGAACCTCTCCAGCTACAGGCTGGAGCATTCAAAGGGAAAGAAGGCGAAGGCAGAAGGAAAGGGATAGGTGTTTGTGGTCATACAGAAGTGCACCATTTATGGTCAAGTGAAAATGCACCGAGCAAAGCAAGGTCGCCCACCCCTAGGGGTGGGGCAGGTAGGGAAGGAAAGGCAGCCATAGGAAAAGGGAATTTCAATTGTCGTTGTGGGGAAGAACTAGTTGACGCTGAGCACAGGTGTTACAAAGAGAATCACTGCGGGAGTTATTAAGCATAAAAACGCTCTCGAGGAAGTGGTGCGGGAGCTCGACCGCAGAGGGCCCAAAGTTTCCGAGGTCGCGCGCGTTCTGGGATGCGAGTACACGACCGCCTTGCGAAGCATGCCCCAACAGGAAGCCCGGATCACAACCCCTCAGTGCCCTTGACGGGCACTCTCAGTCAGATGGAATTATTATCGAAGGCCTGTCTCGGGCTGGGCATGACGTCGGCATTTGCTCCGACTTCTTAGGAACAAGGAATCCGCAGATTCCACAAACGAAGCCTATCGCTGCACCGACGATGCAGATCTTTAAGCCAATACCCACGGCCGTAAGGGGATAATTAACTTCACCTGATAGGATTCTTCCCATATAAATAGCGTCATATATTGTAATCAACAAGACAGACATGCTCAGGGCGGAACCAACGAGAAAGGCCCATTTCGCTTTGCCACTAATCGCTACAAAGAAGAGTCCAATGGCCAGAATGCTTAGAATAAGAGTGATAACTCCATCTGTGCTAAGACCGCCTACGACAGTTCTTGGTGACTCAACCGCAAGCGGGCCTACGGCCCAATGTAATGCTGAACCGATTGCGGCCGCTATCATTGCCATAGCTCCAATCGCGGCAAGTATTCTTGCTGTTGTTTGGCTTACTCCCTTGTTTTGGGCAGTCTGTGATGCTGTTTCTGACCCTACTGAGGCGCCACAATTCGTGCAGACCTTCAGATTGTCTTCAAGCTGCGTGCCGCATCGAGAACAGATCATGCGGGAAGGCCTCCCTCACAAAGATATCTTCTACTTATGCCACCACATCGTTGGCCATCGGCTGGCGCTGCTCGCAAGCCTTTGAAGACTCGTCCGACACCTTCAACACCGAATGCTGTCGCTCGTTTGACGGAAGGGATCATGGTATGCCGGTCCTGATGAGCCAGTAAGTATGTGTTGTATTAGGAACCATAGCAAGTAGACTCTCAAGAGGCCAGTTAAGACGATTATTCGTGTGAGCGGCAAGTCTCACATTTCGATAGTTTCCCGAACCCGCTCTAAATACAATCAAGGTGTGACTCGGCAAACCTTGGTTATACTGATCAATTTGTATAATGTCACCAACCCGCAAGTCGTTATAATCCGCTGTGAATTTGCCCCAGCCAGTGTGGGCGCAGAACATCTGGAAATCAAAGCAGTTTATAAAAGTATTAGAAGGTGTTTTGTTGGGACAATACCAAACATTATAGTTATTTGTCGGAGGGGCCCCGGCGTATGGCCAGGCGGCGTAGTGTAGTGCCTGTGATGCGAAGTTCTGACAATCATCCGAATATACATTATACCACTGTTTGTTGTACTTCGCCGTGGAGTTAGTCCCAGAGTTGTCAGTATACATGTTGCAGTAATCAATAATTGCCTGCCCGCCTGTTGCATTCAAGCTGGCAGACAGCGGAACAGATGAAGCCTGCTGCCCGTTCGGCTCACCTCTAGAGGAAAGTGCTTTGGTAGAGAGGCTATTGCTGAGTTTTATGTCCTCGGGAGAGGGCTGCGTAGTTGGCAATGGGGGCGTTACACTTGGCTCATTCGGCGGCGGCAGCGTGCCAGGGTCTACTAATTGTACATCAGTTATTTCCCAATTACCCTGATTCTGGGCAAATGTAAAGTCACGCTCTGCATCAAATGAGGAGTACTCTCCTTCTCGCCCTTTGCCTGGAGCGAAGTAGAGTCGCGTGTATTCATATATACGCGTGACCGTCTTGTCCTTTTCAACAGTAGTCTTTTCAATTTTCACATTGGTGTCAAAGCGATTCCAGTAGTAACTTCCCTTGTTTTCTATTCTCTTCGTAACGTCACGAAGCTTCTCCACATCGCCACTCTGCCTTGCGGCAACTTTCTGTGACATTTCCGACGGTATTGTCATTGGAACATTCAGCCTGTTATTACTGTTTGGATTGCTAGAGACCATCACACGATTTCGCTCGTTCAGATACTTCTGCGCAAGCGACTTAATTGTTTCGTCAGAGGGTCTTATGTTGCCACTGTTTGCATGTGCGAACGCCCCAACGGGAAGGAGGGCAAGTAGCACAACAATTGCGATCAGCGCAGCAAGATACACTCTTATTGATTTAGACATAAGCTCCCCAATCATCCGCAAGCCCCCAATGTGCTCTTTGTAAACTATATCATGTGTACGATTTATGTGCCGTTTTGCGGTCGGGTGACAAGGGCGTAGTGTTGTGTCGCCGCCAACAATCTGGAGGCTATGAATTGGGGCAGTATGCTCGGGCGGAGTTGGAGTTGGAGTTGATGTTGACCCGTTTCCGTTGATACCTCAACTTGTGACAGTTTGGGGAGGGTACACTGCGGTTGACACAAAGATACGAGCGAAAGGTGTCAACGCATGCCAGGAAAACGGTACGACCGCCAGTTCAAACTCGCCGCTGCCAGGCTCGTGCTTGAAGGCGAGGCCC
>Ga0182011_10001952_pt1 | contig 17781 bp, 17 predicted proteins | sample 711E1DmetaG_FD_120481 | JGI IMG/M metagenome (GOLD analysis project Ga0182011, IMG submission 120481) | Permafrost microbial communities from Stordalen Mire, Sweden - 711E1D metaG | ecosystem: Environmental > Terrestrial > Soil > Wetlands > Permafrost | place: Sweden: Stordalen | collected... | reverse complement strand
TGCTGTCCATTGTGTGCCTCGTTGTTGGTGTTGCGCCGGACTGATCGTTCCGACTCCTATAACATACCGTACGGAGCCGAAGAAAGCAAGATCTTTCTTCGGAAATCTTTCCGAATCTTTTCTGTTGACTTTCTGGGCGCTCCGGCGTGCGGATTGTCTATTCGTCGTCGCAGCTTTCGCCGCCGTCGCTCTCATCATCGTTTGCCATGCACTCCCGGCATTCGCAATCTGGGCCGTCAATGTGGCGCTTCCGGCGACCCTCGGCGTACAGATCGGCTGCGTCGTCAACGTCTGGGTGGTAGCGCCTGGTCATTGGGCGCATTCTTTCCCTAGATTTCCGAATGAAGCGATAACGTCTTTGAGTGTTTTGATATGCTTGCCGTCATCTTTTTCGGTATACGTTTCGATGTAGTACCATAGACTCACGCCTTCACCTATATGTAAAGCGTCATTCGCGGCCACAATCGCGGCCACAAGAATCCTTGGATTGCATAACCAGGGAATAGCCTTCGGAGCCTCGCTTGAGTATTTCCCTAGATGATGGATTTTCATTTGAGCATCCATCGCGACATCTTCTGTGGTGCCGTCCAATTCGGCCTTTTCTTTGATGTCCAGCACCCCGGTTCCGCTGATTGTGCGAGCGGGGATGGCACTGAAATCGTAAGCGGAAATCCCATCAAGGTTATCAGTTTCGGTTTGATCATTCATTGCAAGCTCTTTTGAAACAGGATACGACAATCCACAGAAGGCATACCAAAACATTGAACACCATGGCTCCCCAGAAGGTATGTCGCCATGTGGACGGGATGACGCCCCAGATCACACCAAGCGCCGCGCTGGCCGACATTGCGTAGTAGGTATGCAGATTCACGTCGCAGGCCTTTCAAGGCGAGATTCCCATTCGCGGAGTAGGACGAGAAATCCCTTCGCGGTGTCGGTGCTTATGTCGAGGACGCCAACGCGAGCATCAAAAGGAAATTTGATAGTCATGGCGGTATCGTTGAACGCGTCAAGGCTGAATTCCCCCGACTCGCAAGCATGCTTGATGTTGATCTTCTTGAACTGCCCGCAGCATTCGCAAATCATTTCTTCCCCCAATCTTTGGCGATGATGACCCTAATCGGTGCTTTCGGTGGAGGGGCGGGAAATGCCATCCTCGCAAGCTTCCGGCGCATCGCTTCCCGCTCTTCTTTGCTTGGGATCGGTCGCGGCGCGTTCGTGCTCATCGGGCGTCCTTGCTCTGGACCGTGACGTTGTTGATCGTCATGCGCAGCGTCTTTTCGGGCATCCAATAAATGATCGCGATGGCGGACGCGAAAATCGCTTTTGTGACTTCGTCTTGCGCTCCAACGGCTGCGACCATTAAAAAGAAGCTCCACCACGTTTTCGATTTTGAGGCCCCCGCAACTCGCAGAAGCGCCGCTTTGATTCCCTTCATCCTCTCGCCCCCTTCGATTCGATCCACGCCAGAACCTTCGAGGCCTCCCACCGCAGGAGTCGAGGCCCGACGCGGATCGGAAGCGGGAATCCATCTGTCGGGTTCGCCAAGCGGCGGTCAAGCGTGGTGCGCGAGATCCCAAGCCGCCGCATGACGGTGGCGGAATCCCACATGGTGCCTTCAGGGTAGCCGGACGGCTTATGATTATTCATAGGTATCACCAATATACCGCAATCCCGCCTTTTCGTGGGTAGAAATTTGATTCACCCACAATGGCAGGCAATCCAAAGCCCGGCATCGTCCGCAGGATGTACGAAGCGTCACTTCACATCATCGGCAAAGACACGCCAACTTGGATGGATCCAGGCAACCCGCTTTCGTCCGTGGTTGGCAACGCTGCCGCCGTTGAAGGTCGGCAATTTGATTTTCAACCCAACGTAAACGCACTCACCACGCCGAAATCCGAGAACCACGCCAATCGATCAGTGATGTTTCCGGAGCTCCGTTGGCTGGCCGATCAGGTGGAGATTTTACGTCTCGTCATCGAGACGCGCAAGGATCAAGTTTGCGGGATGGATTGGGACTTTCGCGTGATCGGATCCAAGAGCAAGAATGACCCCCGTGTTGTTTGGCTGCGAAAGTTCTTCCGCCGTCCCGATGGCATCCACGAAATGCGGACGTGGCTTCGGATGCTGATGGAGGATCTGAACGTCATCGACGCCCCGGCGCTGCACGTCATCCGCGAAGAATCGAACCCCGATCTGATCCTTGGATTCGAGCAGGTGGATGGCGCGACCATCAAGCCGCTAATGGACGAGTGGGGGCGACTTCCCCGAGGCTTCGATGCGAACGGTCAGCCATTCGCCGCCTACGCCCAAGTGCTCAAGGGAATGCAGGCCGTCCACTACTCCACGCTGGACCTGATCTACAAACCACGCAACCCGCGCATCCACAGCGTCTACGGGTACGGCCCGGTTGAACAGATTCTGACATACGCGAATACCGCCATCCGTCGTCAACTTCAGCAACTCGGCTACTTCACCGAAGGCAATATGCCAGAAGGGTTCGTTCCGATTCAAGGGACAGCCGATCAGGTCCAGAAGTTTCAGCGCATCTGGGACGCTGGCGAAGTGGATGGCCAGAAGATCGGGCGCATACGGTTCATTCCTGCGGAGACCGCGTCAAAGTTTGTTCCGTTCAAGGATGCAGTGCTTGCCGACGCCTTCGATGAATGGATGGCAAGAATTGTCTGCTATGCGTTCTCGCAGGAGCCGACGCCATTCATAAAGCAGGTTAACCGTGCGACCGCCGAAACCGCACGCGACCAGAGCCTGAAGGAGGGTGTGGCCGTTCAGATCCAGTGGATCAAAGAACTTCTCAACGACCTGATTCAGAACTACCTCGATCTGCCGGACTGCGAAGCGTTCGTCACGCCGTCACAGGAAACCGACCCGCTCAAATTGGGCACATACATTGAAGGCCTGACCCAGGGCCCGAACCCGATCATGCGAGTTGACGAAGCTCGCGACCTTCTCGGGCTTGATGGGGATGCGCCCGTGGCACCCACAGCCCCCGCCCCTGAGCCACCCAAGGCCGCACCACCGACCCAGGAAGTCGCACACGTCCATCGTGCTACGCAGATCCTGGACACGCGCAAGACTCGTGCATTGGCGATTCGCCACGAAACGGCGATTACAGATTCTGTCTTCGGGTATTTCCAGCGAACCGCCCAACGTGCCGCGCAGGAGATTGCGAACTCGATTCACCGCGTGCAGCGTGATGACAAAGCGTTTGATCCGGACGCCTTCGATTTCCGGGACGACAATTTCTTAAAGGCTGTCGGCCCTTCTATCGAAAACATCTACGGCGAATCGGCTGGCGTTGCGCTGGACGCGACTGGATCCGGAATCAAATTCGGATTCAAGGCCGAGTCCGCCGAATGGGCCAAGGACCGTGGCGCGTGGCTGGTCGGGAAGAGCATCAACGAAGACGGCGCGATCGTGGAATCCATCCGGCCCGAATACCGCGTATCCGATCTGTGCCGCCAGTCCATCCGCGACGTGACCGCGCAGGCCACCGAAGAGAATTGGACCACATCGAAGATTGCGGAATCTCTCCAGAACGACCACGCTTTCAGCCGGTCCCGCGCTCAAACGATCGCGTCGACGGAAATTGTCAACGCGGACGAGCAAGGGAAACTCGCTGGATGGAAGGCATCGGGGATCAAGCTCCAGAAGCGGTCAATCCTGGGATCCAACGAGAATCACGGCGAAGACGACATTGCAAACGCGGCAGAGGGATGGATCCCGGTGGAAAGCGAATTCCAAAGCGGAGATGAAGCGCCGCCATACCACCCGTCGTGCATGTGTACATCAGTCGCAAGGAGCATCAAACCGTGAGCACCATCAAGCGCTCTTTCCAGATCGCCCGCGTCGACGAAGATCAGCGCATGGTCTACGGCATTGCCGCAACCGACCAGCTTGCGACCGACGGCTACATCGTCACCAAAGAGGCCATGCAAGCGGCGTGGGCCGACTACATGACCTACGCCAACATCCGCGAAATGCACCAGGACATTGCGGCGGGCGTGGTCAAGGAATACTCATTCGAGGATGATGGCGTTCACATTGGCGTCTACGTCGCTGATGACTCCACCTGGGCCAAAGTCAAAGCTGGTGTCCTTAAGGCGTTTTCGATTGGAGCCGAAGCGCTCCAGAAAATCGGAAACGTCATCACCGAAATCATCCTCTACGAAATCAGTCTCGTCGACCGCCCCGCCGATCCTGGCGCGGTGGTCACGATGTTCCGTGGGTACATCACACGGGGCACAAACAACCGGGGCCGCAGCCCCAAAGGAAAAAGCATGAACGGGAATCTTTCTCGGGCGGGGCTTGCGGCATCGAAGCCGATTGCACCTCCCGCCCCCGCCGCTTCGGTGCTCGAACAGACGAAGCGCGATGACGGCGTCGAAATGAGCGACAACGGAGACGACAGCGAACAGGACGCGATCTCGGCGCTGATGGACGCATTCCACAAACTCGAGTCGCTGACCGAACAGGTTGCCGGGCACGTCGGAAACGGACAGACCACCGACAGCGTTTTGGCTCACGTCCAGAACGCCCACCGCAGCCTCGGACGCGCATTGACCGAACACGTCAAGGCAGCGACCGCCTACGATCCCGGCGAAGACAGCCACGATGAAACTGACGCCGATGTTTCTGGTGTCGAAGCTGGCGCTGAAGCAGAAGGTGCTCCGGCATCGAGCCAACGCGCCGCCAAGCCGGTCGCTGGTCGCTCCTCGATCTCCCGCAACGGAAACGGCGGACTCGCCGCCCAGGTCGCCGAACTGACCAAGGCTGTCGGGACGCTCGTGCGCAACGGTGGGCTCGTCAAGACTCCCCGCGCCGCTGGCTACCTGCCTGCCGCGCAGCCCGCCGTCGCCCCTCAGCCGGTCCTTCGCACCGTGTCCAAGGCTGATGATCACGTGGCCGTGGTTCGTAACGACGTCGACGACGGGTTCCCCGCTCAGGGCACCGCCGCATGGAAGGACTTGGACGAGGATACCCGCATCCGGGTCGCCATCGAACGCAACAACAAAAACCCCGACATCATCAAGCGCATCGGGGTCAATTCTGCCGCCTCGGGAAGGAACTAAGTCATGTCCGCATTGACTCAAGAAACGATTGAACTGCTCCAGCGTGCAGGCATCACCACCGGCACGGGCCTCACGTCCTACGACCTTCAGACGCCCGCCGTCGAATTGGTCCCGGTCGTCACACCTCTCCGCAACTGGATTCCCCGCGCCAAGGGCGTGGGCGACACTGCTACCCACTGGAAGGCGGTCACCGGTATCAACACCGGAAACCTGACTCCTGGCGTGGCCGAAGGCAACCGCAACGCCTACAACACCACTGGCGTTTCCGCTCAGAGCGCGTCCTACAAGGCCCTCGGATTCGACGACGTGATGACTTGGGAAGCGCAGTATGCCGCTTTCAAATTCACCGATCTTCCCGCCGACACTCAGCGCCGCCTTCTGCTCTCGCTGATGATCTCCGAGGAACAGGTGCTGTTTGGTGGCCAGGGCACATGGGGGCTCGGACAGACTCCGACTCCAACCGTCGGCACCACCACCACAACCGGCGCGCTGCCCACGGGCACAGCCTACGTCGTGTACTGCGTGGCGTTGACCCTGGAAGGACTGTCCCTCGCTGGCGGATTCTCCACCATCGGCAGCACGGCGGCGACCGTCATTGGCCCGCTGCAGCAGACCGTATCCCGTACCGGCGCTGGCTCGTCCAGTTCTGACACGGTCAACGGTGGAACAGCCATCCCGTCCGCTTCCGGAACGGCTACCACGGGCGGCGGCGGCGCAGCCAACACGATCACCGCTTCCATCGTCCCAGTCGCTGGTGCGGCTGGTTATGCATGGTACATGGGCACCAATTCGGGCACTGCTCGTTTGGCTGCTATCACGGCCCTGGCAACCACCACTATCCTGATTGCTCCCACTGCCTCGCAGCTCTTCTCGGCTCTGGCCACGACCGATTATTCGCAGAACTCCACCGAGTTTGACGGATTGACCGCGCTGCTCGCCAAGTCCGGATCGGGTTCGCTGATCCAGGCTGGCACGGGTGCCGCAATCACCAGCGACGGCGCTGGCGGCATCGCCGAAATGAACACGTTCTTCTCGAATATGTACAAGACCTGGAAGACTGGCCCCACCGATGCGTGGTGCTCGTCCAACATGGCGGTGACCATCGACAAGCTGATCGTGGGCAACTCGGGTGCCCCGATCTTCCTGGCGACCGCCGACGGCACCAGTGGCCCCAAGTCGGGATCGAACAACTTCCGCCGTCCTGGCCGGGTGTCGACGATCCTGAACAAGGCCAACAACAGCGAAGTCGATCTGCACGTTCACCCCAACTGCCCGGACGGCATGATCATGTTCACGTCGTCCAGGGTTCCGTTCCCCAGTTTTGGTCGCGGCAACCCGGTCGAGGTGCATTTCCAGCGCGACTATCACGCCATCGACTGGTTGCCCACCCGTCGCGCCTACGAGTATGGCATCTACACCAACGAAACCCTGGCTCTCTACGCGCCGGGCGTCTTCGGGTTGATGCACAACTACTCGTACTAAGCCACCTGGGGCGGCGGACACCACGCCGCCCCTTTTTCTTTTCCTGGAGACAGAATATGTCGCAATTCTTGACCGCTCCAAATGCAATTCAGCCTCACGACGGTACGGACTACCGCGCCGATGCAATCGGAGTCATGACAGTTCCTGACGAACTTGATCTGGTTTTTCGCAATGCCTACGGGCTCGCGTCTTGGGCTCCAGCTCCAGCCGACGTTGCCGAGTCGGCCAAGCCCGCAAAGTCGCTCAAGCTTCCTGTTGCTGAAGAGCCCAAGGCGGAAGCGTAAGTCATGGCGTTTACGTACGTCTCAACGCTGGCGAGAGTTCGCCAAGCCTGCAATCAAGCCGGGCCGACAAACGTTGTCGATCCCGATTTAATGCAGTGTTTGGCCGCAGTCTCGACGATGATTCAGACGTACATGTCGCGATGGATTCAGGTCCAGGAGCGGACCGAGACAAAATGGTCAAACAGGTCGGGGATTTCCTTCCTGGGAGGCTCGCCCGTTCGGTCGGTCTCGAATTTTGAGTATTGCATAGGCGGCACGTGGAGCGCGATCGATCCAGCGCGCAATCCGAGCCAGGTCTACGTGGTCGATGACAACGAACTTCACTACCCGCGTCTGCCCGACAGAACCCCGCTGCGCATCACGTACACGGGCGGCATGGCGTATTCCGTGGACACGTCCGTAGAGTCAATTTCTGCCGTCACAGGCACGCCCACAGCAGGCGAGCTGTTCACCTCAATTTCCGGGAGCACCGGAAAGATTGTCACTTTTGATTCGGTGGCCATGACTGCAGCAATCCAGATCGCGACGGGCGGATTAAGTTACGGGGACATCTTGACCGGCGCGACTAGCCACGCAACACTCGCAATCGGTGCAACCATCCAGGAAAGTATCCTGTCAGACTACGCCGACATTGCCAAAGCTGCCGACATGCAGACCGCCTACATGTACCAGCGACGAAACAGTTTAGGCCGCACAGCGACCACCTCCGGCAACGGCACGACGAGCTTCGAAAAAGACTACGAAATCCTTCCTGGCGTGAAACAGATTCTGGAATTCTACGATCCACAGGCGACGATCTAATGGAGATCCAGTTTAACGCACACGGGATGGATCGCTTGGCTCCTGGGTTCCGCAATGCCTTCGCCGCGATCTACAACGAGGCGCACGCTTGGGCCATCGACGAGCATGGCGCATTCGTGCAGACGCACCTTTCTGGACGCCCTGGGCTTCAACGGTGGACCGGCGATCTCACGCGGTCATTTGTGCCCATCTGGGAGACGGATCCAAATTCTGTCAGATCCGGCTTCCGATTCCTGCCGAAAATGAAAACTCCAGCAGGAGAGATTGACAATTACGCGGGAATCCATGAGACGGGCGGCGACATCCGCCCCAAGAATGGAAAGTGTCTCGCGTGGCCTGTAAGAGGTGGGCCTGCCATGACTTCGGGCGGGCGATCAAAGTTCACAGGCCCGCGCCAATATCCAGGAAAGCTGTTCGTTCATCGGGCGGCATCAGGAAATCGCGGCCTGTTCCTCGCCGAATCCAAAGGCCAGGGGAAGAATGCTAAGCTCGTCATGGTCTACAACCTCGCGACCAGCGTCCACATTCCGGCGCGACTTGGATTCCGCAACTTCGCGCTTACCGCCGCTCGTCGTGGTGAACGCCGCTTGATCGAAGCTAGGGATGCAGCCGTCGCGGCCATGAATGCGGCTGGCCCAGTATGAGCGCGACCCCCTACATTGAGCGCGTTGCCAATAACATCGAGGCGACTATCATCGCGGTTGCAAATATCGCGAATGGGTACAACTACGATTGGACCGCATCGCAGGTTCTTGAACTCAAGCAAGACCTTGATACGGCGTCTATCGTTGGGCCAAACCGCCCAACTGCATCGGTTTATTGGTCAGAATTTGACCAGAAGCAACAGGGCGACGAAGCGAACTATTCGCAGGTCGAAGTCCACGTTCATTTCCACGTCGATATTTGCGTGGCGATCCAAGCAAAGTTCCGTACCGAGATCACTGCCGCTCTGGCCGACATTGAAAAAGTCATCATGAAGGACGTTTCCCAGGGCGGGACGTGTATCAACACCTTCACGCAAGGCGCAACAGCGTTCGCGTTGAACTCGAACGGCACAGCTGATGCATCCCTCCATTTCGACGTTGTGGTGCGCCACGCAGCCAACGACCCTTCCGCCGAATACCAGACCACATACAACTAGGAGCGACAGAAAATGTCCGTATTTCACAAATCACGCCGGAGCCTGTTCCTCCTCAAGGAGGCGACTCCCGGCACATGGATGACCGCCACTTCGGTGTTCGTCTCGGCAAACGCAACAACTCCGTTTCGGAACATCAAAGTCAAGGCGGGGAACAAGGAGATCGAACGCAACATTGACGGTTCGACGCTTCTCTCTTCCTTTTCCCTGTTCTACGGCGAAAATGTGGAAATCACGTTCGATACCGACGACTACACATCGGGCACGGCTGGCACAGTCGTAGGCACTACGGCAGGCGTCGGCGTTGACTTGCTTTGGCAAGCTGGGTTCTTTGGCCCCGCTACCGTTGTCGCATCCACCAGCGTGACGCGCAAACAGAATTCCTCGGTCTTGTCGAAAATCTCGGCGGGCGTAGAATTGATTTCCGAAGACGGAACTTCAGCATTTCGAATCGGCGTTGCGGGCGCGGCGGTGACATCGATCAAAGAGGATTTTGTGGTCGGAGCGCAGGGCGTCATTCATTGGACCATCAAGGGCAAGGTCGCCTATGAATCAGCCCTTCCCGTGTTCGGACTTGCAGGCACGCCCGTGGCGATCACCACTCGCGACACCGTGCTGGGCAACCTGCCACAGTTCCGGGGCCTGACGTTCACCGTGGGCGGCGTGGCGCGCTTGATTTCCAAGTGCTCGCTGGACTGGGGCATTTCCGCAGAAGAGCAAATCGACGTCACGGACGCAACTTCGATTCAGCGATTTATCCTGTCCGGACTCAAACCCACGCTGACCATCGATCCCGAAACAACCCCGCGTGCAACGGCGGATGATTTCGCCAAATTCTTCGCGGGAACATCGGAATCGATCACCTGGGCAATGGGCAGCGGAGCGGGCAAGGTCATCACCTACACGCTGGGCGGGGCGCAACGGAAAACAACTACATTAGGCGAGCGGTCTTCGATCACCACGAATGAAACTGTTTTCCGTCTGAACAAAGTCACCGAGGCCGGAGATGATGCAATCGTCCGCGCTGAAACCTAAGAGGCTTCCATGGCATCCGTCGCCCCCCTTCTGTTTGGCATCGATCCCGACGAGACTTGGGAATTCGTTCCCGAGGTCGCGCGCGCGGCGGGCCAGTCGAAGCCATCCTTTTCGCTCAAGGCTCCGCCCCTTTCCCTGGCCACCAAGCGCGAGCATCTGCTGTCGACCAAGGCCGCAGAGATCCGCGCCGCTGTGCCAGGTCTGGCCGATCAAATCTCTGAGCTTTTCGGGAAGGACTGGAAGCTCCCAGAGGGCGCGGATGAATCATTGAAAGCGCAGTTCGTCGATCTAGTCGGTCGATGGACGAGGGCGTGGAACGATGCTTCAACGGCGCACGAAAAAGAGGAGCAAGCCATCGATTCCGAATACCTCTCGACGTGCGTTGTCAGCTGGGATGGGTTCGCGTCAAAATCAAGCAAGCTATTGGAATTTGACCGGCTCAAGGATCGCATTCCGGAAGTCATTCGCGGCACACTCAGGGAGGATATCATCGGAGCCATCTCCAAGGGCGCGGTGCTGACCAGCGAGGACCACGAGGGTTTGCCCTCTACGCCAGCGTCCTAAGCGGCCTCACGCTGGCGGCATCAGGGTTTGTGGTCGAGTGCGAATGGATTGGATCGGAGGGTCAATGGAAAAGCGAAATCCTGGATCCGACGGAGAAGATCACCGATTTCTGTCGGTTGATCGGGAGCATGTATCGGCGGTGGGAGAAAGCGGGGTGCATCGGGGTGGGCGGGTACTGGCGCGAACCCCCTCGCGCTTTGCGTGCCGTCGAGTCTCTGAGCAGTTTGATGGCGCGGTGCTCAAACCGACGAATGGAGCGAGTTCATGGCTGAACTGACATTCCAGATCGTTGTCGGGGGCGAAGCGTCCACGCAAAAAGCCATCGAAGGCTTGACGAAATCTGTCCAGTCAAATATTGACAAGCTCCAGGCGCAAAAAGCCATGCTCACCGACGCAGGATTTCAGGCTGCGCAAGCCGAAGCCGCGAAACTCAAGCATGAAATCGAGGAGCTGACAAAAGCGCAGCACGGAGAAAACGAAGCCGTCCAACTGACCATAAGTTCGCGCCGCGAATTGATGGTGATGATGCACGAGTTGAGTCAATTCCGGTACAAAAACCTCGCTGGTTCCGCCATGGTCCTTGAGGAAGGCGAAGGCGGCGCGATGGGCGCGATCAAGGCGGCGACGGCCATGCTCGGTGGTCCGTACGTCGTCGCGGCGGGTGCGGCGGCTCTTGCTACGGTCGGGATCGGTGCGGCGTTCTGGAAGGCGTCTGAGGCGCAAGCGGAGATGGTCCACAAATCCGAGCTTCTTGCTCAGATGCTGGGCGTTTCTGGCGAGGCGATCCGGGGATTCCAGTATCTCGTCGCCGGAACGAACGTCACCACCGAGGAGATGGGCCGCGTCTTCGGGATCTTTGAAAAGAACCTTGGCAATAATTCCGAGAAGTTCCGAGAACTTGGCATCACGGCACGCGACCCGATGGCAGCGCTCGAGCAGGTGATGGACAAGGCGCGGGGCATGGGCGATGCCGTGGAGCGGGCCACGTTTCTGAACGAAGCTCTCGGGCGCGGATGGGAAAAGACGGCCCCCGTCATCCTCAAGGGCGGCGCAGCGATGCGCGAAGCGGTCGAGGTGATGAAGATTCCAGAGGATACGCTGGCGGCGTACGAAAGGGCTAATAACGCGCAAATCGAGATTGACAAAAACTTTACTGTCATGGGTAAAAACGCAGGCGGATTCTTTGCTGAATTTCGGGCGAACGTTAAGGAATTTGAAGAGAGTCTGACGACTATGATCGTGGGGACATCAGAACTTCGCGAAGCCGCTCGACAGGAGTCCATGTACATGGCTGGGACCCACCCGGATGTCGTCAACGCCGAAGCTGGGAAAGCTCAGGCGGATGCAATCAAGGCCGCACACAGAGAGATGGGGAAAAGCGACCGCAAACAGGAGATTGAGAATGTCCGCGAAGAATGGAAAGGCCGCTTGGATGCCTTCCGCGAAGGATACGAGAAGTACAAGAAGACCGCTTATACCATAGGTTCCGATCCAACCGGCGAATATAAGAAGGCTTACGACAACTACAAGATTGTGCGGGACGCGCAATTGCAAGCGGAAGCGGATGTAAACAAGTCATTCGACAAGAAAGATCGAAATGGCCAATCGAGGCTTCCCAAAAACGACCCAAACGGTGCGGACAGTCGTGAATTCGAGGTGATGAGCGAATCCGCAAGGGATCACGCCCGGAACGTCGAGCGAGCGCAGAAAGCCGAAGAGAAAAAGCAGGAGCAGTTTGCCAAGAACCTTGCCGACATCAACGCAGCCGGGTACAAGCAAGATGAAAAGAATCTCAAGACGGAATTTGACCGAAAAAAAAAGCTGGAAGAGGAATACCTCAAGTGGAAGCGCGAAGAAAACCAGAAGGTTTTTGACTACATGGAAGGCGGTCTTGAACAGCAGATACTCCTCATGGAGCGCGGCGACTTCACGGCCAAGGAGCTTGGAAACACTCTCAAGGCAGCGGCGGAAGAGGGTATCGCCCGGCTTCTCGCACAGACCGCGATTTCCTTCGTCCAGGCACAAATCACCGGGGCGGCGTGGCGTGAACCTGCGCTGATGGCCTCCATTGCGTCGTTCGGTTCGGCGGATGCGGTGGGACTGGCTGCATTCCAATCTGCCCAGGTCGCAGCGGGGCACGCCATGGGCGGCACTCAGTTTGGCGGCTACGCTTGGCGTCACGAGTCCGGGCCGGAGATGGCGCACGCCGTGGTGCCGACTCAGATCTACCAAGCGAGCCACACGCACAGCAGCACGACCAACGCGCCGATCACGATCCACATTCACGGCGGCGATCAGAAGGCTATTCTTCGTACGATCCGCAACGCCACCACCAACGGCGCGGGGGTATCGCATTGAGCGTGGCGCAATTCGTCACGGCTTCGGGCACATTTCCGTTCGAAGGCATCGAGCGCGACTTGCTGATGACCATCATCCGGCCCGGAAAGTGGATCGGACCAGTCGGGGCCACGCCCGTCTTTGCCCCGCTCTACACGGGGTCCAATCCGCAGGCATTTGACACGGTCGTGATGGAGTTCTCGCTCTGGACTGGCCAGCCTGCCGCACTCCTCGAATCTTACCTGCCGCCTTACGCGAGAGGCAAGACGTTCGACCTCTGGCTTCCCGGAACGTCAACCGTCGCCGCAGTTCCGGGCTTTGGGACGTGGAGCGAGACGGACGCCGTCTGGAAAATCGTCAAATGCACGCTGAAATCCGCAACGCGATTGGAGAGCCTGGGGCGCAAAGCTCCTCGCGTTGACCTGTTCGGCTACCGGCTCACCGTGCGGTTCTGCGCGTCCGTCTCGCACGGATCGACGCCACGGTGGGATAACGAGCGCGGCGGCGTCGTGCCGACGTTCTCGACGACCGTTCCCGCGATCATGCCGACCAAATTCATCGCGCATCAGATCCAAGACTGGTCCAACTCCTTCGATCCGCTCCCCAACCAAGAGACGCCAACCAGGGCCGACGTACAGCACGGGCGGCGGGTGGATGCCGGGCAGATCGGCGACCACGTGGACGCGGCGACGATGGATGGCTGGATCACCTGGTACCGGGCAATCCGTGGCAGTGCGTTCCCACTCACGATGGAACGACCGTTTGGCCCGCACAACGCGAACACGGTCAACGCTGTTGCGCGTGGCATGAAGATCAATCGGGTAGCCGGGTATTGGGAAGCCAAGCTCGATCTATCTTTGGCGCAGTAGGGGGTTCCGATGGCGTCTGGTGGACTGCTGATCTACATGAGCACTCTGAGCCCCGGAAGCGGCGGCTCGTCCATCATGGCCGGGCAGCAAGCCGGGTTCACCACAGCGGATACCGATCTTTCATTCCTTCCTCTCTGTAATTTGTCGGCAGGCACGGCACTCACCTACCATCACAGGTGCATTGAGGGAGACGTTACGACCAGCCAGAGCGCGGATCTGTCGCAGGGCAAGGGCTTCCTAGCTGCGTCGATAGACGGCGAGCTCACCATCCAGGACGCCGACGGGCTGATCGCGGCTGACATCGCCAACGGGCACATTAACCCGATCGGGTGGGATGTGTGGGTGGCATCCATCCCGGCAGGCGGGGCCTGGTCCGACATCATCGTTCTGGTGCAAATGAAGACGGTGGATCTCGCGATTGGCGAGGGTGTGATTCGGTTCATCGAGAAAAGCCCGGCGTATTTGGGGAATAATCCGATGTACGGGATCAGAACTGTTTCCCAATTGGATACAGACCCGCTAGACCCAACAAATCCAACTGATCCTACATATCTGAAAAGCTCAACCGCCTCGCAGTTTGCCGGGTTGGCAATGGGGTCTATTGATGTTTCAATAAAATCATCAAGCCAAATTCCTGTCGAGACGCTTGCTTATTACAAATCGACACAACTCCAATCGGGCGACATATCTTCGAGCGCGAATCCACCATCATACATCATTGGGGTTGGTTTTGACGAGTTCGCTCCGGTTGTCACGGACAGCGTCGGGAATGTTACGTTCGGCGCGGGGCTAATGCTTAAATGCAGGGTTTCAAATCCTTTAGCTACAAGCGGGGTCGATGGAACGGAATGCACTAGATTGGTAGATCTATTGGGTACATTTATTGGCGCAGGATACCGTATAATTCTGAGTGACGGCAGATGGAGCATGGATACCGCAGACTCTGGATACAGTGGGTATATAAACTTTACAGCAAATCACATAGAGCCATTAACTGGAGGATTTGCATTCGGGGCGAATGCAATACCAAAGAATACTGATAGGCCATTTGCTTTTGGTGCGGTTTGGTTTAATCTCTGCGATGCAGACGGGTCGCCTTTATACCCAAGCAGCGGCATTAATCCAAGCGACGTGAAGATTTATGCCGTCAAGTCATCGATTAGCGTATCTGCGCAACAAGTGATAGTTGAGGGGTTCGCATCAGGAATAAGAACACTCCCAGCAGCTTTCGCTCAATCATACGCTGATGGAATTACTTCAATAAGCCCGATTTCTGCCACATTGAGCGGATTCTATTTATGTCAATCCGTGCCTGTCAAATTGTTTGTTGATGTTGGCGCTCCTGGAGTACACAGATACGGAGCTTCATACTGGAATAAAGCGCTAACGTCATGGAATGTTGTTGGCGATCCAGCGAATGTAAATACCGTTCCTGGCGCGAGCGTGGCCGATTATGCTTTAAGCATATTTGGCCAAGGGATATCAGATTCCGGTGACGCGACGTTATCGTTTCAATTATGGCTTGATTTTCAAGAAAATACGCAAAGCGATTTTTATTGTATTGATATATCATACCATTTTTCCGTGTCTAGTCCAAGCGGCTCGCGAGGAATGGTTAGATCATCATATTGGCCTGACACTGCATCACGGTGGTATTCTGGTTCGGCAGGGTTTTCGAAGAGAGTTTCTGCCAAAACGGCGCTGAAGCATCCGATTTGGCGTCAAACAGTAGAATCAACAAACCTTTCGGAGCTTGCGGCAAGCCAGGCGTATCTCAGCTGCTTTATGCAATCGTCTGATGTTGGAACAATATCCATATTGTTTGAATTGTCTGAAATGTTTGTTTGGGCATTCAAGCAGGCGTCATTCGCTGATTTGTACCCAGTCGTCTATCCATTCTGGACCCGTAAAAATTGCACAGCTCTCGCAACCGATGGCGCAGGAACGATCCTGGCTGGCGGCGCTGGCCTTGGCGTGGCGTCAGCAGACGGATCGATTGCATGGACGCCGTTTGACATCCTGCCGAACGCCAACGGGGTGGCGGCAATCAGGAGCGCGGCCTACGGCGCGTCCACATGGGTTATGGTTGGATACCGGACCCCAGATGGATCGACGTTCACTAATTGCTTTTGGCATTCTGCGGATGGTGTTAATTGGACTGAGGGCACGTTCGCAGCCAGTACGGGCCTTGCAGAGTGCGTTCGATACGTCGGAGGATATTTCGTTTGTCTTTATGGGATAAACGGAACATGGAAGCATTCGGCGGATGGCATCACCTGGACTTACCACGCATCAATAGTTAGCGTAGACTTGAATGATGTCGCGTATGACGGAACAAAATGGCATTTCGCTGGTAACAATGGATTTGTTGCGTGGACGGCATCAATTACCTCGCCATCGTTTACGAGTTATGGCGCGGGGACTTTAGCTGTAACTTGTGTTAATGTGATTTCTGGATTTGGCCCAATAATCGATTGCGTGGTCGTTGGGCATCCAGGCGGAACCGTGTCACGCTGCCCCCTTTCATCGCTCTCGTCCGGATCATGGGCCAGCTACACCCTCGGCGGATCCGCTCAGATTACGGACATCGGAAAAAGCGGCCTCGGCTTGATGGCGGTATCTACCTATGGCGCTTGGTTTTCAGCCGACGGAGCAAATTGGACTGCAACGCAATTTGATCACCTATCGCTTAACACGAATCAAGCGATTACAAATACCACGGTTGGCGGATCCACGAATCTCTGGATCATCGGAGCGGATGCACAGATCGCGACGCTGGGGCGAAATGGTAGCTGGATTCCGTGGGGTACCCGCACGCCTTCGGAAGGGCTCGCGAACATCGCGGGCCGATACTTCGGTGGGCTGGATTTGCTGGTCTACGGCGGAAACTTGCCCAGCGTCAACCCGGTGCGGTGGACGGAGCCCGCTTTTGTCCGCTCGTCCCAGTCCTGGGGCATTGCCTTCGACCCGCCGACAGATTCGACAAATAGTGGGAGCGGCACCCACGCTGACGCCGCCGCCCGGAAGATCGCCGAGGAGTGGTGGGCGTTCGCGGGCGAAATGCCAGCCGCCACGCTCGACGGATCGAACGACGCCATCGAAGAGGGGTTCCCGGAAATTGCCCTGGGGAACATCGAGGACGTGGCGACGATCATCACCGTGCAGTACGCACCGTTTGGCGGCAACTACCTCAAGTCGGCTTACATCCAAAACGTGGATGTGGACCGGGCGACAGCAGGTAAGCCGGATGCATTTTTCTTCAGCGGCTGGGATGCGCCGGGCGTGATCACCTACGGCCTCGCACTCTGGACCGCCTGCCGAAACGCCTACCTCAAGACGCAGATCCTGCGGGCTACCACGCTCACCTTCGACTCGATCCACGACGAGACCACGCTCGGCATGGTGTGGGCCAACACGGATGCCGATCTCGGCCAGCGGATCGCATGGCTGTGCTCGCGGCCCCGGTACCTCAAGATGACCGTCGATGGCAACGATTCGCAAGCCGCGCTTGCACAATGCGGGTGCCGGTACAAGCCTAACACCGCCATGCTCGCCGCGCGCGGGATGCCTGCTCTCAACTCGACAGGCTACGGCGTCGTCGTCCAGGCCGATCACAACTACACCCAGGGCACCCACGTGCTCGACATCGCCTTCCCTCCAACGTAGGACCAACCATGCGCCTCCTGCTCCTCCTCGCATCCCTGGTGACCGCGCAGCCATCGACGGTGTACCGATACCCAGTCCAGTATTCTAACGGCACAGTGTCGTGTCCGGCGTGCATCACTGCGCTGGCACCATTTGGAGTCTCCAGTCTCGCGGCATCGTCTCCCATCGTTGTTTCCGGATCAACAGGGGCAATCACCGTGTCATGCCCAACGTGCGGCGCGTCGGCGGACAGTTCCCGCGTCTCTGGCCTCTCCGACAGCGCCAAAGCGCTCGTGCGGTACGCTCGCACCACGGCGATCCACGACACGACCGACACGTTGCGGGCGTATGCCAGGGCGCGGATCCATGACTCGCTGAACGTGTTGACTCCGGGGCGAATTGGTGCGCTCCCTGTGACCTCGTCGCCTGTGACCGCTGCCAATTTTGGGGATGCAACGACCGCTTACTCCCAGGCGGTATCTGCAAATGATCGCGGACTTGCGATGCAGGATTCTCGCGCACTTAATTGGCGT
>Ga0182011_10001951_pt1 | contig 17792 bp, 8 predicted proteins | sample 711E1DmetaG_FD_120481 | JGI IMG/M metagenome (GOLD analysis project Ga0182011, IMG submission 120481) | Permafrost microbial communities from Stordalen Mire, Sweden - 711E1D metaG | ecosystem: Environmental > Terrestrial > Soil > Wetlands > Permafrost | place: Sweden: Stordalen | collected... | reverse complement strand
TCGCAAGTGGTTATCGAGGCCCGCATCGTAGAGATGAATTCGGATTATGCCCGCCAGATCGGCATCCAGTGGGGTGGAAACACCTTCATGGATGCGGCGCACGGCAATCCCACGGGGCTGGTTTTCCCCTACAACCTCGGTATCGGTGGCGGGGCAGACGACAGCAGTTCACCAATGTCCGGTCTAGTTCCAGCAGTCCGAACCGGCGTTGCCGGAGGCGCAAATCCAAATTTCCTGGTCAACATGCCTGCCCCAGCCGGCCTTAGCACTGGAAGTGCTATCGGCCTCACCCTGGGGTCAGTGGCAGGGGCTTTCAACTTGAATCTGCGCCTCTCGGCCATGGAGTCCACTGGCACGGTCCGCATCGTGTCCTCGCCGCGCATTACTACAATGGACAACATCGATGCCACGATCGAGCAGGGTGTATCGATTCCAGTGTCGGTCGTTAGCGCAATGGGCGCCCAGACCCAGTTTGTGGATGCCAAGCTGCACCTGGGGGTCAAACCGCATGTCACCAACGAGGGCACCGTCCTGCTCACGGTCATGGTAACCAACAACCAGCCCGATTTTGTCAATACCGGATCCAACGGAAACCCCAGCATCCAGAAGAAGGAAGCCAAGACGACTATGCTGGTGCGCGACGGTGACACTGCGGTCATCGGCGGGATCTACACGCGCAACTCAGGTCTCAGCTATACCAAAGTTCCGTTCTTCTCGGACATCCCCATACTGGGTTGGTTTTTCCGCAGCCGTAAAGAGAACGACAACCGTACCGAAATGCTAATTTTCCTCACGCCACGCATCGTGAACCGGGCTCGCGCGCTTGGGCAGTAGCAGCGGCGAGGGAGCAAGACTTCACTAGAACGACATGGAGAGAGCCATGACAGCAAGCAGAACCATTGGCAAAGTGGTCGCCTTGGTCATCCCTGTGGGCGTGTTCCTGTCCCTCGCCGCATGCACGGTTGACGACGGCCCGACCGGACTGCTGATCCAACAGGATCAGTGGCTCGGGGCGGGCACCGGTGCCGCGACGTGCTCCGTTCCGCCAACAGCCACGGATGTGGAGAGAGACCAAGGGGTCATGGACGTCGCGCACGGAAGCCCAGCTAACTACTTGCTTTACCCCCTGGTGGATAATCTGTTGGGGCCCTTCAGCGGGCTAGCGGGCGGCTCGAGCATGCCGATTGAAGAGAAGAACAATATCATCATGGAATCGTTTCACGTCAAGTTGGACGTGATTTTGGCTGCGGGCACCGGCTTCGCGTGGGATCCCGGGTGCTCAGGCGAGTTCGACGTTCCGATGGTAACGTCGCAACTTGGGCCCGGCGGCACCATCTCGGAGATCGTGGAGATCATCAGGCCCTGCAACACGGCCCCGCTCTTCCGGTACCTTCAGGCCGAGTACAATGCTGGCCAGGACTTTCCCGAAGTCAAGGTCGCCACCACGGTTCGGGCCAAGGGCCACCTGGGCAGCTCGGATATCGAAAGCCCGCCCTTCAATTTCCCGGTGCGGGCTTGCTACGGCTGCCTACAAACTGGGTATCCCGACGCGACGGCAGCGCAGTTCAGCTTCCCGGCAGTGCCCAAGTGCACGGATCTCACGACCAACCCGTACATGGGTGATCCGTGCAATCCGGCACAGGACCAGCTCCTGCTTTGTTGTGCTGCTAGCTGGGACGCGCAGGGCAATGCCTTGGCTATAGAATGTCCCGCAGTCCCGGCCGGCGCGACACCGTGATTGAACCATCCCGCTGGCCGCTGGCCGCTATTGACACGCCCGGCTCGCGGTGGCTAGAAGCCAAACGCAAGCCATGTTCCGCGACACCCTTCAGAGAATGGTGGACCGCCTCGAGGGGGGGGTGGCGGGGATCCTAATGGGTTTTGACGGCATCGCGGTCGACTACTACAGCAGGGAAGGGCAGGAGGGGATCGACATTCAAACCGTGGGCATGGAGCTGGCCCACGCCGTTACCCAGATGCGCAAGGCGGTCGAGCGGCTCGATTTGGGCGAGGCGGCCGAGATCACAATGCGGACCGACAGGTTGGTCGTTCTCATATACGTGCTGAGCAAGGAGTACTTCGTCGCCTTTGCCGTGCGCCCCGACGCGAGCTTCGGCAAAGCGCGCTATGTGATGCGCCTGGCGGCTCCCCAAATCCGGGCCGAGTTGTGAACGCCGAGCGGACATCCTTGCCGGTCGTCGTGGTTCTGCACGGCCCTAACCTGAACCTACTCGGTTCACGAGAGCCCGATATTTACGGCCACACTACCCTGCAAGAAATCGACGAAGATCTGTTGCTGCGAGGTCGTGAGCTGGGGCTGTTGGTGCAGACTTTCCAGTCGAACCAAGAAGGCGCCCTCATCGATCGAGTGCAGCAGGCGCGTGGGCAGGCCAAAGGTCTCATCATCAACGCCGGCGGGTTGACCCATACCAGTGTGTCTCTGCGGGATGCCATCGCGGCTGTCGCTCTGCCCACCGTGGAGGTGCACCTGTCCAACCTTGCCGCCCGCGAGGAGTTCCGCCAGCGCTCCCTGCTGGCCCCGGTTTGCTTTGGCCAGATCGTCGGGCTGGGGCCTGTGGGCTACCGGCTTGCGCTCGAGGCCCTCGCCCATCTGCTTCACCCCGGCCCGCTTGGGCGGCCGGCGCTTTCGCACGATGGTGAACCGTCTCCCGCAAAGCCACGCTCTGCGGTCGCATCGCCGAAGAAAGGAGCCCCCACCCGATGAGCAAAGCCAAGGCCCCAGTCCGGAAGGACGAGAGGAAATCCTCATCTTGCGGTTGCGAGGAGCCGCTACGCGCCCTCGGGCCCGAGGAACTCGCCGCCGTGCGAGAGCTGGCCGAGATCGCAACCGAGTTTGATCTGGCTGAACTGAGTGTGGACCCCTGCGGTGGAATACGCATTGTCCGCCGTCAGGCGGGCGGCGGTGTGGGCACGGCCGCAACCCCTGCCGCGTCCCCTTTGCCCCCGCCCGCGCCTGGTCCGGCGGTCGAAAAGGCGGAAAAGCCCGTCGAGAGCGGCGTGCTCCTCACCTCGCCGTTCGTGGGGACTTTCTACCGTGCGCCGGCGCCCGAGGCGCCGCCGTTCGTCGAGGCCGGCCAGACCGTGCGCAAGGGCCAGGTCATGTGCATCGTCGAAGCAATGAAGCTGATGAACGAGATCGAATCCGAATTCGACGGCAAGATCCTGGAGATTCTGGTGAAGAACGCGGAACACGTCGAGTATGGGCAGTCCCTGTTCCGCATCGAAAAGGCCTAGGAAGATCTCACCACGGAGGCCGCAGATTTCGACTCAGGCTCTGTGTCCTCTGTGCTCTCTGTGGTGAATCCGAAAGCACCATCACCGTGTTCAAGAAAGTACTGATAGCCAACCGTGGCGAAATCGCCCTGCGCGTGATTCGGGCCTGTCGCGACATGGGAATCCGATCGGTCGCGGTCCATTCCACCGCTGACGCGGATGCGCTGCACGTCCGCTTCGCGGACGAGAAGGTGTGCATCGGCCCGCCCCCTGCGCGACAGAGCTACAACAACGTTCCCGCCTTGATCAGTGCGGCCGAGGTGACCGGCGCCGACGCCATCCACCCAGGCTACGGGTTTCTGGCTGAGAATGCCGAGTTCGCCGAAGTCGTACAGAAGTGCGGCTTTCATTGGATTGGACCCCAGCCCGAGCTGATGCGCCTGATGGGCGACAAGGTATCCGCGCGCAAGGCGATGGAGGCGGCGGGCGTTCCGGTGGTTCCGGGCACGTCCATCATCGAAACCGACCGACAGGCGGAAGAGGCGGTAGAGCGCATCGGCTTGCCCGTCATCATCAAGGCGACGGGCGGCGGTGGCGGTCGGGGCATGAAGATCGTCGAAGACAAGTCGCGGCTCTTCACCCAGTTGGCTTCGGCCCGGGCCGAGGCCCAGGCCGGGTTCAACAACCCCGCAGTCTACCTGGAGCGCTACATCGGGCGGCCTCGCCATATTGAGGTGCAGGTCCTGGGCGACGGCTCCACCGCGATCGCCATGGGCGAGCGCGAGTGCTCTATCCAGCGCCGACACCAGAAGCTGATCGAGGAAGCACCCTCGGTGGCTATCGACGATGCCCGACGCGTCGAGCTTCTGCGCACCGCGCGCAAGGCCACCGCGGCCATCGGCTACCGCACGGTTGGCACCCTAGAGTTCCTGCTCGACGAGGAAAGGCATTTCTACTTCATCGAAATGAACACCCGCATCCAGGTCGAGCACACCGTCACTGAGGCGGTCTTCGGCGTGGACCTGGTGCGGGAGCAGATGAGGCTAGCCGCAGGGGATCCGCTGCGCCTCCACCCGGACATGCGACCGCGCGGTCACGCAATCGAGGTTCGCATCAACGCAGAGGATCCTGTCAACTTCGCTCCCTCGCCCGGGCTCATCACGGCGCTCAACCTCCCCGGCGGGCCAGGAGTGCGCGTGGACACGCATATCTACGCCCACTATAGAGTTCCCCCGTACTACGATTCGCTGCTCGCCAAATTGATCGTGCACGGGGAGAACCGTCATGTTGCCCTGGCCAGGCTGCGCCGGGCTTTGGGCGAGGTGGTGGTGGAGGGCATCAAGACCAACGTCGAGCTTCACAAGCGTGTCATCGACCACCCGGACTTCATCGCCGGTCACTTCGATACGCACTTCCTAGAACGCCTGTAGGGCGCCTTTCCAAGACCCCCTTTGACTCATCGCTCATGTGGTACGCCGACTTACCACATCGCACGCAAATTTCAGTCCACGCCTTTACAGGTTTACCGTATGCGGTAACACTTGAAGGCTGGACCGTCTCAGGTGGTAACCAAGAAAGAAAAGCACCTCGCAGCCGCGCAGAAGTATCTAGAGCGGGGAAGCCTTGAAAAGGCTTTGGCGGAGTTCCAGAACGCCGTCAAGGAAGATGCGAAGGACACCCGCACTTGGCTGCGCATGGCGGAGGTGCATGTTCGCCTGGGACAGAACGACAAGGCCACCGAGGTCTATCAGAAGACGGTGGACCTCTACGTCGAGCAGGGTTTTTTCCAGCGCGCGGTAGCCGTCTACAAGAACATCATCAAGCTCTCTCCCGAGGCGGTGGAAGCCCGCAGCAAGCTGGCGGACGTCTACCGCCAACTTGGGCTGTTCTCAGACGCCATCCAGCAACTGGAGCAGGCTGTCTCGCTCCACCAGAAGGCTGGGCGGATTTCCGAGGCGCTGACTGCGATGAGGCAGATCCTCGATCTCAATCCGGACCAGCCGGCCGCGCGGATCCGCTACGCCGAACTGGCTGTGCAGGTGGGAGACACTGGCGCGGCGGTGGCCCAGTTCCGCGAGGCGGCCAATCTGCTAAAGGACCAAGGGCGAAGCGATGAGTTCACCCGTGTGGCAGAGCGAATCCTGTACTACCAACCTGATGATCTCGTTCTCGCCAAGGAGATCGCCGCGAGCTACCTGGATCGCAACAACGCGCGGGCCGCCCTGGCCAGGCTCAAGCCCTGTTTCGACGCCAACCAGAACGATCCGGCAATCCTCGACCTTCTGGCCCGTTCTTTCGAGCAACTGGGTCAGCCACACAAGAGCCTGCCGGTGCTAAAGGAACTCTGCCGCATCTACGCGAATGCGGGGCGCACGGCGGAGCGCAACCAGACCATCCAGCGGGCGCTTGCCTTGGACCCGAATGATCCCGACATCTGCGCGATGCTGGGGCGTGCGGCACCCGACAGCGCCCACGCGCCAGCCGCAGTCATTCCTTTGCGCCGGGCGATGTCCACTCCGTCCGCAGATGTTACCCCGGCTCCGGTCACGTCTGCGCGAACCACAGCTATCACCTTCAGCGAGATGGAGGTTCCGGTCGCACTGCAAGACAAGTACAGGACGCCGTCTCCCGATGAGGTCCCCAGTGTGGCGGACCGAATGGCCATCGCCTCGGGTCTGGTGGAGAAGCCGGAAGACGAGGCCGAGATCAAGCGCATCCTGGCCGAGGCCGATGTGTTCGTAAGGTACGGGCTAGTGGAGCGTGCCGCCGAGCATCTGCGGCGGGTGTTCGAGCGGGTGCCTACGCATATCGGGGCACACGAGCGCCTGGCCGCGGTGCTGGCCCAGCTCGGCCGCAAGGCCGAGGCGGCCGCGGAACTGGAGGTCCTTGCCCAGCAGCTCTTCCCGTCGAGCCGTGCCGAGGCAGCCACCTATGCGCGTCGAGCGCTGGAACTGAACCCGAGCGCCCGGCGGGCACAGGAGGTGTTGACCGCGGTGGATCGCGCGCCGGCAGGGGCTGCCCAGTCTGCGCCGGTGGCCAGCGCCGATGTCCCTTCCCGCCAGCGGGACACGTCCGAGCCCCAAGCAATCGGCAGCGGCGAAATTGAACTCCTGGGCGACGGCGGGGCCGCGGAGGACGAGGCGGCGGACAGGACCGGCGCAGTGGCGGCATTGGCCGAGGCGTTCGGCAGTGCTGAGGTCGATGGGGAGGGACGGGCCGGGGGTTTTGAGGAGGGGACCACGCCCGCCACGCCAGCCTCCCGACCACGGCCAGCCGAGGAGATCACGCCCACCAGTCAAGCGCCGCCGCCGAGCAACGCGGACAAGGCGTGGGCGGCTTCCGATGCAGTGTTGGGCGACTTGGAGCAAGTAGACTTCTTCATCGAGCAGGAACTGAGCGACGAGGCGCAGGCGTTGCTCGACGACCTGGAGAACCGCCATCCTGGGCACGCCCTGGTGGCGGACCGGCGTGAGAAGTTGACGATCCTCAAGAGGGGCACGCTGCCCAAGGAAGAACCAACGCCCGAGCCGACCGCGCCGGTGGCAGTGGAGCCGACCCCCATGCCGCAGGTAGCCAAGGGAACATCCGGTTCGCAAGACCTCGACACCCAGGCCGACCTGGGGCTGATGAACAAGACCATGGAGCGCCATGACCTCGCGATCCAGCACTTCAGGGCGCTGCTGGGCGACCCGAAGCGTGAAGTCTTTGCCCTCACCATGATCGGCGAAAGCCATGAAGCCATGGGCAACCACGCGGAGGCCATTCGCTGTTTCCAGGACGCGCTCAAGAGCCCACGCGCCACCGAGGTTGAGGCCACGCAGCTCTACTACCTGCTCGGCAATGTCTTCTACGACACGGGCGATCGCGACGAGGCCCTCTACTACCTTGAACGAGTCTCCAAGCGAGATCCGACCTTCCGTGATGTACAGCGTCGACTGGCTGCGCTAAAGTCGCGCGGCAGCCCTCACTGATCGCGTGGGGAGCCCGCCGGCCTTCGGGACGGACAGCCCACCCCGCCCACCCCGCGCGCTTCGCGCGCGCCCTCGCCGGCGGCGCACCACCGCGGGAGGGTTTGGCGAGGCCGAGCGCAGCGAGCGGGGTAGGGGTGGTAGGTGGGGGGCCGAAGGGCGGAGCGAACCCTTTGAGGGTTCCCATGTAGGTGGAAGCCTGTCGGGAGATTCCGGGCCAGCGTAGGCCGGCCAGCTCGCGAGTGACCGGCCTGCGTGGGCGACTAGTGTGACTCATCGCGCACCCGGTTTCCACCTCTCGCGTCCCACCCACGAACACGCTCTCCCCTACGCCCACGCGACCCGCGACCCGCGACCCGCGACCCGCGACCTGCGACCTGCGGTCCTGCCTTTCGGCAGGCTCGCAGTTTCCCGCCCTTGGTTTCCCGCACGGGTGATGCTAGCGTCGGCTCCCTTCCTAGCGTCACCTTCTCCGGTTGTAGCCTGACCGGCGCCATCGCCTGATTCTGCGGAGGGCCCGAAATGCCCAGCGAGCGCGAGTACGAACAGGTCTTGCAAAAAGAGCCCGCCAACGGCGACGCCTTCGTGGCTCTGCGCAAGGCATATCGCGAGTCGGGTCGTTTCGACAGACTGGTCACGTTGTATGAGACGCGTGCCCAGGCCATCGACGACCAAGCCAAAGCGGCTGAGCTCTTCTACCTGGCGGCTGAGGTCCGCTTGGACCATCTGAGCGACACCTCGGGAGCCGAGGCGGACCTAGCGCATGCTGTCAGCCGCGACGCCAGCCATCGCAAGGCAGCCAAGCGTCTGAAAGACGTCTATCGCGAACAGGGCCGCACTGACGAGTACCTGACCACGCTGGAGATGGAGGCGGTTGCGGTGATGCGTGCCAAGGACGCGGCGCGCATCGAGGAGTTGAAAGCTGAGGCCGAGCAAGCCGCTGGTCCGGAGATTCAACGAATCGCGCGGGCGGTCGCCACGCCCGCCTTGCGTGCCAGCATTACCGCCGAAAACCTCAAGACCGTCGAGCAGGCACGAAAGATCTTTGCCACCATCGGGGAGTACCAAACCGCGTGCCGTCTGTACGAACTGGAGCTGGCTGCCACCACCGATCCAAAACGGCGCGCGAATCTGACGTTCCGTCTGGGACGCATGCTGGCCGAGAAGGTTGGCGACCTACAGCAGGCGGCCCAGAGGCTGAGCGATGTGGTGCGACTCTACCCGCGCGACGACAAGGCATTGGACGCGCTGGCCGCAGTCTTCGCCAACCCCCAGTGGACGGGCGCGGATGGCCCAGAGCGGGCTGCGGGCCTCTACACCCAGATCGCGCGGCGCCGGCACGAGGCGGGTGACATCGACAACGCGGTAGCGGCTCTGCGCAAGGCCCTCGGCGCAGTACCTAGCCATACCGACGCGTCGGCGCTCATGGAGCGCGTGCTGACCAGCGCCGACCGTTTGGCTGATCTTGACCGTTTCTTGCGCGAGCGTGCGGCGACCGCGCGCACCGACCAGGAGAAGATCGAGGTGTTGTTCAAGCGGGCGCAGCTAGCCCGTACCTCGCTCAACGACATGGCCGAGGCGACGCGCATTTATCAGGAAATCGTCGCCCTCGAGCCACCGGGTGGAACCGCGTCGCAAGAGCTCGCCACGCTGTACCTGGGTCGCCAGGACTACGGCAAGCTGGCCGAGCTGCGCGAGCGGCAGCTCGAGAAAGCGTCGGACCCGGAGTTTCGCCTCAACCTGCAACGTGAGCTGGCGTCTCTCTACCGTGACCGACTGGGTGACCGCGAGCAGGCCGCGGTGTACTTGCACGCCATCCTGCAAGCCAGGCCGAGCGATCCCGAGGCGCTACACGCCTATGCCGAGCATTTTCGCCAGCGCGGGGCCTGGCGGGAGCTGGCCGACGTGCTGGAATTCGCACTCAGCCACGCGCGCTCGACCGGCGCTGCGGTTTCCGAGCTTCTGCCTCGCTGGGAAGAGGTGGCGGTCATCGCCGAGACCAAGCTGGGCGATGTCGATCGCGCGCTGGCGGTGTGGCGGCAGATGGTCGAGCTGGACCCGACCTACCAGCGGGCGCGCGAGGCTTGCAAGCGCATCCTGCAGAAAGCCGGCCGCTGGGAGGAGATGGCGAAGGTGCTCATTGAGGACGCGGCCGCCAGCGATCCCAGCGCCCGGGCGGAGATTCTGCGTCGCTTGGCCCGGCTGTGCCTTGACAAGCTCGACGCGCCCGATCGCGCGGCGACAGCCTACCGTGAAATCCTCGCGCTCGATCCCAAGGACGTAGTCGCGCTGCGCGCGGTGGTGGAGGCGTACGAGAGGTCCGAGCAGTGGTCGGAGCTTGCCGCTCTCTTGCGCAGCCAGGTCGAACTGGCCAGCGTCGACGCGGAAAGAATCAACCTGCTGCGGCGGCTGCTCGGCCTATACGCGGAGCGGCTGTCCGATCTGTCGTCCGCCTCGTGGGCCGCGGCGCAGATCCTCAAGCTCCTGCCCGGCGATCGGGATGCACTTCAGCGCCTGGAGAGCATCTTCGAGCGGACGGATGACAAGCCCAAGCTGATCAAGATACTTGAGTACCACCTCCGTTACGCCGCGGCTGGGGAGGAGAAGCTGGGCCTAGTCCGGCGCATTGCCGACGTATTGCAGAACCAGGTCGACGACTTCGACCGGGCCGTCCCTTACTGGGAGAATGTGCTGAAGCACGTTCCCGGGGACCAGCAGGCCCTGCAGGCGCTGCTGGCCGGCTACGAAAAAGCTGGGCGGCTCGACGAACTGGCGCGCACGCTGGACCTGCAGATCGCCGCTCTGGCCACCGATCCGTCGGCCCAGGCGGAGTTGCTGCGGCGGCTGGCTCGCCTTGCCAGTGATGGACTCAAGCAGGCCCCGCGCGCCCAACAAGCGTGGCAGGACCTGCTCAAGATCCTGCCCACTGATCGCGAGGGACTCGAGGCGCTGTCAGCCATCGCGTCGGCGCAGTCTGACTGGAGCGCATTGGCTGACCTGCTGGCGCGGCGTATTGCCCTTTTGACCAATCCGGCCGAGGCGGCTCCCCTGGCGCTCCAGCGCGCCAACCTGCTGGTCGAGAAGCTGGATGATTCGGCCGAGGCGATCCGCGAGCTGGAACACGTCATCAGCGATCTCGATCCCGCCAGCGTGGAAGCACACCAGGCCCTGCGCCGGGTGGCCGAGGCTGGCAACGATTGGCCGCGCGTGGTGAGCGTGGCAGAACGGCAGCTCACCTTCGCCACCGATCCCAAAGAACGAGTCGCGCGGGCGCTGGAAATTGGATGTCTGTACCGCGACCGCCTGAAGGATGCCAAGAAGGCCATCGGCGCATTCGAACGCGTGGTCGAGATCGAGCCCGAGCAGTCGGATGCCCTGGCCGCCTTGGCGCCGCTCTACGCCGAGACCAAGGATGGAGAGGCGTTCATCGCCACCGCGGAGAAGGTCCTGCGGCAGACTGAGGACGCCACCCAACGTCGCCGGCTGCTCTTCGACATGGCTGGGGCGGCTGAGACCATGCTCGGGGAGGCGCGCCGGGCCTTTGAGCTCTTCCGGCGTGCCTACGTGGAGGGGCCCGACGAGGAGGCGCTTGCTCGCTTGGAGGCGACTGCCGAGGCCCACGGGCTGTGGGAGGATCTCATTAAGGTCTACGCGGGCGAAGGTGCCCGCTCGGCTGATCCGCTGGCGCAGGTGCAGGTGGCCATGAAGGTGGCCGGGTTGTGCGAGAGTCGGCTGCAGCAACCAGCGCGCGCCTTCACCGTGCTGCGCGAAGCGCTGGCCCACGATCCGGCGGCGGAAATTCTGCTTCCCGAACTGGAACGGCTGGCTCGGACAACCAAGGATTGGCAAGGGCTGCTCGACGTCTACGCGCAAGTGGCACGCGGCCGTTCTGCCCCGGAGGAGCGCTTTGCCCTGCTTTGCCTGCGCGCAGGCGTGCGCGAGACCGAGATGGGCGATCCATCAGGTGCGCTTGATGAATTATTGCGCGCGTTCGCCGTTTCTCCGGGCAATGAGTCCGCTCGGCCAGAAATCTTGCGTCTGGCTGAGGCCACCGGGCGCTGGGAGGATGCGCTGGCGGTCGAGGGGCAAGCCTTCACCCAGGCCGCCACGGCAGCGGAGAAGGTGAGCGTGGTACGGCGGGCGGCGGCCTTGGTCGAAGACAAGGTCAAGGATCGGGTGCGCGCCTTCCGCGCCTACCTGAATGCGTTCCGGCTGGCGCCCGAGGACGAAGAGATTGCCGCCAACCTGTGGCGGCTGGGTTTTCTCATCGGCCGCTATGAGGAAGCGGAACCGCAGTCGGCACCCGCCGCAGCGCTGGCAGAGCCCCAGGAGACGACGTCCGAGAGCGAGGTCGCTGAGGTGGATTTGCTGACGCCCGCACCCGTGGTGGTGGTCGGGGCGGCCGCCCCGCTGCTGGAATTCGACGAGGTGACGGGTGAGATCGATATTGGCGAGCTGGATATTGTTGACCAGGCAGATTTGCCGGAGCCCACGGCGGGAGGCGTACCGGCCGCGGCCAGGTTCGAGACGCCTTGGCAGGAATGGGTGCAGGCCTATGAGTTGTTGCCCGCCGATCTGATTACCCGACATCACTACTTGAAAAAGCAGGCCGAGATTTGGGAGCGGGGTGCCCACAACAATGACCTGGCGTTGGCGACGCTGGAGCGGGCTTTCATCCTGCAAACCACCGATGAGTCCGTGCGTGCCGAGATGGAGCGCCTGGCGCGCGAGGGGGACGGCTGGGATCACGTCTGCGAGATCTACCTGCGCGCGGCCGAGCGGGCGGCCCGCCCAGAGGCGATCGCGCTGCACCTGCGGGTTGGGCAGATCCGCGAAGAGCTGGGACAGGTCGCCCTGGCCGAAGAGCGCTACCGCAGCGTCATCGTGCTGGAGACCGACAACCCAGTTGCGCTCGATCGGCTTGAGCAGATGCACCGAAGCCGAGAGCGCTGGGCTGAACTGGCCCAGGTGCTGGAACGCCGTATCACGGTCCCAGGTGGACGCCTGGAAGGCGCCGAGGCGCGCAGCCGCGCTTTCGAACTGGCCGAGCTGTACGAGAAACGACTGGAACGGCCCTACGAAGCGGTGGACACGCTCGAACGCTACGTGGCCAGCACCGAGGAAGAGGAGCGCGGATTGGCGGCGGGCGACCCACGCAGCCCGGCGCTGGCGCTGGAAGCGCGGGCTGGCTACGCGTCGCTGGCGCGCCTCTATGGTCGGGTGGGCATGGCGCAGAAGGCGGCCGCAGCGCTGCAGCGTGAGTTGGAGTTGACGGGCGAGGGAGAAGACGCGCGCGAGGCGCGCTGGCGCTTGGCCGAGATCTACGAACGTGAGCTGTCGCTGCCCGCGCGGGCGGTGGATATGTATGAAGATATCCTGAAACGAGCGCCGCGGGACGCCGAGGCGCTGGCAGCGCTGGACCGTTTGCAGCAGGCATTGGGTCGCTTCGAAGCGCTGGTCGAGGTGCTGCGCCGGCGTGCGGAGATCTCGGAGGGTACCGAGAAGAACGAGCTGGTGTGGAGGCGCGCGCGCATTCTGGAAGAGAAGTTGGGCAATCCGGAGGCCGCGGCGGCCTGCCTGCGCAGCCTGGGCTCCGACGCGCTCTCCGACGAGCGAACCGCGGCCGCGCTCTTGCGCAACCTGCGCAGTGCAGGCCTGGCGCACGAGGCCCTGCGCATCCTCGAGCAGCGCATCGGAGTGCTGGCCAAGGCCGGCAACGATCCCAAATTGATTGCCGCCCTGAACCTCGAGATGGCTCAGCTCAAATCAGATGACCTCTCCGACCCCAAGGGAGCCCAGCAAGCCATCGAGGCGGCGCTTGCGCTGCAGCCAGAGGATCCGGGGGTGCTGGCCGCGCTGGCGCGCTTCCACCTCAAGCGCAACGATTTCCAGGCCTACGCGGCCGCGCTCTTGCGCCGGGCCGATGCTCTGGCGGGCCAGCCCGAACAGGCTGCGGCCCTGCTGGAGGCGGGTGCCGTGTTTCGCGATCAGCTCGGCCAGGCGGCCAAGGCGCGGGCCTGCTTCGAAAAAGCGGTCAAGCTCCATCCTTCGAATCCCGAGGTGCTAGCGGCGCTGGCAGCCATGTTGGCTGGAGAGGGCCGCATCGACGAGGCCAAGGCCCTTTATGAGCGCCAGCTCAGCCTGTGCGACTCGCCCTCAGCCAAGGCGGCGGTGCTAACCAATCTGGCCCGCGCGTTGTGTGAGAAACCGGACGGTCTCACCGAGGCTGAACGCCGGCTCGACGAGGCGCTGGATCTCGACCCCAACCACCTGCCTGCCGTGGTCACCATGGCCGACATCCTGTACCGCGAAGAGCAGTGGGATCGGGCCGAGCGTAGATTGAACGAGGCGCTCCGGCGCATGCGCGGCCAGCCCGAGCAGACGGCCAAGCTCTATCACCGGCTGGGCGAGGTCTACGAAAAGCTGGGGCGCCTTGACGAAGGCTACCGGCAACTGGTGGAGGCCGACAAGGCTCTGCCCGGACAGCTCATGCTGCGCATTGCCCTGGGCGAAAACCGCTTTCAGGCGCGACGCTGGCGGGACGCGGCCACCCATTTCGAGGGGATCGCGGAGCACGCAGCAGCGCCCAACTACCCTGAGGAAGTGGCGCTGGCCCTGGCCCACGGCGCGATGGCCGAGCTGCGACAGAAACGGCCGGAACGCGCTGCCGCCCTGCACGCGGCGGCGCTGCACCTGTCTCCCAGCCATCCGCAGACGCTGCGCGCTCTGGCCGATCTGGCGATTGAACGCGGAGACAAGCTGGAAGCGGCGCGATCGCTGCGCCAGGTGGCCGAGTCCTGTGGCGATCCAGCGGAGCAGGGCAGGCTGTACGAGCAGATCGGAGATCTGCACCTGTCCTTGGGCAACACCGGGGCAGCCCGTGAAGCCTACGAAGAAGCGGTGGCCCGAGTTGAGGGCGACAGCCCAGACCAGGTGCCCCTGCTGGAGAAGACGATGGCCACCCAGCGGGGCGAGGGTGCCCTGCGCGCCGCCATCGAAACCGCGCGCCGGATAGCGGACATTGTGGGCGAGCCCAAGGAGCGGGCTGCGCGCCGACGTGAGATCGCCGGATTCGAGATGGAGCAAGGCAACTTCGATCGGGCGGCGGACTTGCTTGAACAGGTGATCGCAGACGATTCCACGGACGAGACGGCCCTGCGGACCCTGTGTGAGGCGTATGAGCGAGCCGGCCGCGGGGCTGACGTGGGCGCAACCCTGCAACGAGTCCTGCCCCAACTGGCCGAGCCGGCGGCGGACGCGGAGCTGGCGCACCGGCGCGCGGAACTGTGGGCGAAGCTGGGTGCTTTGCTGGTACCAACCGATCCGGCAGCCGCGGTGGGCGCCTTGCAGGCGGCGATCACGGCCGACCCCAATCGGGTGGAGGCACGCTTGGCTCTAGCCGAAATCTACGGCGCGCGTCCCGAGCACCGAGAGATGGCCATCGAGAACCACAAGGCTATCTTGGTCTTCGATCCGATCCGACAGGAATCCTTGCACGCTCTGGCGGCGGAGCACATCCGTCTGGGGCACATTGATCGGGCGCGTTGCTTGCTGGAGGTCTTGGACCTGCTGCGCTTGGCGACCGACGAGGACAAGGATTTCCTGGCGCAGAACCCGGCGCCCGAACGCAAGCCCGACGATCCCTATGCGGGAACTCTGGAGGACGGCGGGCGCGGCCGGTATCTGGATCCGCTGCAAGACTTGCATTTCATGGCTGAGGTGCTGGCGGCAGTGTGGGAAGGGGCGCCCGGACTCTCGCAGGCCAGCCTGGACAGCTTCGGCGTGACGGCCAAGGACAAGGTGTCGACGGTGGCTGACCTGGCCATAGCCCAGATCTGGGGGCAAGCCGGCAAGGCCCTGGGCAACCGGCGCACCAGTCTCTACTTGCGGCCGGACGCCGACTTCGATGGCGTCAGCTTGGTTGGCATGGCGCCTCCGGCGATCGTGGTCGGGCCGCGCCTGGCCGGCGAAGCCGTGCTCGGCGAGCTGCGCTTCCGCATCGGCCGTGCCCTCGAACTCAGCCGGCCCGAGTACCTGCTGGCTGCGACCCTGCCGGCACCAGAGTTCGACACCTTGTTCATGGGTGTGCTCAAGGCCTTCCACCCCAAGCACGCGCGTTTCCCTGCCGGCAGCGAGGACGCCGCGGCGGAGCAGGCGGCTAGGTTGAAAAAGGCGCTGCCCTACAAGATCGCGAAGCGAGTGGGCGAGCTGTTTCAAGAGCACGCCGATGTCGCCCTTGATCCGACGCGCTGGCGGGAAGGAGCGCGAGAAGCCGGCAATCGCGCAGGGTTGCTCATGTGCGGCGTCGCCAGCATAGCGGTGCGCATGGTTGGGCGCGAATCGATTCCCGGGGCCGCGGATGTGCCGGATCCAGAGACCCTGCGCGAGCACGCCGGCCGGACTGGCCCCCTGCGTGAGTTGCTTCGCTTCGCCGTCAGCGATGCGTATCTGGATGCGCGCGATCTGCTCGGCCTGGGGCGTCCGGCGGCATAACCCCGCGCTGGCATTGCGCTGGCATTGAATTGACACCGACTTCCGGCCTTACTATAAGCGGCCACTCTGGCCTCCCTGCGAGGATGGCGGAACTTGGTAGACGCACTAGCTTGAGGTGCTAGCGGTTAACAGCCATGGGGGTTCAAGTCCCCCTCCTCGCACGACAGAACCCCTTGGAAACAAGGGGTTTCTTGTTGTCCGCGATGAGCCAAGTCGTCGCGCAATCCGCTGGCACCATGCACTTGGCATAACTACGTCCGTTGGCAGTCGAGATTCCACAGATCTTGCATGTAGTCGACGAACGCTGTGGGTGGATGTCGCCTGTCAGGATACCGACGCGCGGGTTGCTTCGCTGACGGCAAATGGCCGACGGTCCAGCCGGGGAATAGGCGGCCAGGTGCCAATTTGCGGATGGCCCTGGGCTTGCTTTGTTCCAGGGTGGGGTTACCGCCTCCCGAGCCTGCCTCCTCCCGAGTCACGTTTGGGTTGCTCCTTTCCACGAACGTGTCTCGGAGAGAGGCCGGGCCGGGCGAGTCAAATCCCAGGAGGGACACCATGCAGACTGGACGTTGCGATTTCTCGTTGGACGAGGTTTCCGCGGGCGCCAATGACCGCGATGGCATCGAAAACGGCGAAGAGCTGCAACTTCTTCTGTCCGAGCCGGCCTTGGGCCAGCCCGAGTCCCTACGCTCCTCCCGGTTCGGGGCCGATGCCACCGGTTCGGACGCTGTGGACGCGGGCGCGTCGCGCGGCCGCGTGCTGGTGGTTGACGACGATGGCGCGTTCGCCCAGACCTGCGCCCGCATGCTCGACGCCTCTGGCTACAAGGTCCGCATCGCCAACGATGGCCGGTCGGCGACCAGGCTGGCCATCAGGGAACACTTCGATGCCATCGTTAGCGACATCAATCTGCCCGACCAGAATGGCATCCAGGTCCTGCAGGACATCCGCAGGACCGATGCCGACATGCCGATCATCCTGGTCACCGGCCAGCCCGATCTGGACACTGCCAGGGCGGCGGTGGAATGGGGCGCGATCAGCTACCTGCTCAAACCGGTGTCGGCCGCGCAGCTCGAGCGCGAGCTCGACCGCGCCCTGCGCAGGCGGCGGACGACGAGCCAGATGCGCATCGTCGAGGACCAAGAGAAACGGCAAGAACACACGAGCGAGCGATTCTCCCGGGCGCTGCGGAGCCTGTGGATGGCCTTCCAGCCGATCGTCTCGTGGTCGCACAAGAGCATCGTCGGCTGCGAGGCGCTGATCCGGACCAACGAGCCCTCTTTGTCCACTCCGCTCGACCTCCTGAAGGCCGCGGAAGATCTCAAACAGATTGGCCTGCTCGGACAACGCGTCCGCCGTCACGTGGCGTCCGTCATGAGTTCCCACCGATCGACCATGTTCGTCAACCTCCATTCACTGGAACTCCTGGACAAGAGCCTCTATGACCCCGCTTCTCCGCTGGCTTCCTTCGCCAAGCAGGTCTACTTCGAGATCACCGAACAAACCGCAGCGGACGACACCCAGGACTTTTTGGCCCGGACCAGGAGGCTGCGTTCGCTCGGCTACAAGATCGCGGTCAGCGACGTTGCCGGAGGGGCCGCGGGCCTGGGCAATCTAGCGCTGCTGGAGCCCGACGCGGTCAAGCTTGAGATGTCACTCTTCCGCAAGATCGAGAATGTTGCGGTCAGGCGGAAGTTGATGCGCGCTGTGGTAACACTCTGCCAGGAGATGAATGTGCCGGTCATCGCTGAGGGCGTCGAAACCGAAGCTGAGCGCGATGACTTTGTGGCCAATGGCGGGGACCTGATGCAGGGCTACCTGTTTGCCCGGCCGGATTTCCCCTTGCCGGAACCGCGCTTCTAGGGGTCAAGCCATGCCGCTCGACTCGACGCGACCTGTGCCCGCCTCCGGGACCGGTGTCCTGGGCGAGGCTGCCGACAGCCAACGCCGCCGCATCCTGTCTGCGGCGGCCAGTCTGCGACTGGTTGGCTCGGTGCTGTTTCTTGTTGTTTCTGTCATCCTGTGGAAGGGCTCCGGCGACGCCGAATGGGGCAGGCAAGTCCCCCTCTTGATCGCCTACGGCACGCTGGCCTTGAT
>Ga0182011_10001949_pt1 | contig 17798 bp, 9 predicted proteins | sample 711E1DmetaG_FD_120481 | JGI IMG/M metagenome (GOLD analysis project Ga0182011, IMG submission 120481) | Permafrost microbial communities from Stordalen Mire, Sweden - 711E1D metaG | ecosystem: Environmental > Terrestrial > Soil > Wetlands > Permafrost | place: Sweden: Stordalen | collected... | reverse complement strand
TATGGAGGTGATGGCACTGGTGTACGTGCTTTGGAACGTGGAGTCCGAGACGTTGTTGTCGCCCGATTCGTTGGCGATGTTGAGCAGCATCCATTTTTCGTGGTTCTTGATCACCGCAACGACTGACGGTTGCGTCCACCAAGTGACGGTCCCTGGAACGCCCCCGATGTTGCCGGTCGCATCGTGGAGCTCGGGTATTGGGATCATCTTGTTTGCCTCCGCCTTGGTCAACAGCGTGTCGAGGCCAGTTGCATTTCCGGTCTCCGCGAAGACGATACGGATGGCATTGGAGCCGAAGCTGGCGATTGCCGGGTAGCTGGTCCCTGAAGCGTCGGTCCAGATGGACATTTGGTTCAGCATCATGGAAGTATGGTGTCCAAAGCGGGTCACGGCTTGTCACGGCTTCCGAGGATAGCATCTGTCGGCGGTCGGGTGGGGCGGTCTCACGCTCGCGGTGGGCACCATCCAAGCCTCAATGCCTTCTGTGCTTTCGGACTACTTGTCCCATAATTCAGTGCGCAGCAAACCGAAATTTCCCGTTTTGCGTGCACGGGTCAAGGCGTGACTAGACAAGTTACGACTTGACTAAAATCCGACCACCCCCATCGATTCACGTGTGCGCCAAGTCTGCCGCACAGTCAATCAAGCACAGGCCGACGAATAGACCGGCAGCTATGCCAACGAGGGCTTTGCCAAACATGGTCTTCTTCATAGTGCCGCCCTGCCGGTCAGGGCAAGGAGTTGATACTCGCGCCCCTGACCGTGCCTGCCGCGGCGCGCTGCCACCCGCAACGCCGGCGGACTAGCGGGCTGCTATCGCCTCTTCCTAGGACGGATTCCCAACATGAGCAACGCGAGCAGCGCGAAAGTGGGGTAACTTCTCGTCTGGCCGTCGGCGATGCGACAGGAACAGCCGCTGCTTGTCTGGGGCGAGCCAGTGGCGGTTGTTGTGCCGCCGGCTGGGGGTGCCGACGTTCCACCCGTGGCCACGCCGCCGCCCGCAGCCCCGCCAAGGCCAGTACCAGACACGCCGACGCTTCCGGCGGATCCGCCGACTGCAATTGTCCCGCCAGTTGTGACGCTGCCGCCATTGGCAACTGCGCCAGCGGTTGCGACCGTGCCGCCGGCGTTGGTACTGCCGCCTGTTTCACCGCCGCTGGTCGCCGTGCTACCGCCAATCTTCGCGGTGCCACCAGTCGCGGTTGCGGTCGCGCCGCCGCTTCCGATGGCACCGCCGGTTTCCGGTGCTCCAGCGAATGCTGTGGCAGCGCCGCCTCCCGTAATGCCTCCGGTCCCTGTCCCGCCGTCGGATGTAGTGGCGCCGCCGGTCCCGATCTTGCCACCAGCTGCCGTGGTGCCTCCGGTCCCTGTCTTGCCGCCAGTTCCCGGGGCGCCGCCGCTTCCCGACACTCCGCCAGTTCCGCCTGCGCCGCCGTCGGTGCCGCCTGAACTACCAGGGGGACTACCATTATCGAAGCTCACACCGTCGAATGGAACGACTATGACCTTGCTTCCATGACTATCATTTCCCAAATCCTGTGCCTTGTCGACGTCGATAACCGCGAAGGTAAAATGAGTGACGTGGCCATTCTCAATGAGCACGCCAGGACGCTCCATCTTGTTCCAATGGTTTACCGTCCCGTCCGTGTAGCGCACCATATTTGTAGTAGGATCGGCAGCCAATCCCATATTCGTCCAGTTATTGATACCATCGGTTGATTCCAAATGGAGCATCTTGCGGACATTGAAGAAATTGAAAACTATATGGTATTTACCCCCACTATACCAAAGCACCGGATCCTCGTTGGAGCCATCGTAGGCCTGCGGAAAAACGCTATTTCCCTGGACCTTGTAGGGCCCCGTTATCCCGCTGGTGCTGACCATCATCATGCCGTGCTTTGATACCATCAGGTAGCTGCCATCCGGACGAACCACGAAGCTCAGGTTTTTTGCTGCCGGCGCGCTGAACCCATTGGCGTCAATGGTTATCGAGCCGCGATAGGTCCATGGGCCGTCAAGAGAAGGGGAAGTGAAAACGTCACCCGGTCTGGTGTCACTTACGAGAACAGCGTAGGTGCCATCCAGGAGTTCAAGTGCCGTCACATTGTGCCCTTTCCCGCCTTCGTTGTCGGGCCAACAAATTCCCTTGTCGACATATGGCCCCGTTGGACTATCGCTGACCGCATGCACGGCTACCGAGCCGCCCCATCCGGTATGGCCCTTGGTTTGAGCCCAGCGGCTGGCAAACATGTGATACTTGCCATCTGGCCCTTTGATGATCTTTCCATCCCAATAGACGTACTGTGCCAGGGTCATGTCCTCGAGGCCGTTGTGCTGTTCGCGAGGGCCAACCGCGGCGGCGCCCCATGCGTTCGACTCCAACTTGTCGTAGATGGGCGTCGGTAGGAAGTAGTCAATCAGGGTTGCGGCAGCAGCAGGGAATGGGACGCCCAGGAATGACATGACCACGGACAATCTCAGGAAGGTTCGCATGGAAATCATTGTTGCGGGCTCCTGTTACGAAGACGACGGACGAGCATGAGAAGCGCGAACAGCGCAAGACCGGGGTAGCCGGTTGTCTGGCCTTCGGCGATGCGACAGGAACAGCCGCTGCTTGTTTGGGGCGAGGCCCTTGTAGGTCCACGGCCCGTCCAGGGAGCTGGAAGTGAAGAGGTCGCCCGGCCTAGTGGTGCTGACGAGAACTGCGCAGGTGCCGTCCGGCAGTTCAAGCGCGGTTACGTTGTGGCCTTTTCCACCTTCGTTGTCAGGCCAGAGGAGTCCCTTGTCGACATAGGGCCCGATGGGATTGTCGCTGACCGCGTGCGCGGCCACCGGGCCTCCCCATCCGACATGACCCTTGCTTTGGTCCCAGCGACTGGCAAACATGTGGTACTTGCCATCGTGCCCCTTGATGATCTTTCCGTCCCAATAGCACCACTGTTTGATGGTGGGGTCTTCGAGGCCGTTGTCGATGTCGCGAGGGCCAACCGCAGCGGCACCCCACACGTTCGACTGCAATGGAGCCTCGATGGGCGTGGGCAGAAAGTAGTCGATCAGAGTCTTGGCCGCAGCAGGCGACGGGACGCCCACCAGGGACAGCGCTACGAGCAACCTGACGAAAATTCGCATGGAAGTCATTTGTGCACGCCCCCTTTTCTCGAAGGCGTTGGGCCAGTATGAGAAGCGCAAGCAGCGCGAGCCCGGGGTAGCCGTAGTGTCAGTCACTTGCACGAAGATGAAGGGCGATTGCAGAACGGATGCTTCGCTTTTTCTTCTTCTCTTCTTTGCCAAGGCGTATCGGTCACGGCGCATGTGAAGCGAGCAAAACTATCCTTCGAACATACCGGGAGGACGGTGGGGGCAGTTCGGGTCTAACTATTTTGTGCGCTCGTCACTTTTCTTTTGGCTGTCGGCCGAAGGGTTTGGCGAGGCCGAGCGTCAGCGAGCGGTGCGGGTACAGGGCGTGAAGGGGCCGAAGTGCGGAGCGAACCCTTTGAGGGTTGCCATGTGAATTGCGGAAACGACGGGTAGCGAAAGTGCCGATGCCCCACCCACCGCATCGACGACGACCTGAGGCTCGTCGAGCTGGATGGCGTGGCCGCTGTTCTTCGCCTCGATGATTCGGCTATCGGCGCTCAGCGCTGTGGTCGCCTCCTGCAGCGCTCGCCACGCTTGCTCCGTCTGCTGAAGCGCCTCGGCATCAAGCTGGCTTCCTGGAAAAGCAGCTTCGAAAGAACTATGGTCAGAGATGGTGCCGCGCGCCCGCGTCTCACCAGTCGCCCGGCAGGACGGATTTCACGGGGATAAAGTCCTCGCCGAGCCGGACGTAGATCCCGTCCTTTTCGACTCTGACGACGAACTCGTCGTCCTTCTTCCCCGATTCCTCCGTCGCGGAGGATCGACTGGCGATGGTAATCTCGTTGCCTGCAATCGACTTGACCCGATACCCGAAATGACGCGGGATCTCCTGGTTCAGAACCAGCGAGAACATTCCCTGCACGAGACTCAAATTCACCGTGTTGTTCGCCGCCAGCTTCGCACACTCGTTGGCGTTGAGATCATGGAAACGTGGAACCTGGCCGAGGCGAGCGGGGTCCAGAGTCCAGCGCCCTTCGATCTTGTTGAGGAGCTGATGCCGCCGCTCGATCTCTGTTTGTACGGCGGTGTCCAAGTTGTCGATCGAGTCCTCGGAGTAGACAGCTTCGCTCATGACGATCAAGGGCGCGTCCCGGTGGTACAAATTCAGCATCGTCTGGTCGAACCTGCTGATCCCGTCGAGGTCTTCGCGGGCGAGTCGCTTGACGAATGTTGCCTGAGCAAGGTTCAGCTTCGCCGCCAGGCTCGATATCATCCGCTCGCTCGGTTCCTGCTCGCCGATGAGGATTTCGTGCGCGGGCTCGAAGGCGCTCATCTCGGCGGCGGCATAGGCAGCGCGACAGAGTTGCTGCGACAGCGGATGATACTCGTGGCTCACGCAATGTACCCGCACGCTGGTCTCGCCCCTGTGCCTGCTGGTCATGTTCGAGATCCTGCGGGCCATCTGGCGGGACAGTGGGGACTCGTAGTCGAGGTAGAAATCCAGCCGGATCGATCCTTCGGGCTCACCCAGGTGGGGCATCAAGGAATTGTGACCGTTGCCCTGCTTCTCGGTCGCCGCCGACTTGCTGAGCACGGCGAGCTTCGAGACGACTTGGCTGCGGGGAGTTCCGTGACGCTCCATCGCCCGCGCCACCGCCAGCTCGTGCTCGACTACCTGGCGAACCACCGTCAGCCGTGCCGCCCTGTCACTCCCGGATCCACGGAGGCCCTCCGTCAGTTCGAGGCCATTCGCGAAGACGCGCCACGATTGGGAGGGCCGCTCTGGAACTTTCACGGTGGGCTTTCCGCCCGCTATCCCCAACCGCCTTGAGGTGCGGTCGCTCAGGCTGCGCTCGATCGGTATGACGTCAACGCCGCGGTCGTAGAGGGCGGTGAAGATCTCACTGGCGCTCTGGGGCAGCTCCGTTGCGTCGCCGCCGCTCTTCCGTGGGGCCGCATTAGCCCCGGTGCGCGCATGTGAAGCATCATCGTCATCATCGTCGTCATCGTCATCGTCCTCAACGGACTCGGCGGGCCACGGCCTCCACAGCGCGTCCCAGGCCGCCCAAAAGAGATTCTGCTTTTGTGCCCCCTTGAGTGCGTCCAACGACACGAAGTCGTGTTCCGTATTGCTCCCGCTCAGGGTGGTCTCGGGCACCTCGGTGAGGATCGCTAGGCGGACGTCTTCGGGCCAGCGCACGACCGACAGCGCCAGTTGACCGGCGAGAAGGGCCATTTCTCGGCTGGGCCGTCCGCGGAGCGCAATCGTCACCAGCGGATCGCGACCACCGATGGCCGGCGCGTCCTTGAGCGGAAGGCTCACCCGCGCCACGGAGTCGGCCCTCGGTTCCCCTGTCTCGCCTGGGTGATCGGCAGACCCGTGCTCCGCGGTTGCGTGGGTGTGCGAAAGGAGATCCCGTGGAAGATTGGCGGTGATGCAATGTATGGCGCCCGAGGAATGGAGGAGGTCGTCAGCGGGAATAGGGACTAGTTCCGAGTCGGGGTAGGCCAGGCGTAACGTCTTCGCGGCCGCCGCTAGTTGCTCCAGCGACCAGGAATAGGCCGGAACCAGAATGGCGTTCCCGGCGCGCAGAAAATTCATGTGCGAAGCGAAGTAGGCATTTCCGCGAGAGTCCATCACCAGATCCGGCATCGGCACCCGGTAGATCGTGGCGTTTGGGCGAATTTCATGGAGCGACCGGGCGGTTCGGTCGAGCGCCTCACGAACGCGCTCCTGCATGTAGCTGCGCGCGGTGATCGGATGGCTAATCGGACGATAGTCGGCCAGCAAGAACACGTTGTCGCTGGCGACGCGAAAGAACATGTCGATGTGGCCCAGGGCGTCCCCAGGGATGGGATCGAGATACACCACGTCCTTGCAACCGAGGTACCTCCCGAGCCGGTCATTCAGGGTGATCTCGCTCTCTCCGTTGTGCTCGAGCGTCTTGCGCGAGGTGTAGCAGGTACCCGCCCCGTCGACTTGCAGGTTTCCGCCCTCGATCACCAGGGGAGCCCGTACCCATTCGGTTCCACTATCCTGCGCCATTACGTAGGGAAACAGGTCGTCTTTCGACCTGTCGTCGCGATTACCTGCGCCGCCGCTCTCCAGGCAATCACGAAGCGACTTGAACGCCCCTGTGCGGGTGGGGCAATAGATGGTGTCGATCGCGAGCAGGCGATTGTTGGGGTCGCGGACCATGAATGGCGCGTAGTCACGGATCCAGATGGAGTTGGTTTCGGCGGTCAGGAGATCCACGGCCTCAACCAGCTGCGCTAGCCCTCGAGCTCGCGCCTGTTTGACGAATTCTTCGAACTGCGAAAGGGTGTCGATCGCCAGCAGGACCTTGGCGTGTTTCGCGACCTCGGTGAACACCAGCCAGAAGGTGTCCTTGTATGCCGGGGATTGATCGAAGCGCATCAGGATCGCGCCGGTCGACTCCCACTCGGGAATCGGTCGCAACGCGTACCCCGGCGGGTGGCTAAACATCTCTCGATCCCAAATGTGACTGCTTCCAATGATGGTCTTCTCCAGCTCCAGTCCACGACTTGGCGGGTGCCCGCAAGCGGAGCCAAATACGAGGAACATCCCAACCGCGGCAGCAGAGTGGCGGCTCATGCAATCACCTCCCATTGATGGACTGGTCGTCGGCTATGAAGACAATCACCTGGGTCAGCGTTTCGGATAGCTCGGGGTGGTCGTTCTCGTCGTCGAGGATAGCGAGCAAGGCAGCAACTGTGTGTTTGTCCCCTATCATTCCGAGAGCCATCGCACCGTACTGCCTGACCAGGGGAAGCTCGAATCGGTTTCGGACAGCGCTCAGAAGGTCCGCGGTGGCCTCGGCCGCCTTGCACATACCGAGTTCGAAGGCAGCGAAGTCCCTGGACGTCTCGTAGACCGACTGTCTGGATACCAGCCACCGGCGCAGGTTCTCGATGCGAACGTTGCGCTCAGGCTGCGGGGCATGCCTGACCCGGGCGGATAGATACTGGTGGACCGGGTAGATGAAGGGCTTGCGCCGGCAAGCGACGTAGTCGTCTCGCTCTATGCAAGCGTAGAGATAGTAGGCAATCAGGTAGGCATCGCGGAGCGACAGATGATAGGAAGTCGGGCTGGTGGCGTATCGCTCGTAGGGTTCCTTGCTCAGCTCAAGCAGCTTCTCCGCGGAGCAAGACCGCTCGAGATCGATGAGGTCGTCGGTCACCGGAAGCTCGTTGACCATCATCGTCTCGATCAGGCCCCGGTCGCCGTGTTTCCTGGCGCGCGCCCGCAACCCCTTGAGCGCCTCGTCATCTCGGGAACTCTCGATGGGCTCGGCATCCGGCGAGACGCCCAGCCAGCCCCGCAGAGGTGCGGGCAGCTCGCGACTCGGCATGATCACACGCCGTCCGACACCTTCCATGAAGTCGTTCTTGCTCGCCCCCCCAGTGTTCTGGTCGACGAAGCACAGACCAGTGCGCGACCACGCCCGCGGGTAGTACTCAAGCCCGTCGGGGGACAGGCGACCCCAATTGTATGTGTGCTCGCCTGCGTGGTCGGGATCGTGAGCGGCACCGGCGACGAGCTGGATGAGGGTCTCGCCCATCAGTGGACGACGTAGGAAGCCGTTTTGCTGGTGGACGTGACCACAGAACAGCAGATGCGGACTCCGCGCGAGTAGTGTCTGCACGTTGCCACCGTCAATCAGCCACTCGGGCGGGTGATGCTGCAGAACGAGGAGCAGCGCATTCGAAGGCTGCGACTCTATGGCTTGGTTGAGCTGAGCGGCGCCGATCGCGAGATTGGTCGGGCTGTCTTTGTCGTCGAAACTAAGGAGCACAGTGTTGAGGCCGATGACGACCACCGGACCCAGCTGCGTATCCACCCGATGCAGCAGAAAAGGCCTTGCGGGATTCCAGTCCTCTGGATGCCATGCGTGCGCGAACTGCTCGAACGCTTGCAGCTTTTGCCATACAACCTTCATCTCGCCTAGATCCGTGAACAGCTCGCTCAATTCCTCGGGTCGGGAGCGCAGGGCGCTGTGGAGCAACAGGCGGACCTGAGCGCGGTCGACGTCGTGGTTGCCAGGGACGACGAATAGACCATTGCGTTTGGCGCCAGTGGCGTCGAGAAGCTCCTCGATCCATCGGGCCGCCGCCGGATACTGGTCGCGCGAATCCGCAGAGTAGGCTATGTCGCCTGTAATGAAGACAAAGTCGGGCGAGCCGAGGCGGTTGGCGATCGCCTGGGCATCGCTGACGATTCCTTTCGTGACCCGCTTCTGATCGAACAGATCGGCGGAGTGCGAACCTTGACCGAAGTGCAGATCAGAAATGTGTACCCAGGAAAGGCTCATGGCGTGCCACCAAGGTGATATGGGCGCATCGATACATGCGCATAGGTAAATCGACGGGGACATTTTCGGTCCGAGAAGCCCGTCCGCCGTACGCCAGTACATTTTCTCGCGCACTGCGGCGGTACCGCAAGACGTCTCTGACCGCTCGCTGTGTGGGCTGAAGAGCAAGTCTCAGGCACGGGGCGCAGTCTATCCCATCGTGCTTCCGCTGAAAACACGATCAGTCGTGCTGGCTCGGCCTCGGCGCCAGGGGAACATCTGGCCCCCGTACCGTGGCGTGGAAGGTGCGCGACGCGAGCAACAAAGCCGGAGAGTGGCGATCAGCGTCTGATGGGGAGGCCGCCACCGCAGGCACGCCCGTGGATCATGAGTATCAACCATCAACGATTCCTGTGATAGTGTGCTTGGCATGGATCAGTCGGTGTCTTCTGTTGGTAGTTCTGGACGGTCGAGCGAAACAGCTCCTGTCGCACAGGCCGAGACTCTGTTCAACTTGTTGCTGGCAGGATGCGAGGCCTGGCGCAATCAATTGGATCGAGAGCTGAATCGAGCGACCGCCGAGGTGAAAGATGCGCTCCGTTCGCGGATTCATGGCTACCTCGAGAAGCAGACGCAGCCAGGTGGGGCACTTGCCGACGACAAGGTCGTATCCAACCGGAAGGTCGAGAGCACGTTGTCGTGGATGTTGTACGTGTCCGGACGCCTGTGTGCCGATGGGAATGATTCTGCGAGCGTTGTGTTGAAGCATGCGGACCCAAAGAAGGAAGGTCCGTGGGAATGGGTGCAATACTGGGCTCTTGCCGGCCTCGCGCGGGCACGGCGTACCGGTTGGCAGGATATCGCAAGACGATACGCAGACCACGAGCATTGGATCGTCAAGCTACTCGCCAAGGCGATGCTCGCACGCGAGGGCGACACGCGCGCGCTCCAGGATATCCGAACCAGCATCTCGACCGAAAACAGCGTCGAGTGTTGGGCCGCATTGCGGGCGATGCGCGTGTGCTGCGTCGAGGACGAGAAGATCGTCACACGTATCTGCGAGATCATCAGGCTCGGTAACAATTCGGACCTCACCTATGATGCCCTCAAGGCGGCCTACCATGTCGAGCGCACCTCGCCGTTGGCGTCGGACGCGGCGCTGGCCCTGATCGATTTCGTCCAGAAATGGCGCGACTTCACGGGTCGCGACGCCATGCGAGCCATTGCGCTGCTCGGCCTGGGCAAACTGAAAGCAGCTACGGCGGAGCCCACACTGCTGGCCCAGCTAACAGACAGCAATCCGACCATCGTGCGCGAAGCGGCTCGATCGCTCGAGAGCGTTCTGGGCTCGTCGGTGGCCGTTCGTCGGGTATTGGAGAAAGCCCTGGGTGAAGATGACGAGACCGTGAAGGCATACGCCGATGCTCTTCGGCAGTTGGAGAACCGAACCGCAGTGGCGACCGCGCTGAGTGAGCTGATGGTGTCCGGTTCCGCCGAACACCAAAAGTGCTGTTACATCCTGCTCAGCGAGGTTGGCGGCGCCGAGGCGCTGCAGAAGCTTCGGATGCGAAACGACCTGATGTCGCAATATCAGAGTTTCCTCAAAAGTACCGAAGACAAGATCGAGACGCTGTTCGACAAGTCGCTCACGGAAGCTCAGCGGGGGTTCCGAATGGCCCTGTCCATGGACCTGGCGGTGTTTTTGGTGGGGTTGTCCCTGCTCATCGCAAGCGCCGTGCTGGCCCTCTTTAAGCAGGGCAACTTGAGCGGCTGGGCCGGTATCAGCGCCGGAACGGGCGGAGCGGCCGGCATTCTTGGCACCCTCTACGGTCTCTTTGTTGCCAAGCCACGCGAACAGGTGGCGCGGGCTGTGAACCATCTGATGTCACTCAAGGTCGTATTCTTGGCCTACCTCAGGCAGCTGTTTCAATCGGACCAAGCGTACGTGCGCTACATTCTGGAAGGCACGACAGTGAGCCCGGAAGATCTGGATAGGTTCGCCCAGCGAATTGCGAGCGGGATGAACACAGCGATTGAGTCGATTGCGCGGCTGAACTCGAACGCCGAGAATGGGACAAGCGGTGTGGTTCAGCGCCAGAACAGCGAGCAGCGCGAAATGCAACCGGTCCAGAACGCCGCAATGATGCCGATCAACGACTGATCGAGGTACGTCGATCGCGGCCTGCCGGCTGGCGAGACCGGCGCCGTGACTGCTGCTGACGGACTCTCAGCCCGCAGGCGCAAATATCCGGCTGGCCGAAAGAAGCGTCCAGTGCGCCAATCGTGCTACTGCCGCCACCGGTACCTCCCATACCTTTCATGCCGCCGACGCCGCCAGCTGTCCCTCCCGCGGGAGCATTCGGCCTAGCGTCAGGGGCGTCGCCAACTCCGGTCTCGGCACCACCTCCTGTGCCAGGTGAACCGTCGTCGAGTCTGCCGCCTACCTCCGTGACAGCCTCGCTGCCGACCGTACCTCCTTCCGCATCAGCCGGGCCGCTGTCCGCAGCCGTGGCGCCACCGGCAGCGTCACGCCGCTATTGCTAGCATTGTCGCGCCCAGCTCAGCGGCAGCATCTGAGAGATTTCTGTCGGCAAGTCGTCCCTGCCGCGTTCTTCCCGGTCGCCCCAAACGCCTCGATCCGCGGCTGTCCCATCTGTTGGCTTGCCGGGGCGCTAGCGGCGTGTTACTTTGTCTTACGATGAAGACGGCAACCGTCACTATTCGACTGGACGAGACGCTTGAGCGCGAGCTGGAACGTGCCTGCGTTCAGACTGGACGCACCCGAAGTGATCTGGCGCGCGATGCTCTACGGCGACAAATTGCTTTGCTACGATTTGAGCGACTGCGCAAGAAGGCGCTTCCGCTTGCTGAAGCCCGTGGATACCTCACTGACGACGACGTGTTCCGCGAATTGTCGTGAGGGTCTTTCTCGACACCAACGTGCTGGTCAGCGCCTTTGCCACGAGGGGCCTGTGCGCCGATCTATTCAGCTCTGTCTTGCTTGAGCATGAGTTGGTGGTCGGCGAAGTCGTCCTGACTGAACTGCGCCGCGCGCTACGCGACCGAATCAGGATGCCGCGCAGACTGATCGAGGAAATCGACGATCTGCTGCGGGAAGCAGTGCTGGTTCCGAAACCGAGGGAACACCTGAACCTGGGAATCTCGGACCCCGACGACGAATGGATCGTGGCATCCGCGGTTGCGGGACGGGCTGACGCGCTCATCACCGGGGATTCAGCACTTCTCGCTGCCGCTTCCAGAGCGCCGCTTCCGGTGCTGAGTCTTCGCGGACTATGGGATTTGCTCCGGGAGAACAAGCGCCCGAAGAAGTAGGCCCTGAGCACCGGATCTCGGGTGCTGAAGCTCGTCGTGTTGGGACGCAGTTCCCAGAACGGGTGCTTTCTACCGATTTGCCGTTGCCCATACCGGACAGCTGAGCTGGGCCGTATACGACAAGGCTGCTCAGTAGGAGGTGGCGGGTGGGGGGCCGAAGGGCGAAGCGAACCCTCCCAGGGTTTCCACTACAAACGCGTGCCGCGAGACATGCCGCCGCTGCCCGCGCGTGCATAGTCGCTTTAGGCGCCATTTGAACTGCCCGAAGCCATGACCATGGCCGAGTCGGCGTCGCTCTCGCAAGCTTGCGTGCGGGCTGCACAGATTTCGGCTGGGGCGCCACTGACCGCGCGAATCACCGTCATCTGCTGCCCTTCCTGCGAGCAACGACAGAATCCCAAGCGCTACACTGTCCGCACAGAGTCTTTGCGGCTCGCAGGCACTGGCCGACCATGGTTTTTCTGTCGGCGATGGCCACCGACTGGTCAGCTCGGGTCCGTCGGATACGGCGACGCTCAGCTGTCGCCTCGCCGACGCCGTCGGACACGCATGGCGAACAGCAATCCCAGCCCAAACGCCGCAAACCACCCGTCGGCTCCGCCCGGCTGCGCTCGCCCCAGGCTACAGCAGCAACGAAAGAGCCCAAAGAAGTGATTCTGACAGGCGACGATCTTTGTGTGTACGTTCACCGCGCCGTTGTCGGGAACCTTGACGTGATAGAAGTTCGGAGCGACAAGCTCAAGCGTCACCCCTTCGCCCACGAGACTGTGCTCCCACCCGGCCAGATCGCCCTGGTGTTGCACGAAATAGCCGAAAGGCACCTGCGGCTCGAGCACGGTGACGGTCTTTCCGCCCTCTTGTCGGGTCTTTCCCGTGGTGTGATACACGTGAACTTCGTACGTGGGGTAGCTCGTCGAAAGGCGCTCGTAGGTTGTGGGCGGCAATTTCGGCTGTTTGTCTGAACGCCCGTCCTGGCCAGCCACCATCGCAGTGGCTCCAGGTCGGCCCTGGTCCGTCTGGCCGGCCGCGGATCCCCCAGGCGGGGCAGCCGTCACGTCTTTGGGCATGTTTGCTGCCTTGACGTAGAGGTAGACATCGCGCTGTCCACCACTTCCAGGAAGGGGCGCGAGGCCCTTGATGCTGATTTCGGCCGATCGCTCGAATTTCGAGGCGTTCACGAAGTCCATGTTGCGTCGCGCGCTGTCTTGCTTGAATGTGACCCCAACCGCCGCAGGGGCCTGCGAGAGTTCGACCAGCAGGCATTGATCCTTAGGTTGTCCGCTCGCGAGAGTTGGGCATGGATCACCCGCCCCGGTATTTACGCAATGCCAAACAATCTGATCGTTGGGATTCGGGGTCCCATTGAGCACGGTGCCAGGATTGCCACCACTGGGAGGCAGGATGTCCCTCCAATCGCCACCGACCCCAATCTGCGATCCCCAGTTGGCGAGGCGAAATCGTGCTTGGACGGTGTGCGAGATCGGGATGGTGTCGGTCAGGACTGCAACGAAGTCGTTGGGGTTTGTCTTCGGGGGGTAGTAGACGGTCGTCGACGGAATGCCAGAGCTGATGGGCATAGTCCCGATGTGGTCCCACGTCACCGAGGTACCGCTGCACGTCGTCAAATCGGCGGTCGCGTTGCCCCAGTTCGTGATCAGGAACGTTGGAACGCCGGTCGACAGATCCAAAGCAGTCCCTAAGGGCCAATCGTAGGTCGCCGGCCCACTCGGGGTGGCGATGCTGATTTCGGAAAAGAACTTGAAGGGGCGGGGCAGCGCTCCCCCGAGCCCCAAGTGGGCGCCCACCAGTGCCAGATCGATTCGCATGTTGATGGCCCAGCGAACGCCGGTCACACCGGTGCCGGGACCACCCGCCGGGCCCCACGCATGCGTACCATCGCCGGACCACGCCCTGATCTTGCCGGTCTCGACCCAACCCAAGGGACCCGCTCCGATGGTCCAAATCGTACCCCCGTTGATGGTCTTGAACCACGTGGAGCCAGAAATGCTGGGCGAGTTGCGAAGCGGCTCGCCGGCGGTGATCACGATTTGCGCCAGATCGGCCTTGGTGCCGTCACTGAAACCGACGAATACCTTGTCGCCACCGGCGGTAAGTGTTGCAGTCGGATCGGTGTAGACCAGGAACGAGAGGTAAAGGACGTTACCGTCTTGCAGCGCGCGCATCCCGGCTTCGGTGGCTCCGCCGCCGGCAAAATCCTGTCGCCACGAACCGTTCCATCGCGGGTCGTCGAGCTGCTGACCGAACCCGGCCGGGACCGCGAGATCGTTGTTGGTCGCGACGACCTCGGGCTGGTTCGCGAAATCGGGGGGACCTGTGAGCCCAAAAACGCCCACCAGAGCCGGCGCACACATGTTGTCGGCCGTGGCCGCACGCGCGAACATCAGCAGGGCGAAAAGCGCGAACCACGAAAGACATCGTGCTGCGAACCGCGCACTACTCCTGAACGGTTGGCCACTGTTTGATAGCATGTCGGTTGCCCCTCCTGCGCGTGTCACTGGTCTTGAACCACGAGGTAGAAATCGAGCGTGTAGCTGGTAGCCGTCGCCGCGGCCGTTTTCGGGAAAGCCGCGGGCATCGCGGGATATCCGGCGTAGTTGTTAAACCTGTAGCCGGGTCCGCTGGTCGTGAGCGCGTGCATCGATACGTTCGAGTCCGAGAGCGCGACAATCCAATAGTTGGTTGCAAGGGCCAAGGTCACGGTCGCGCCCAGGGCAACCTCGACGTTTGCATTTGCGTTGGCTGCAATCGTCGTGCTCGCGAGCAGGTTGTTCGGCAGCCCGCCGCTCTCGTCGTAAATTGCGAACCGGATGTTTCCCGTTGTACCGGCACCGTAGAAACCGACCCGCAGCGCTTTTGTGGTGGCCGCCGGGGTTATTTGCATCGCATAGATGTAGCCGCCGTACTGCGTGTCGGTTTCGGCAAGCTGTCCCACGTTGGGCAGCTTGTACGCGCAGTGCCCCCCAGCGCAGCTGGGGGTGGTGATCTGACAGGCCGTCGCCGAACCCAATTGCCCGTCGGCTCCGCACGTCTGGCTCGCCGTCCCGCCAGAAGCGCACTGCTTGGACCCGGGAATGCACGCGCCACCACAGGCATCGGTGCTTCCCGGGTTGTCGATGCAGACGAATGGGCAGAGATCACCGGTTGCCGGCCACTGACCGTCGGTCCCGCAAGTCTTGAGGTGCGTGGAATCGGCGCATTGCTTGTCGGTGGTGGGCACGCAAACACCGCCGCAGGCATCGGTGTTTCCCGGGTTGTCGATGCAGACGAATGGGCAAAGCGTTCCGGTTGCCGGCCACTGACCGTCGGCGCCGCAGGTCTTGAGGTGCGTGGAATCGGCGCACTGCTTGTCGGTGGTGGGGACGCAAACCCCGCCGCAGGCATCGGTGTTTCCCGGGTTGTCGATGCAGACGTAGGGGCAAGGCGTTCCGGTTGCCGGCCACTGACCATCGGCCCCGCAGGTTTTGAGGTGCGTGGAATCGACACACTGCTTGTCGATCGTCGGCACGCAAACACCTGAGCTGCTCGCGCCGCCGGAACCACCGCTGCCAGCACCGCCTGAGCCCCCAACGCCGCCTCCGGTTCCGCCCACGCCGCCACTGGCGTGGCTGCCGCCAGTGATACCGCCCGAGGCCGTGACGCTCCCGCCGGAATTGTTGCCGCCAGTGACGCCGCCTGAGGTCGTGACGCTCCCACCACCGCCACTGGTACCGCCTGAGGTCATCCCGCTCCCACCTGCACCGGCAGCTCCGCGCTCGGCGTCACCGCTGCCATCGGTGATAGCCGAGCCATCGCTACCACCGCCCGCGCCACCGCCAGCCCCGCCAGTATCGCCATTGCCCGCGGTTCCGTCCGCGCTCACTGGGGCGTCATCGCTTGAACCAACTGTGTCGGCGCCTTCCCCGCCATCCTCGGCACCACCGTCCTTTTTGCCGGCAGCGTCGGAAGGATTGCTGCTGTCCGCCGAAACATCCCTGCCTGCCTCAGCCGTCAATCCATCGCGGGCGCCAATGTCAGGGGCGGTGCCGTCTTTGGGCACAACCGCGCCATCGCTGCCGCCATCAGCGATCGGCGTACTGGCACGCCAGCAGCGATTTTCGGCCGTCCGGCAGACATAGCCGGCTGGACAGCCGTCGTTGCACGACAGCGTTCCGTCAATCGGATGCGGGTTGAAGCCGCAGCCTGAAGCCAGCGCAACAATGAAGAGGAAGGAGATGACAAACCGGCCGCGCATCAGAATGTCCCCTGGGCTGAAAGGCCCGCAATCCCCGGTCCGAACATTGGTGCAACCGCGGTCGCTGGTGGGCCGCCGGCTGTGGACGTCCAACCCAGGAAGTAGAGGATCGATCCGGCGACCAGCGCCCCGGCACCCACGCTGTAGAAGACCCACTGCATGGTTTCGGCGGTCTTGCCAGATCGGTAGTCGGAGTCGGGCGTGGCCGAATTGGAGACTCTATCTGAGAGCGAGACGGCATGGGCGTAGAAGTAGATGGCTGTGCCGATGGAAGCCAGTCCAGCGGCGCCGCACACGATTCCCGCTACTCGCAGGCGGCGCCCCGACGACTGCGCCTCGGGGGCAGCGCTGGGCTGGGCATTCTGCGCAAGCGAGACGGCCGCGGCGACGGGAGGTGCGGCGCTGGGCGCAGGCGGCGCCGGTGCTGTGACCGTGGGGGCCGCAGGCGGGGGCGCGGGAGGGGTGGCCTCTGCTGCTGGCGTCGGGGCTGGCACCAGCACCGGCGCGGAACCCACGACGGCGGCTGGCGCCGGCGGTGGCTCGTTTGGGCTCGCGGCCGGGGCTGCGATCTGCCGACGTTTCATCTCCTTTTCGAGTGTCTGGATGCGCCCTTCGATCTCGCCTCGCTTGGGACTTTCGGGATTCTCGATGAGGTAGTTCTTGTACAGGTCCAAGGCGTGTTGCAGATCGCCCTTGCGGCGATAGGCCTGCGCCATGTTGAAGAGAAAACTCGCATCGGCGTGCAGCCGGTAGGCTTCTTCGAACTCCGCGATGGCATCGTCCCATTTGCCAAGGTCGAAGTGCTGTTTCCCCTTCAGGTAGTGCTTGCGGGCCTGTTCCGTGGCCTCATCGTCGGCGTGGGCTGGCGATGGCGCAGAAGCAAGGCCAACCGCGAAACTCGAAGCCACCCAAAGAAACAAAACCGCCGCGACGTGATTTCTGCCACACGGGGCACCGACAGAAGGACTGCGCATCGAGTTCGACCCTCCTCCAAGAACCGCGACCGAGTGTAGCGGAACTGCGCCGCTGGTCCATAGATTCTTTCTTTCTCTTCCGATATGTGTAGTTGCCCACATCTCCGATATGTGTAGTTGCCCACATCGCCAGTTCCGGCTGTCCCGCCGGTTCCGGGACCGTCGCTTCCGTCCCCGCTGGAAGCATCCAGTTGTCCCGTCTCGGCGGTATCAGATGCGCCTAGGCCGAGGTCCGACGGCAAATTGGTATCGGCAGAGAATGGGCCATAGGTCAAGGCTTCTGGTAGACGCGCACGTAGTCCACCAGATAGGTGATCGGGAACGTCGTGCCCGACGGGTCGCCGCCGTTCGCGCCGATGGCGAGATTGACGAGCATGTAGAAGGGATTCCCTGTGTACGGGTTCGTACTGGTGATGGTGTAGCCGTATACGAGCTTGTCGTCCAAGTAGAGATTGATCTTCTGCGAATCCCACTCCATCGCCCATAGGTGGAACTTGTTCGACCAGGTTGTGCCGCCAAGTGAGCTCAGCGACTGGCTCACGCTGCCCGACCAGTCGCAATTGCCCCCCGAGGGCTTGCAGATGTTGGAACGCACGCCATTGGCGTAGTACTCCATGATGTCGACCTCGCCAGAGGCCGGCCAGCTGAGCCCGTTGCCCAAGATCCAGAAGGCGGGCCAGCTGCCTTGACGTGTATCGATCTGGCCGCACAACTCGAACCGGCCATATAGGAAGCTCTTCTTTCCCGAGGTCGTCATCGAGGTCGACGTGTACTGGGCGTATTGGCGATTCTGCTTCCAATCGGTGCTGCCCGCCTTGTAATTGGGGTTCAAGACTTGTTGCTTCTGCG
>Ga0182011_10001947_pt1 | contig 17810 bp, 11 predicted proteins | sample 711E1DmetaG_FD_120481 | JGI IMG/M metagenome (GOLD analysis project Ga0182011, IMG submission 120481) | Permafrost microbial communities from Stordalen Mire, Sweden - 711E1D metaG | ecosystem: Environmental > Terrestrial > Soil > Wetlands > Permafrost | place: Sweden: Stordalen | collected... | reverse complement strand
CTTCTTGCTTATCGTTACTGTTATCGGTATACGTTCGGACTTGTATTCATAGGAATTCAGGACCACATTTGTCGCGGCACCTGTGAACATATCTGACGTGCGTGCATCCTGCACACTCTTGCCGTCAGATTCTTTGTAGTTTTTATATTTTTTATGAGAAGATGATGCCGCTTTTTTCGATACGGCTTTCTGCGTCCTTTTCCTCGATGCCTCTTTTTTTTGCATAGTATTCACGATGTCCACTACAACGCGGATATCCAATAGATCCTAAATCCGCCCACCAACCGTTTCCGCTGACCGTCTCCGACATGGATATAAAATTTTTAATCGAAATGTCTTGAATCAGGATGTATCATCTTGAATTCTTTCCTGAAGTTTTCGATACAGTTTTCGATACGGCAGGAATTTTCGGAACGGGAACTGTTTTTGGAGCTGGATCTTTTACGCTCTTGCTATCTCCTCTTATGAGCAAAAGTAATTTTTCTATCTTATACCTTATATTCAGCCTCTTGCCTTCGTAGGCCTTCAATTTCCCCTCAATATCATTCATCTGCGTCTTTATACTGGCGTTACTCGTGAGCAATGTGAAAGCAGTCACCTTTTTCTTGAGTGCTTCCAGATCATCCATCATACCTTTCTTATCTCCCTCTATCTCCTTGATCAACTTCTCGGTATCGATCGTCTTTGAAAAGAATCCTTCGAAGCCTTTGTGTATCTTATCATTCATGCTAGCGTAGGAAGACGACTCCCCTGTCTTGGAATGTATCTCCTTGCTCATATTATCCTGCGCCTTCACGATGCTATCCTGTCTCGCCTTCAGGTCATCCACCCTCTTCAGAAGAAGACTGCCCTTCTTTTCAGACACCTCTTTTCCGAGCCTGTCGAGTGAGTCCCTGACTTGCTGTATATATCTTCCCGAGTCATCGAATCTTTTACGATAGTCTGCCATTATGACATCTATATTCTTAAGCGACTGATGGAGTGTGGCTATAGTGTGCTCATAATCAAACCGCATCTTCTTGAGCTCTTCGATCTTATGGCTGTATTCCTCCAGATTGCGCCTCTCTGTCGCGATGGCCTTCTCGAGTTCATCGTACTTATCTGCCTCTATCTTGAGTTTTTCCAGCGCCTCTTTGACTACAGCGTCGTATTCCTGGCGCTGCGTCGCCACGTCCTTGTCGAGGTTTTTCTTGAGAAGATCGTATCTGTCAAGCTCTCCGAGCTGTTCTTTCACGGTATCTATCTCCGTCTTTATGTTGCTCTGGATGCTGATGAACTGCTTTCGGATATCCTCAAACCCTGTCGTCTCCTGCTCGAGAGCCGTTATCGCTACATCTATCCTCCTTGCGAATGCATCTTTCTGGGAGGATACCTCCTTGGCGTTGCTGAGCACGACATCAGCGGTTATCTTCTTCTCGCTGATCCATGTCTTCGAGAGGCTGTAATCCAATGTCACGATGCCCTCTTCCTCCAAGAATTCTGCCCACTCCTGTATCACATCCTTGCCTACACCAAGAGATTTCGCAGCCTCATCTGAATTCACTCTCTTCTTTTGAGAGACCAATTCTACGAGCTTATCCACACCTGTTTTTATGTTTGCCATTACTTTAAACCATTAATCTTATCAGATTTCCTTTATCTATTTCCATTAATAATCACGCTTTACATCCTGCACGTGACGTGACGCAGTATAATGCGTCATTATACCACATTTATTTTTGACTACTTATATAATTTTATCACTACTTCGTAATATACACACGTATTTTAGTGATATACTCGAATATTTGTCAGTATTTACGGCTCTGTACATAAATAGATTAGCACCGGATCAAGGGCATGACGATGAATAATTAAGTCCCTGTACCTGATACAGCGCGGTGCTGTTCGATGGTATCACGAAATAATACGCTGAAGGTATGTTTGTCACATTGCATATCTTACTATAATTCTCAATATCATTGAAGTATATGTAATCGACTTTTATCCTGTTGTAGTCTACAGCGATATCCTGGTCTGAAAGCGTCCGTATGTTGACTATACTCTCTATACCGTTTGCATCCGGAGCCGTCCTGCCCTCGAATCGCATCAGGAAATTCGGTGCAGATGTGGAAGTTATATAATATGATCCGCTTATGAGATCCACAAGCTTCGTCGTATCTACTCCAGAAACAAGTACGGATGTATTGAGTTTCCGGATGGTATTCGGGACCCTGTTGAGCGTGTTCTTGCTGTACAGCGGATCACGAAGATTGTATATAGGAATATTCGTCTTATAACTGTTGTTCATCACCCACTCCGCAAGACGTGAGTTGTCAGAGATGTTTATGCGCATATGCACCTCCACATCTATCGACCAAGGGTTGGATTGCGAAAGGAGTATGTCTGTGACATTCACCTTGACGTTCATCCCCACAGATTGCGCTATCTCAGACACTCTCAGGACATAGTCCTGAAAACTGGAATTCTCCATTATCACGGATGATGATCCGTTGATCGTCCCATAATAGAACGTCTCCTTGAATGACCGGTTCATATCAGAAAGATAATATCCTTGTGTAGTAACGCTGTCTTCGAGCGCCACAAGGGATCGGAACGACGCAATATATGTAGCTCTATGTATGTCTGAATTGAAACTTTTCACAAAATCATCCATCGCCCTCAGCCTTACCTGATAGACTTTTTCTTGATCCTCGTATCTATATCGGCTTGCGGCAAAAAATATCCCGAGAAGGACCACTATGAGAAGACTGCTGACAAGCATGTACGTAAAACCTTTCCTTCCGATAATTCTCTTGAAAGAAAACCTATTCAGAGCCATAATTATATTCACTGCCATACTTCCACTCTCATCAGTGATGGTCCCCACATATACGCTATCTGCCCCGTCGTTATCAATACTATCTCGAGATCATTCTGCGAAATATCTACGAACAATGTGCCTGAATTCGAATAGTCGAGCTGACGCAACATATTATACACGGAGACATCGTAGACGTCGAGCGCATCATAGCTTATGTTTGTTGAAGTGTATCTGCATGTCTTTGCTCCGACATATTCCTTAGGTATGACCATGTTTATCATCGCGCCCGTAGACAACTCCATGCTCCAGTTGCATCCGACTGCCTTTTCCATGGCGTCCGTCCTTGATGTAGAGACATTGATAAGCATCATATATATCAGGGTATTATTGCCCGAGCACGTCGAGGAATTGATCGGATTGTCTCCTACGGTGATGGATATGTTGTTGTAGGCTCCGGATGCCAGAGCCACAGAAGGCACCTGTATTATGAACGGGTCCCCAAGCAGCGCGTAGTCAGAACCATATCTGGAAAGGTTGAATATATATACCCCATTGACGCGGACCTGCTTTGTCCAATGGCTTCCTGAATAAGATGTCACGTACGCATCCTGGACATCTACGTTCGATGGTATGAATATCGATGCATTGCATCCGTTGAACTGCGCACTTTCAGCGACGAGCGATATCTTGTTCTGCTCCGGTTCCTCTGTAACAGGGTTATAGTACATGTCGATGTATGACGTGTCATATAATGTAGAACGTGTGAAATTCCCGACCACTGTGACTGTCTGCGATGAGAAATTCGCTGAGAGAAATATGTTTTTTGTGATGTTCTTGAAAATCGCAGGAAGCTGCGAAGTGTTTGTCGCATTATAATATAATGAGCTGTTGCATGCAGTCTTTTTCATCGTATCCTGCCCTGATGCTGACATATCAGGCCCGAATCCTATGGTATATACTGTGATGTTGTTCTTGCACGCCTCCTGTCCCGCAACTATTGTCCAGTTGATAGGACTGACTCCTCCTCCAGAACATCCGGAACTGTCGCCTGTTCCCGTATAATCATGGAACCCTCTACAACAAATATTAGGTTCTCCATCGCTGAGAAGTATTATGAAGCGATTGTTTGTGGAATTGATGACATTATCCCTTGCCATATTAAGGGCACAACACGTGCATGTAGAGCCGCTTGCAGTATACGTGCCTATCTCCGAATATAGTGTCGCCGCGTTGTTCGTCAGCGGCGTCAGTGTGTGCGCACTCGTCGAATAATCTACAAGCCCCATCTTGTGCAGTGATGATGTTGTCGTCACATTGTATACGAGAAGGTTGTCAGCGACCTTCGCCACATCAAGCATCGATTGATTGCAGACGGTATTATAATTCCTTCCCCTGTTGAACGGACTACCACCGCAGGGATTATCAGGATCAGCATTACATGCGTTCGCATCGTATACTACGCAACTGATTGGGATGTATGAGCCTCCGGAAGTCTTTCTGTATTGATACGAGCAAGCTAATGCGTTTCCTATACAGTCACCCATGCTTCCGGACACATCCGTCGTCATGAATATATCTGCAGGCAGTCCTGAAGCGACAGTACTTATGTTCGAGAAGTTCGTCACAGCTATACGGATAGGTATAGGTTCCTGCAGCATGTTCTGATTTATCCTCGAGTATATCATCGTCTGATTGGCCGTGCTGTTCCCCTGCGTGATGAATATCGTCTCATTGCCGAATGTGAAGAATGTCTGGTAAGGATTGTAGAATGTAACATTCAGCGTCCAATTCTGGATATTCCCCTGGGCGAATACTGTGTCATAAAAATTTATGAAGCCTTCGATATTCGGAAAATAATACCTGGCGTATCCATATGGTGTGTCCTCTTTCAACGTATCCGTCTCGTACACTACCTTAAAGAAGCCTCCAGCGACATAGGATGTGTTCAGAGACGATGTGTATCGCAGGGATATATTATTTCTTCCCGCAGAGAGGCCGCTGCACAAGGTCATGTTCCACAGATATACTGTGCCGTTCATCCCTGAATATGAAGCGCCGCACTGTTGGTTGTTTATATATAATTTGAATGTGCCTGGCGTCTCTATCTTCAACTCTGCGCTCACGAGTCGTGAGCTGTTGAAATCCTGCGGGAGCATCAGGCGTGTCGTGATGTTCCCCTCCCCGAAAAATCCTCCGAAATAGGAGTATGCTGATGTCTTCTTGTTATGTATCTTCCTAAGATACGAGGATCCTGACGAGCCGGTCAGGGGCTTTCCCTCGGCTATACCTGATATCATCCTCATGGATGTCGAGGAATCTTTTATCCCGGAATAGTTCTGCAGCGAAAAACTTGTGGAGTTTATCGTGACAAGGACGCTCTGGCCTTTAGGCAGGCTGCCGTTCAATACTGATTCGAGAAGGATCTGCGCCTTTAGGCTCTGGTTCAACGCCCAGTATTGCCCTACCTGGTCTATCACGCTCTGATTGATGTCTGTTATGTTTCCATTCGCAATCTCTGCGTTTACGAAAGTATTGTTCAATTCATATATCTTCAACTCAGAAAGAGAGGTGAGGATATCTTGTGATATGTATGTCTTCTGCTCGATAGGGGACTCTTCAGGAGTATATGCCGCATATATCAGTAGTATCGCCATGAGTATGAGAAATGATGCCAAGAGTGCATCCATCGTGTAGAATATCCCTCTATTATATATTCCCCTCTGATTGATCCCTCTCTCATTGCGTCGACATCTACGCCTGTGCGATATCGTAAGATTGCTATTTTTTTCAACCATTTTCTTATTAGTCTTACCTTTGACATCCATATTAATTCCACACATATACAGTCAGCCTGACCATCGTCGAATTGTATATCACGATCCTGTCCATCTTTATCATATTATCATAGTTTATCGTGCCAAGCTGCGGCGTGCAATCACTGCTTGTGGGGATATTATAACCGTACACGCATTGTCCCGTATTTATTATCTGTGTACTGTTCTGAAAAAAGAACAAGTACTCGTTCGATATGTGAAAAAGGCTTTTCGTGCGATCGTATGATATCTTCCTTATAGTGTTAAGATGCGTATCATCTATGCGATTATTCTGCGCGATGCCGAGTATGATCGCGTTCGTTGAATTCCACTGAGCAGGATATCCTGAGGAGAGTAGCGCATCAGATATATGTAATGCATCCCTGTACGCCACGTTATACTCTTGTGATGGCGCAAGGGGCAAGAGCATCTTCGCCGCAATAAGAAGGACAAGCAAGAATATGCTCATGCCTGTGATGAAATCGATGCTCCACACCTGTCCTTTTATCCTTTTGGCCTCGATCATGATGACACTCTCAACGCTCCATCATTTTTTTTGATATAATTTGTGCCTTTGCTGAATGTGCCGTTAGTAGGCGGAATTATGTAGTATATATCTATCGTGTCGTAAGTAAGTGAGATGTAATCGTTATAACTCGCGGCATGGCCTATGCTCACATTATAATCCGCTCCATTGACTGTCTCTGGAAGATTGATCCTTCTTACATATCCATCCTCCATCTGCGACGCGAGCAGGACCTCCTGCTGCAGGCTCTTGCCCAGGTCATCAAGATCAGTATATACCTTGATGGAGGTATCTGTCTTCGATACTGAAAGGACTGCAGCAAGCAGCGCAATCACCACGAAGAAACTTAAGCTTAATAACAGCAAGAATTCTATCGCTACTTGTGCTTTTTTTTTGGACATAGGAGTGTCTGGACTGTTGATCATCATCTCTCCGATATATTTACGTGACCTTGCTGCGCCTGAAACACTATCACGTGCTCTCCCTCGAAGTTGGCTATGCTCCCTGAGAGGTTTGCATTGCTCTCTGTTATTACCTGATAATTCCGGTCAGCAGTCGTCACGTTCAATGTGATCATATTCCCTGCTATCGTCACAGAATTTATGCCTGCTGGAAAATCGATATAGAGCGTCCGTTGTGTCGGAGGACCCATGTAATATACCTGCTCTGCATAATCATTTATCTTTGAAGCTGCCTTGTACGCCTGAATATTTGTTATGTCTGCCTGCACATTGCCTGTCTGTGTCGCATATATTATTATGAGAGGGAGTGTCATCATGAACGCTATACCGAACACTATGAGATATTCCATGCTTACTTGACCATATTTAGAAAACAATCTGCTCAACTAAAGCTCACCTTCTTTATGCACAAAAATATCATTGTGGATATATAAATGTAACTAAAAAGATAAAGTTAAGTTAAAGTTGATTGCTATCATAAGTCGAGCGAATATGTGCTTAGATATGAAACATTGCCAGAGGGTAGGCTCCTTCGGAGATGGCAATACTTACAAGCAACATTGATTAGAGCGAGAAGATAGCAATCAACAGGTTTTCAATCTCAACTTGACTTTGCCCTAAAAAAATACTCTATCAGGTTGGCAAAAAATGCGGGCAACAACCTATGACCTGAGCACCACTTTCCATTAAAAAGCGAAAGATTTATATATTAGTATAGTTAAGTGTATACTAACAAATTATGTTAAAAAGTAAAAGACGAGGTGAATTAGTATGAATAAAAAAGGACAAGCAGCCATGGAGTTCCTAATGACCTATGGTTGGGCTATAGTTGTCGTTCTAGCAGCAATCGGTGCATTGGCATATTTCGGCGTATTAAGTCCGCAGAAGTTATTGCCAGACAGGACATCATTCGCAGCACCAGTACCGAACGTAGATAATGCAGTGATAAATTTGAATGCGAATACAGTAGCTATAGCATTTAGGAATAATAAAGGAATAGCAATACAAATACCTAGTTCAGGGACGTTCACAGTTGCAGCTACATACTGTACCGTTGGAAGTGCAGCATTAACAGGTGTGACTAGCAGTACAGCACCATACTCAGCAATTCCTTTCAATACAAGCATCCAAAATGGCGATGGATTCGTAATGACTTGGAGCTGTACACATGCAGCAGGCGCAGCAATCGGCAGCAAGTTCCATGCAGATATATCGTTCGATTATATAAACACTGACACAGGTCAGACAATCAAACAGACAGGATCTGTTGATGGTAAATGGAGTTAAACTCTTAAATTAGTAAAATTTTTTATTTCTTTTATTTTTGGTTTTATGATTCTTTAAAATCATTCCGATAATCTTCTAGAATTATTTTGTAGAATTAATCAACACAAACTTCGCAAGAAGCGACTCAAGTTGTAAATACTCATCACTGCCTTCTACCATGCGAAACTCGCATTCTCCGCATTCCTTGACCATCTCGAGTTTCTTCTGCGCATCGATCTTTAGCGACCATGACTCTTTCTGTATCTGTTTTATTGCGTCGAGCCCTGATAGCCCGTAATTCAACATGGTATCAAGCAATTTTGATTTCGCTTTAGGGAAATCCTGTTTGACGCATAGTTCAAGTATTTCGATGATCTCTTTAGGCCTTGCGAATGCCGCGACCTCGAACACTATCTCCTCAGTGATCTTACCACTCAGTACAGCGCATGACTGCATTATGTTCTCTAACTTCCTGCAATCCCCTTCTGAGACCTCGACAAGCGCATCTTTCGCCTTCTCATCAAGCTTTAATTTTTCACGTGTAGAGATATTATCCATTATCTCATACAACTCTGACTTATCAAGAGGCTTGAACCTGAACACGGCGCATCGTGACTGTATCGGCTCAATGATTTTCGAAGAGTAATTACATGATAGAATGAACCTGCATGTCTGCGTGTAATTCTCCATCGTCCTCCTCAACGCCTGCTGCGCCTCTTTCGTCAGCGCATCACATTCATCAAGATAGATTATCTTGTAAGGCACATTGCCGATGGATTTAGTCCTTGCAAACTCCTTGACCTTGACACGCACAACGTCGATCCCTCGCTCATCCGAAGCATTCAGCTCGAGAAAATTCTCCCTCCACGTATCACCATAGAGCTGCTTTACAGTCACAAGAGAGAGCGTCGTCTTCCCTATGCCTGCAGGTCCTGCAAAGAGCAGGTGAGGCATGTTCTTGTTCTCTACAAATGCCTTCACTCTCCGCACTATATCTTTCTGACCCTTTATCTCCTCGAATGTCTCAGGCCTATATTTCTCTGTCCATAAAGAATACTCATCAGACATGATCATGGGATAAGAAAGAGGTTTAAAAATGTTGCTCTTGAAAGAAGCAGATATAACAAGTGCCGCCAAGCGAGCCAACAACAATCATATCTATGAGTAATAACTCGGAAAATCAGTGAAGTAAACATACCATGCGAGCGCGGCACGGAAGAACACGCACCGATCATAACTCACCTATGGCGCAGTATCGTAGTAAGATATGGCCATAATCCTGTAGGCTTATCCGTCCGTATGAGTATCTCCTGGGATGATTTATCATCGAGTGTGTAATTGAAGCGCGTAGGAGTTATGCCTTCGGCCTTCAGAGTGGCATTTATGTCGTCTACACTTATCTGATTGTTCGCCTGATTCGTTAGATTATAATGCAGGTATAGTGTCGTCAATACTTTTTGCGACAATTCATCATACTTTGCCTCCTCGATGCCTGTAACGACAAGACCTGTCCCGTTGTTGAGCATGTATATATGATCGTAGCTGGTCGCGAAGCTTATCGCATTGTAAGGCTGGATATCATATTTCTGGCTTGCACCGCCAAATAAATTCTTGAAGAAATTCAGTATATTATCTATGAATGATGTAGGCGTCAATCCGTCTATCTTTTCGTCCGATATTATGAAATAATTGTAGTGCTTCTCATAGTATACGTACAGACTTCTTGAAGAAGAGGATATCTTTATACATGTCGAGAAGTTCTCCAGAGCCGTTCCAGGAGCATCTTTTGGGATGCAGTCTGCTACATGTGCAGACAAACTTGTGAATGGAGAAGGATATTGCTTATACGTGGCATAATACTCCTGTCGTATCGTATCCAGGAACGTATCGGCATTTGACATGCCGCCTGAAGTCGATGCACTGTCTATGACCATTCCTGACAATATCTGTTCACTCGTCTTGGGGTCTTGCTTTATCAGGACGCAGGATGATATAACTGAAGATGCTGCTACAGCATTGAGAGATGATATGCTTGATGCATCGACAGTTGCTTTGAGGTCGCTGTTGCAATGCAGGATGTAAGGCTTGCCGCCTGACAGGTTTTGAAGCATCGTTGCGACAAGGTATGATCTTGTCGTCCAGCTTCCCTTATAGCAGTAATGGTTGCCTGAACCGTAAGAATATCTATCGCTGATTATATCTCCGTCGTGCACGCATCCTCTCGAATAAGGTGTGCTTGGAGTGGTCGGAAGATTTGTAATGCTGTTCTCTGTTGCAAAACAATCCGTGTCAAGTGCACAATATCCTGAATGAGTATACTCCCAATCATATTTTATCTTCGAGATTGCCCAGTCAGCACCATGCGCGGAATCCTGTATGACACATCTGTATCCTACAGCCTCAGACTGGTTTGTCGTATTGACGTGTGTATTCGTCCAATTATTTTTCGAATAATTAAGTATGCTATTCCATACAGGACCATATGTTGCGTTGCCCATCCAAAAACTACTGCCAACACACGTCTTGCCATCCCAGCAATAATCGCTAGGACAGCATGCTGAACTGTCGTTGATGTATGCCGGAGCAAGGTCTTGATATGCCTTATCATAGAATGCTTTTGTCTCTGCGAGAGCTACATTGTCAAAGAGTATCCCCTCTGTAGGATCAGCAGCACATCCGTCTATCACGATCCTTAGGTGGACGTTCTTGAATGTGCCATTGATGGCATCTATACTTGAAGGGAACGAGATTGTCGGAAGAATAGCAAGCCCGAAACGCGTCTGCTGTTTCAAAGGGCGGCCAACTGCATCCAAATTTATATGTATATCATCAAAACATTTTTTTTGTATCCAGCCGTCTGCACTCATGCAATTTCCGCCATCAAAATCCACATATGCATTGCAGTCTGACGTCGGATTGAGGACATTGAACGAGACAGTATAATTCGTATCTGCTTTCACGTCTATCCCGTAAGTCGTGATCATTGAAATTTGATTCTTTGTGCCGTTAAGCACTCCGTTGTCGGCAGACCAGCCCGTATCTGTTGTCGTCCATCCATCTACAGGGGCATCGACTAAGCAGTTCTGGGAATTCTCAGAAGGTTGCCTGATGTGATCACCACAGCGAGCGGTTTGATAAACACATGAGGTATTGCAATATTGACAAGAAGCGCCAGGAGAATATGTACAGACGTCGCCATTGACTCTTGAACATGTTACACTTGCCATAAGCTGTCCACCGCTAGTGATCCAGGAAACATCATTCCATGATGAACATGATCCGCCACCTGTGGCACCAAGATATGCCGCAACACCAGAATATCCTTTATCTAAACAGAAATGCAAAGCAGACGAAGAACCATAGCATAGAGTCAAGCCATCGTGACTTGGTGTGGGAAAGATTGTGGTATCCTTAATATCCCCTGTTCCCCAATCACACGTCTCGCCATAAGCAGATTGCGAGATACCATCACCACAATAAGAGCCATGGAGAGTCACAATATTACAATTGCTTTCACAATATGTACAAGAGCCATAAGAAGAGGCGGTACAACTTTCGCCATTCAAAGTTCCATTATCACAAGTCTCAGCAATGCCATCATGATTCACGCCCTTGGCATTGGCACCATCGCCACAAGTATTGAATTTACACGATGAAGTACATGTAGAACTGCCGGAAGGACCATCATCGCAATCTTCTCCGGCGTTTTTGATTTTATCGCCACAAGTACCGCAAACAGCACCATCAGGACCTATTTTCCCAGAGCAATCTGGATCCGAACAACCTTTGAGACCGTCATTATCACCATCAATTCCTGCTGCGCAATCAGTTGTAGACTCACCAAGTGTTGCAGGACAACAATACACTCCTGCAATCATAGCATTGTTTCCGTAGTCATATTTTGCGCCACACATGACATAACCAGCATCGCAGTACTCTCCCTTCCATTGTCCGTCCCCGTTTGCGTAATCTTTAAAGTCAAAATATTTTCCTGAAAAATCTACTTTAATATCATGCACAGCGCAACAATAAAGCTGATCCAAGAAATCAGTATGATCTGGAGGGTTTTTCAGACCACATACAGCAGGTTTAGCCGCAGGACAGAGCAAGTCTCCTCCGTTGACACTAGAATCCACAAGCTGCGCAGAAGATATATCCACAGTCGATAATGTTTGTGGTTGATCTGAAGTGATGCCATAGCAAAAAAACTTGTCTGGCGTCGCCGTATCTGCACGAGTAATGCCTGTATGCCCATCACGAGGCATATAGTATGCAGAAGCGAAAACTCCTGAGGTGAAAAATCCTCTGACTAAGGAATTAGCAGCACACTTCGCCTCGCAAGAAGAGCACGTAGCGTCTATTGTTGTAGAGCTTGTCCCTATGCTTGCTGCTGCCGATACACAGCTGACAGACGCTAACAAAGACACAAATACTATCAGAGATACAAAAAAGAACGTCAAAAGATCCGAATGTAATTTATTTCTCATTTTCCTACCGTCCTGTATAATCCTTGCAACAGATCCGTGCCTGCATATCCTGCGAGCAGTATTATCCTATAATCCTCGACGAGGAGCAACGCACAGAACAGGCCTATCACTCCTGAAGTTATTATCGTGAACCAAAATTTTCCACTATTGAATTTTTTCTTTCCTGAAAACACCTTATTCTTGCACAGTCCGACGAGTACGCGTACAGCCCCTCCTAAAAATCCGAACGCAGTCAATGTGAATATGTTCATGTATCAAAGCCTCCATTATGTATAAGATTCACACCAGATGGTGCCGATGCAGGCTTCAACTTCAGTGCTTCATTTATCGCTCCGGTATATCCTGGTATCGATTGTCTCCATGCACCATCTGCACAATAATATGATCCGACGACAGAGCATTGACCATTAACTGTTTTTGTAATGAGTGTCTGCTTCTGATCCGTCCCTGTCCCGTCATAGCTCACATAAAGCTTTGAATATTTTCCCGATGCGGACGTGAAATCTGCCTGACATGCTATGAACTTGTCGCCTGAATATAGTATGTCCTTATATTGATATGATTCGAATCCCGGAGTCCCTTCACGCACATTGTTTATGTATGATGCTGTCCAATCATTCTGTATCTTCGAGCCGTCGAAGCATCCCTTAGTTGTATCGCTGTAGAATTCTCCGTAATTGAATCGAGTATTGTATCCACAGCAATGCTCTCCAGTCCAATCGAATGCCCCCTGAGCCTCGCATGCGAACTGGTAAGGACCATAGCTTGATAGCTGGCTGAAATCCGTTCCAGCAGGAGGATTTAAAGTATCGATCCATGTCCCGAATCCTCCCGTACAATATTTATTCTGTGTATTATGTGAAAGATCGCTTGCCGTCACAGGGACAAGCATGAAATTATCGACCACGATCACATCATCAGTATTTCCTGAGAAGTAAAATGAATAATAGACCATATCATCACTTGTCATGTCGCGCGGTAATTTTGATAAGTTCAGTATTGCATGGTTCCAGCGCATATTCTTGCTTCCTAGAGCGAGTATCTCTGAAAGAGGGATTGAATATTCCTTGGTCTCCTTGCTGTATCTGTTCGTCATCATAAGTGTGAACACGGGAGAGATGCTTGAAGAGTATGCCACATTGAATTCGAGAGTCGAATATCCGACAAGAGAAAAATTACTGCGATAACCATCTTTAGTAGATACTGTCTTAAAGTTTGTCGATCCTGTCTTTGATCCGGGTGATGAAGCGATGACAGATAATCGCATGACCTTATCAGAGACTATCCCTGTAGAAGAATCGAACTCATCCCATGAGATAAGAGTATGCGTCGCCACACCGTTTGAGGCAAGATGCCCGTCCGAAGAGTCAAGTCTAGAGGTAGAAGCCATTCCGAAATTAGCCCCTTTATTGTCGAATACACATTGGGCGATGACATTATTATCATTCTCTTTGAAACATGTGAATGCATCAGGAGATATCCTTGTGGACCACCTCCCGAGTGTAAAATCTCCTATGGAGTAGCTCTTGTAAAAACAACATGCCGACGTGTCAGATATCGTGACGTTAAAGCCTATGCATGATTTTGCTGTGGTGTTTATGTACTCTCCTGCTGCTGCACGACATGTCGTCGCGTCGATTATCGTAGAAGGGGCCTTCTGCTTGCATTGCGGAGTTACATCAGGATTGATGCAGCACGTCTGCCCATCTGAAAGATCTGTAGCGGTCACAGTTAATCCTGTACATATGTTGCTCTGGATATCACAGGCAACACCGCCGTTGCCGGCGCATGACTTATCAGTATCGTATATATTTGTTTTCATGCAATCGGAAAAATCATATGCACAGGCAGTCTTATAGATCGGTCCATCAGGAACAGTTATGATCAATGGATCAGAAGTGCCACAGAATTGTGCATATACGGGATTAGTCGCCTTAGCGGCGCAGAAATTGCCACCTGGAGCATCATGAAATATATATGTGCTGCCGTCAGCGCCGATGCATTGTCCACATGAACTATATATATCATTTGTTGATGCCGTGTGTACAGACATTATTAAATTTGTATTATCTATAAGGCAACAGTCGGCAACACCCGTGCAGGTACTTGCATCAGTAAACACCCGTGGAGAAAATATTGTGCTGAGCAATGCTGAACATGACATCTCACCGTTCGAAAATTGCGGCTGAAAACTATCCCCTTCCTTGATTGCAGTCCCGGAAAGTCCTATTGTTATAGAGGGGTTCGCGTTGCAGTACGACCAATTTTTCCCGTTCGAGATTACATCAGCTGTCTTCCTATCATTGTCGAGTGTGAATATCTTGAAACGTGTATCTGACTGCTCTGCGTTGAGCCACGACCAGACATCCTTTCCGTGGTCGGTATTCTTAATATTCTTATCAGCGATATAATTATAGCACAAAAACTTATTTGAAGGAGTGTTGATGAAACCATAATCCTGCGAGAAGATATTCGAAAGCGTATAAGCCAGATTATCGTCGCCGCAGCATCCATCGCTCCCGTTCTGCGAATTCAATACATACGAAGTGCTGTGAAATATATCGGTGCTGAACTCTGTGTTATCTATGAAATTCCCTGTGCTATTTATGCATCGTTGCTTGTTTGTTGCCGCAGACCATACGGGTTTCTTGCTCGTGCTCGTCTGATCCAACGAGCATATCTCTCCTTTCGAGTTCACATAACCAAAATCTTCAGGGTCATCACCGCAACAGTGCCTATCATATATCGTCGTATCAGGACTCCATGCTCCTACGAAGCCAATCTGACTCGTACAGAAAGTTGAATTATAATCTGGATCGACAAGTACTGGTCCTCCAGAATTCACTATCTTGAAAACCGTATCTGTGTTGACAGTATTTCCCTTGTTTCTCAATGAGGCAAGAACATAGTCATTTCCGCCAAAATCTTCATAAGTTATCCTGATAAAATACCATGTTCCACCGGACAGTTTTGGAAAAACGATATTATACGAACTGGAAGGATCACCGCAGTCGCTACCGCCGCATGTGCCTTGATTGCCGCTTGGGAAAGAAGTAACAGATTTCAATGTAGACCCATCAAGGGACCATAAATCTACAGTGATTGTATCATCTATCCTGCCGCCTAAAGATAGGTCAGGCATGTCCCTGTCAAGATAGAACCATGTTGAAAAGATATATCGTCCGGTGTAAACATTATCATTCCCTGCCGTGTCTGATGGCAACATATCTGAGGCACCTTTTATATTTGTAGGCGTATTTCCGAATACAGTATACGCTCCTGGACCGAACATCTTCCAATCACCACACGTCTGAGTATCGTATGCACTTTTGCTACACGTCACGACAGGAATTTCGGGAGTGCCCGCAGCGCTATATACGCTATTGTTGTAAGAGCAGTAAGAAGTTATTGTCTTATCAAAAACACTATACTGTGACGATGGGCAAATCGGAGGATTGACACAGCCCGCAGAATGTCCTGCTCCTCCTGCAATAATGTTTAGTGCTGGATAACTTTTCCAATTAGCCGCTACACGGTTAGTCACATCACATCCACCACTGCCGCTGCCAGAAGGACAGGCGATTGATGATGGGACTGTGGCAAACATAGTGAAATAATTGTCAGTATCACCGCTAGAGCCCAAGCATTGTATACTATCTCCACAACCCGTAAAATATATCTTGTAATCTTGTGGACCTTCATACAGTCGTTGACATTGATACGTACTTATGTCTGCGTAAGCAAAAGAGACAAGAAATAGTGCAGCGAAAAGAGCTAAGACTGATGATGCTATGAACTTAGCCTGCCCACTCCCCTTTTTAACCATTTTATACATCCTCGATATTTTTAAATATAAATGTTACGGTTTTAAAGCCAAAGGCTTTCACGCATGACTTCAACCACGTTTGCAGTGATATACATATTTAAATACTCAAGTGAGTATACTATATGAGCTTGCAAGTCATAAGGAGGCAAAAAATGAAAAATATAGTGAAACAAATGACGCTTTTAATCATAATCTTGGGTGTTATATTCGTCGCAGGATGCAGTACACAGGAGAATAAGCAACTGCCGAATCAAGGGAATACACTACAAGGTGCTATGCCTGTAGAATTCGCGGATCTTAACAGCACACAGGGCTTGAAGAAGTTCAATGATGTCGATGAATTGAAGACATTCTTAGAATCAGTACAGGCAAGCGCAAATCAAGGCGTCGATAGTACTGCTACGGGTGGAATACGCACGACAACGACAGGCAGTGCCAAGTCATACGATGCCGCAGCGCCAATGACGAACGGCGCAGTATCCGAATCATTAGGTGCAGGAGCCGCAGATTATTCACATACAAATGTACAAGTGCAAGGAGTGGATGAAGCGGATTTTGTAAAGAATGACAATAGATACATCTACATGATCTCGGGCAACAGTCTCGTGATAATCGACGCTGCTGACGGGAAAGATAGCAAGATAATATCCACGACAAAGATGGATGCAGATTCTTCAGGATACAACCAGCCGACGATAAGGAACATGCTCCTCGAAGGCAACAAAGTCGTATTATTCGTCGACAGATATGACAAGGCATTATACTTCGAAAGATATGATATAAAGCCTGTTGAGACGTACAAGACAAGTACAGAAGTGATGATATACGATGTTACGGACAGGAAGAATCCTACACTAGAGCAGTCGTTCGATGTTACGGGATCGTATTATGATTCAAGGATGATCAACGGTACAGTATACGTGATTGCGCAGGATCCATTGAACGATATAATACATTATGATGGGCCTATGGTCACCTATGCTAAGGGCGTCATCAGGCCGGAAATATATTATTTTGACAATCCTGAACAGAATTATCAGATGAATACAATAACTTCGATAAACCTCGCTGACGACAGCATCGTTGACACCAAATCATTCATGCTAGGATACGGGACCACATTGATGGTATCCAAAAACAGCATCTATCTTGCATACCAAAAACAGCAATATTGGTGCTGGGGATGGATGTGCAGGCAATACAATCAGGACAGCAAGGACAGGTTCATGACTGTTATCGTGCCCCTGCTTGAAGGCGATATAAAGACGCAGATAGACGCAACAATATCAAAGGGCCTGCCTGAAGACAAGGAGTGGCAGGAGATTTCTGTAACGCTTGCAAGCTTCTATAAAGGACTTGAAAATAACAACCAGATGCAGACACAATATGAGTCGATGTTCACGAAGATAGAGGATAAGCTTACAGAGTATGACTTGAAAAAAGCCATGGAGAACAGCAAGACAATAATACATAAGATAAACATCAATGAAGGAAAGATCGAATACTCTGGAAAAGGAGAGGTTGATGGAAGATTGCTGAATCAGTTCTCGATGGATGAAAACAACGGGGACTTGAGAGTTGCGACAACGATAAATATGTGGCTCAGCAAAGGACAGGTCAATTATAAT
>Ga0182011_10001946_pt1 | contig 17811 bp, 13 predicted proteins | sample 711E1DmetaG_FD_120481 | JGI IMG/M metagenome (GOLD analysis project Ga0182011, IMG submission 120481) | Permafrost microbial communities from Stordalen Mire, Sweden - 711E1D metaG | ecosystem: Environmental > Terrestrial > Soil > Wetlands > Permafrost | place: Sweden: Stordalen | collected... | reverse complement strand
TAATGTAGGATGATATTGTCATTCTGAGCGTAGCGAAGAATCCCCGCATTTTGCTCGCAGTGCGATACATTACAGCATCACTGAAAATGCTCTAGACCAATTTGTTTGTCATTCCTCAGCCGCATTTTGTTTGTCATTCCTCAGCCGCATTGTTTGTCATTCCGTAGCATCTTGGTTTGTCATTCCGTAGCGAAGCGAAGGAATCTGCTTTTTCTCTCTCCACAACGGACGGGTGCCCCATCCATCGCAGTTTCATCGCGATGGGTGGGAATGCAAGCCGCCAAAGACACGAGCCGTTGCCGTTGTTTTTGCCTTTCGGAGGGAGCAGGGGGCCTTCAGGCTCCTGAATAAAGCCCCGAAAATCAAGGGCTGAAGGCCCGATCTATAGGGCCACGCACGCGCATCCGCATTATTTTTGGCCTTGCGGCGTGTGTGGCAAAGCTAACTGCACAATCATCAAATGCTATTCTTGCCTCGGCATCCCGTAATTCGCCCATGCACGTCGATTCACGCAAGATTCAGATGTCTCTTCGCATTCAGGCGTAAAATTAAATCATGTCACAAGGATTGGAAACAAAATCCGCAAATCAGCCGCCAAGCCAAGCCGCAGCGCCTAGAGTGAATCCAGCAATCGCCCATGCACGCGAGGCCGAACTCACACGCAAGCGGCAGGCTCTCATTCTACAGCGCGAACGAATCCTCTCGGAGCGCACCAGCAGCCCGATCCGCCGCACGGCTTTGGCCAACGCCTTGGCCGACATTGAGGAGAGGCTCTCCGAGCTCGGCTGGTCGGTTCACCTCTAGGCATTCCGGCTGTGTGCCCCATCCATCGCAGTTTCATCGCGATGGGTGGGAATGCAAGCCGCCAATGCCACGAACCGTTGCCGTTGTTTTTGCCTTTCGGAGGGAGCAGGGACCTTCAGGCTCCTGAATAAAGCCCAAAAAATCAAGGGGTTTTAGCCCCGGACCTCTGCACTCTTTATACAAAAAATGCGCTAAGTATAACTGTGGTGCTAGTCGTGGCGAGAAAAGACCATCGAGTTAGCCTGGTCGATCGTCGTCAGCAGAATACTGTGGACGTTCACATGGGCCGGACGAGTCGCCGCCCACAAAATCGCGTCGGCAATGTCTTCCGGCGTTAGCGACGTGATCCGCTCGTAGACCTTGGCCGCGCGCTCGTGGTCGCCGTGAAAACGCACTTGGCTGAACTCAGTCTCCACCATCCCGGGATCGACCGAAGTAACGCGTACCGCAGTTCCCATCAAGTCCAGCTTCAGCCCCTCACTCAGCGCGCGTTCGGCCGCCTTGGTCGCGCAGTAGACCGTGCCGCCCGTATAGGTCAAGTGTCCGGCGGTCGAGCCCAGATTGATAATGTGCCCCCGGTTGCGCGCAACCATTCCCGGCACCACTGCGCGCGTCACCGCTAACAGCCCCTTCACATTGGTATCGATCATCTCGTCCCAGTCGGCGGGATTGTCCTCGTAGACCTTGGTCAGTCCGCGGCTCAGTCCTGCGTTGTTGACCAGCACCTCAATCGTCGCCCAATCCTCCGCCACTGCCGACAACGCCGCATTGACTGCCGCGCGATCCCGCACGTCCAACCGAAAGCTGTGGACGGCCTCAGCGCCCGCTTCAATCAGTTGCGGTTCCAGCTCCTGTAGCCGCTCCAGCCGACGCGCCGACAGCAGCAATCGAGCGCCCGTGGATGCGAACGCAAACGCCGTGGCGCGGCCAATGCCAGAACTCGCCCCGGTAATCAGAACCACCTTGCCTTTGAGAGAAATCATTCTTCTCTTATAAACCCTCCCCTGTCGTTCCATTCAATGTCCGCACCATAAAAAATTGAGAGGGTCGCACGGGGCGACCCTCTCGGTGGAGACCTACGACTTGAATTTACCGCACCAAGTCTCTAACGATTGCAGTTGTACCAATTACGGGTGCCCCAGGTGCCTCGCATTTGGGCACCTGGGAGTGAACCGAAAGAACAAATTCATGCGGTTAGCGCCCTAGCGGAGAAGGAGACAACGATGCGCTTTCTGCAATGCCAATAGCCTCGCCCGAGACAACCAGGTTCACGCGTCGATTCTCTGAGCGACCGTGTGCTGTTCCATTGTCGGCCACCGGATCGTTCTTGCCGAAGCCCTCTGAGCTAACGCTGCCTTGCGACTCGCCCTGCGCGACCAAGAAGTCCTTGACCGCCAGTGCGCGATTCTCCGACAGTTTCTGGTTGAGTTGATCCGAGCCAGTCGAGTCGGTATATCCCTCGACCTGCACCTTCAATCCCGGGTACGCCTCCAGAATCCCCGCCACCTTCGCCAGACTCACCTGCGTCCCCGACTTCAGCGTGTACTTGTTGGTGTCAAACAGCACGTCCGACATATTGACGATCAGCCCTCGCGCCGTCTCGCTGGTTGCCAGCACTGCGTTCAACTGTGTGCGCAGCTTCTCGCGCATCTCCTCGGCGCTCTTGCTTGCCGAGGCCGCCGTTGCCTGAGCTGCTGCGGTCTTCGCCTCAGCCTGCGAGCGAGCCGCATCGGCCTGAGCCTTTGCCGCCAACGCCGTCTGCGTATCGGCCTGCGCATTTGCCGCAACGATCTGCGACTGTGCCGCGTTATTCTGTGCAACGTCCTTGGCCGTTACCTGAGCCTGCGCCCGTTCCGCCGCCTGCTTGCGCAACGATGCAATGCGCGCGTCTTCTGCGTGTTGCACAGCCTCGCGAGCCTCGGTGATCTCCATCTTGCGGTCGCCGTGCTTGTTGCCGTCAATCGCGCCTGCGTTCTGGTCGTCCAGCAGAGCCTCCGCCATAATCTTGGGGGCGTACTGCGTAGCTCCCGCATTCTGGGCGATGCGAATCGCGTTGTCCGCCTCATACATCTCCAGCGGCGAACGCTCGTTGCGCGTAATCGGGTTGGCGATGGTCTGCGAGCCCGCCGTTTCCGCGTACATACCGCGCGGCAACAGGCTATAGTTCGCCTCAACCTTTTCCATCACGCCGTTGGTCTTGTCCGGGCGAATGATGTTTTGCAGCACAACAACGTCGCTCGGCTGCGTCACCGAGAAGTAAGGCTCGGCGGTAACGATCAGCCCAAACGATTGCAGCGCCGTCGTCACCTTCAGATTGTTCTTGGTGCCTGCGGGCAGAACTTCGCCCAGATTCTGCGCGCGTCCGTCGGGCGAGATCGCCCACAGCACGTAGGTCAGATACTCTTTGCCGAAGCCATTGGCTGGCGTCAACCCCTCGAAGTGCGCGTCGACCACAATCTTGCCCCGCTCGCTGGTCACCTTCGCCTCGCCTTTGGCTCCACGCAGCAGCGCAGTGCCCTCGAAGTCCAGACGCGACGAGCCGCTGCGATTCAGATAGCTAACGCAGTCCAGATTGCGCTCCACCACTTTCACCCGATAGATGTAGATGCCGTCCTGCTCGGTAATGGGGTTGAGGGTTGCACTTGAAGTTGCCGCTGGCTGCGAGGTCGGGTTCGGCTCCTGAGCCCGCAGGCGTCCAGGCGATGTGGTGGAAACAATACTCAGTACGCCGGTGATGGCAACCGCCGGAAGCGTACGAGTCCACAGGTTGCGGAAGAATAGGTTGTGAAAATTGACCTCGGTATTTTGCGCACGAATCTGTGCAATCGCCAGACGTGGCGATGAATCCTTTGTTCGGAACATGATTTTGATCTCCTAGCGATGCAATCGCCACTTTTCAATCTGGGGTTCCTCGCCCTGCGCATGCCCACGTCCCGCGCATATTACAAGAGGAACTTCCCGGGCCCGATGCTGGACCGTACATAATGGGATGCTGAATCGCGAACAAAAGGTTTCCCCGGTCGCAGCAACCGACCGTCCCATCTTCCCTTGCGCTTCCATTGCGCAGACAGCAAGGATTGTCATTCTGAGCGCAGCGAAGAATCCCCGCATTCTTCTCGCCGAGCCAAGGTCTATACCATTTACTAAACCGCTCTAGTACCGCGACCGTGTGATGATGTAACCGCGTATTTTTTAGTTTGTCATCCCGTAGGGATCTTTTTTAGTTTGTCATCCCGTAGGGATCTGCTGTTGCTTTCCTGACGACCTTTTCATGCGGTCGCGGTACTAGGGCTCTGACCGCTTGAAGTTGTACCAATTATGGGTGCCCCAGGTGCCTCGCATTTGGGCATGATTTACGGCGGCGTACACCTTTGCGGTTTCTCCAATCCGCATAGTACAGCGAGCCCTTCTGGTACATTTGACACCTCTGGACACCTCTCGCGAGGTTGTAAAATCCGCATGTTTGTTAGGATTTACGCCAGAGAAAAATGGTCGGGACGACTAGATTCGAACTAGCGACCTCACCCACCCCAAGGGTGCGCTCTACCAGGCTGAGCCACGTCCCGACTTCGTTCGCGCGTCGTCCAAGCGGACGGCGGCAGGGGTTTTGCAACATCTACAAGTGTACACGAGCCGCCTCGATTTCAGGGGCAACGCGCATCGCTTAGTGCGTCGGTGCAACATAATCCTTCGGCAGCGAGCCGCCCTCGCCCTCGCTAAAAAAGAAGCCATTCATCTGCTCGACCAAAAAGTTCTGCGCCTCGGCGGTCCACGGCTGTAAGCGGTACTCGTTCAGCAACATCTTCTGCCGCTCCACCCACTCGCCCCAGGCCTTCTTCGATACGTTCTTGTAGATCTTCTGGCCAAAATCGGAGTCGAACGGCGGCTCATCCAACCCTTCCATCTCCGCCTTGTACTTCGTACAAAAAACCGTATGCGCCATCGCCTTGTCCTCTCAGAACTCTTTTCTGATTGTACCGAGATTCGCTGTGTTTTGTTAGAACGCGATCTACCTGCGTTTGCCTTTGGACTTCTTCGCCGCCGTCTTCTTCTTCCCCGCGCGCACCTTGGACTTCGTCTTGCCCGCGTTGGTCTTGCGCGGCTTGCCGGAGCGATCCGGGCTTGTGTGCTCGCCCGTCTCGGCCTTGCTCTTTCGCGCGGATTTCGGCGCGGCAACTTCCGCCTCTGGCACCAGCGCAAACTGTAGCCGCCGTTGCTGGCGATCAATGCGGTCGAGCAGAACGTGCACCCGCTGCCCCATCTTGTAGGCGCGTCCAGACCATGTGCTAATGATCTGCTTATCGGTGTCGCGGAAGACGAATCGCTCGTCCGAGCCCCACCCACTAAGCGAGGTAATCGGCACCAGCCCCTCGATAAAGAGCTCGTCCAGCTCGACGAAGAAGCCGTACTTGGTGCAGGACAGAATCGTCCCGCCAAAGTCCTCGCCGATGCGATCCTCCATGAAGCGCATCTTCTTCCATTCCATCAGCTCGCGCTCGGCGTCGTCGGCGCGCCGCTCGGCCTGGCTGGATTCAGTCGCAATCACCGCCAGTTCCGCCTCTGGAATCGGCTCCGAAGCATAAGCCTTCGCCCTGCGATCTTCTTTTGTCCCCGCCGTCTTCGCCTGTCCCCAGGGCTGCGGATCGCTGCTCAGAATCGCCTGCCCGCGCGTGTCGGCTCCAGCGCGAATCAGTTCGCGCATCAGCCTGTGCACGATCAGGTCCGGGTAGCGCCGAATCGGCGAGGTGAAGTGCGTGTAGCAGGGACTGGCCAGCGCAAAGTGTCCCTCGTTGCGCTCGCTGTACCGCGCCTGCTTTAGCGAGCGCAGCATCAGGTAGCTCAGAATCCGCTCCTCCGGCTTGTCCGCGATCTTCGCCGTCAGCCGCTGATACATCTGCGGCGTCACCGGAATCGCTTCGGCGACCTCGTGCGTCTTGGCCTGCTGACGCCCGTGCCCGCTGTGCCTCGCATCGCGCCGGTCGGCCTTCATTGTCACCCGCTTCACCGGCAGGCTGGAGAATCCCAGCGAGTAGCCAAATCCGCTAGCCGTCTCCTCAAAGTCCACAATGCGCTTCGGGTCGGGCGTCTCGTGGATGCGATAGAGGCTGGGCACCGCGTTCGACTCGATCCAAGTCGCCACGCACTCATTCGCGCTCAGCATGAACTCTTCGATCAGCCGATGAGCCCAGCCCCGCTGCGAACGCACAATCGACTCCATGTTTCCTTCGGGATCGAACGCAATGACCGGCTCCGGCAGATCGAAGTCAATGGAACCGCGCCGATGCCGCTTCGCATTCAGCTTCAACGCCAGCTCATACATCTGGTCAAAGTTCGCCGCAAGGTCGGCAAACTCCGCGCGCACGGCCTTGTCAGCATCGGTCGCGGCATCTGTAGCTGCGTCGAGAATCGCCTGCACCTGCGTGTACGTCATGCGTCGTGCGCTGCGAATGACGCCCTCGCAAACCTCGTAGCCCAACACCTCGCCACGCGCGTCGATCTCCATCAGGCAGCTCAGCACCAGCCGATCCTCATCCGGTCGCAGGCTGCACATCCCGCTCGATAGCTGTGGCGGCAGCATCGGCACCGCGCGGTCAGGAAAGTAGACGCTGGTTCCACGCAGCCGCGCCTCCAAATCGAGCGCTGTGCCAGGACGCACATAATGGCTCACGTCGGCAATGTGAACCTGAAGCTGCCAGTTGCCATTTGCCAGCGGCTCGACCAGCACCGCGTCGTCGAAATCTCGCGCCGTCTCGCCGTCGATGGTGACAATCGGAAGCCCGCGAAAATCACGCCGTCCGTTTGCCGCGCCAGCAAGATTCGCCACGCCAGCAGAATTTACCGCGCCAGCAAGATTTGTCGCATCCTTTTGATTTGTCGCATCCTCTTGATTTGCCGCGCACTTTTGATTTGTCATTCCGCAGCGAAGCGGAGGAATCTGCTTCTCTTCAGCCTCCACTGTCCATCCCGCGGCCTCTGTAGCCTCCGCCAAAACATTCGCCGGAAAGACATGCGGCAGATGATGCTTGCGAATGACAATCTCCACGTCGACGCCGAAGGCATCGGGCGGTCCCAGCACCTCGATCACGCGCCCGCGCGCCGGACGCCCCGGCGCGGGAAAGTCAGTAATCTCCACATCGACCGCAAGCCCTTCCAGCGGTGTGTGACTCGGCCCATCCTCCTCCGCGCTCCAGCGTTGTTGCTGGTGCAAAGCCTCCTCGCCCAGCACGCGATTGGGTGTCTCCTTCGGTGTTGCTGGCACCTCCGCGCCCTCGGGAATCAGGATCGCCCCACCCCCTGCCGCGCCCGACATTCGCTCATCAAGCGGCGTCACATAGTTGCCGTTGGCAACCGGCACCTCGTCCCAAGCGTCCCGCCGACGGCGCTCGCGCGCGTAGTGAAAGATGCCGACCACAGTGGGATTTCGCCGCGTCAACACACGCGCAATCCGCCCCGACCGACGCCCATCGCGCCCCACGGGAGCCTCGTCGACCAGCACCTCATCGCCCTGCATCGCGCCGTTCAACTCGTTGGGCGGAATGAATAGATCGTCGTCGCGGCTGGCGCTTCCATTGGGCCGCACAAATCCATAGCCATCGCGATGCAGATCGAGCCGGCCAGCCACCAGACGGTCGCGTGTCGCGCGCAACTCCTGCGGCGAGGCGTCACCACGCGGCGCGCGCGCAGTCTTCTCGAAGGTCGCGCCGGGAAGCGCCCACTGCTCGAACTCGGTCTTCACCAACTCGCCGCGCGCAGTGATTCGCGCCAACTGCTCCAGCAGCAAGCGCCGTTCGCGTCCGCCGCCCAACCCCAGCTCGCGGATCAGTTGTTTATATCCCGCGCGGTGCCCCGCCGAGCGCTCGATTCGTCGAATCAGTTCACGATCTGTCTGCGGATAAGGTGTCTTCGCCATTAGAGCAGTTCTCCTGTCGCTATAGAGAATTTAATGATTGTCATTCTGAGCGAAGCGAAGAATCCCCGTATTTCGCTCGTGCCGCAACACTCTACGCTATAGGGAGAACGTCTAGGCATAGAATACAGCGGAGCAAGCCGCCACAAGATAAATCAAGCAACAAACACCATTGTCATCCGCACAAATAATGTCATCCGCACAAACAATCGGTGTCCTCGGTGCAAATCGGGGTTAAGCCTTACTCCCGAAGCGCCACAAATCTACTTAGCAACCTTCATCATCAACCCCACGGCCTGTTCCAGCGTCGTACCCGGCGGCACCATCATGAACTCACTCTTCACCTCGTCCTCCTGATCGCCAATGGTCTTGATGAACAGCGCGTGTCCGCTGACGTGGACGTGCGTCTCGCTTATCTCCCAGTAGCCAGGTCCCACCTGCCTGCGTTCCACGTCGAAGACGCTGCCCGCCTTAATGCGCGCCAGCAGCCCGAAGCCGATGGTCACATCATGTTCCAGCCGTCCCCTCATGGTGCGAATGCGGTGCTGCGCGCGGTCGATCACCATCGTCCCGCTCATTGCGCCCATCACGCGAGCCTCCATATCCGGCGGATGGAAGCTCGGGTCGGGCCGATAGCTCAGCAGAATCGATTCCTGAGTCACGCCATCGACCTTCCATACAAAGGCTCGCGCCATCAAGTTCAGCAGCTCGACGGCGCTCTTATCGTCCTGCGCTCCATTGCCTCGCTGCTTCCGCTGCATCTCGGGATCGTGGATGAACTTCTGAATCTGTGCGTCGTCTGCGGCCAATGTCGCGGCTGGCGCGGGCTTGCCGCCCACATTCACATGCCGCCCAATCGCGCCGTGCTCGGTCTCGACGACGATGAACGAATTTCCATCGGCATCGGTTCTGCGATAGCGCCAGTGCGAGTTGTCCGTGCGATTGGCCTCCAGCTCAGTCGTCACCGCCTGCTGCACAATCGACTTCGCGTCCTGCGCCTGCGCCGTCGCACCCATCGTCGCGGACCAAAGCCCCGCACACAGCACACCCACCCAAAATTTCAAGCTAAGCCCCATCGATCTCCTTTTGACGTAAATCTTTGTCAACTGTCACATCCATCCCAGCTACTAATGAGACAAGCATTGTCATTCTGAGCGTAGCGAAGAATCCCCGTATTCTGTTCGTAGCGCAACACACTATCCATTGGTAATTCCCCAAACAGTCACAACACAAAACCAAGGGCCAAAGGCCCGTTCTATACCAGCCTAGGCCGTAGGCCTAGGGTTGTAACCAGAGCAAAGGCTGAGGGCTGAAGGCCCGGCCTAATGAGACAAGCATTGTCATTCTGAGCGCAGCGAAGAATCCCCGTATTCTGTTCGTGGCGCAACGCACGATCCATTTGCTGATTCCCCCCCAAAAAATCCACAGCACAAAAACAAGGGCCAAAGGTCTGCTCTATACCAGCCTAGGCCGTAGGCCTAGGTTGCGTCCAGAGCAAAGGCTGAGGGCTGAAGGCCTGACCTATACTCACGAAATGACCGCAATCTTAGACCGCTTTCCCAGCCGAACAACGATTCTTGCTGGCCTTTGCGAGCACAGAAAATGCACGTCCTTCTGAACCTGTTGATCAATACGAATCGCGCCCTCATTTCGTTTTCGATTAGCCTCGGAGGTTGACGAGGCCAAACCAAGAGCAACAGCCAACTTTGCCGTGCCAAGTGGTATTTCGGCGTTCGAATCTTGTTGAGCGCGCTTCAAGGTAACAGCGTCTGCGATGGCCGCATCCACCAGTTGAACCACCACCTCTTCCAAATTCTCCGCCACAGCGTGCTGCTGAAACTGCTTGGCCCAATTCTCCGAAGCGGAGTCCGCCTCCGCAGCCGAGTGGAAGTCCCGCACAATCCCCCACGCCAGATTCTTCTTCGCCTGCATCGGATGCAGCCTGCCCGCCGCGACCTCGGCCTGCATCGCGGCGATCTCGCTCCCGCGCAGGTCAGTCAAGAAGGTCCAATACTTCCACATCAGCTCATCAGAGATCGACATCACCTTGCCGTACATCTCGCTGGGGGCTTCGTGGATGCCTATCGCGTTGCCCAGCGACTTGGACATCTTCTGTACGCCGTCGAGCCCTTCCAGAATCGGCGTCATCAAAATAATCTGTGGCGGCTGTCCGGCATCGCGTTGCAGATCGCGCCCGCGCATCAGGTTGAACTTCTGATCGGTCCCGCCCAGTTCCACATCGCACTCCAGCATCACCGAGTCGTACCCTTGCACCAGCGGATACAGCATCTCATGCACGCTGATCGGCTGCTCCGCTTGAAACCGTTTGTGGAACTCATCGCGCTCCAGCATCTGGCTCAGTGTCGCCTTCGCCGCTAGCCGAATCATCCCCTCGAACCCCAGCTTATCCAGCCACTCGGAGTTGTATCGCACCTCAGTCTTCTCGCGGTCGAGAATCTTGAAGACCTGCTCCTTATACGTCTCCGCATTCACCGCAATCTGCTCGCGGGTCAGCGGTTTGCGCGTGACGTTCCGCCCGGTCGGGTCGCCGATCAGCGCCGTCGAGTCGCCGACCAAAAAAATCACCGTATGCCCGAGCTGCTGAAAGTGCCGCAGCTTGCGAATCAGCACGGTGTGCCCCAAGTGCAGGTCCGGCGCGGTCGGATCGAATCCGGCCTTGATGCGCATGGGCACACCCTTTGCCCGCGACTGTGCAATGCGCTCGCGCAGCGCCTCCAGCGGAATAATCTCCGCCGCCCCCTTGGTAATCAGATCCAACTGCTCCTCAACCGCCGCAAACGTAGCCATATCTTCTAGTATATAAAGATGTCGCCGGTTTCGAGGCCTCAGAGGAAAGAAGTCCTTGTTCCGGCCATATCCGTCACCACAGAGTTGTGAGCGATTTTTTGTATGTTAGGTGCTATACAAGTTGATACCATGGAGACGATATGAGCGATCAACAGAAGGTTCGCGGGAAACCATTGAGTTTCAAGAATCCTCCAATTGTCGAGGCCATTATCGCGTTCCAAATCTCCCCTTTGCCCGAATCCGCTCTTGAAGATTTCGATGCTAGCGTGGATGCGATGGCAGCTCTGGGATATAAACAGCCTCAGCCCGTGACCAAGCACGAGGTGCAAATCAAGATCGACGGGCAATCGTCAGCATTGAACGATAGGGAGTCAAAACACGGGTTGAGATTCATCAGCGAAGATGAATTACACGCCGTTCAATTCAATCGCGATGGGTTTGTGTTCAGCAGGCTAGGGCACTATAGCTCATGGGATCTCTTCAGGAAGGAGTGCAAGAAAACTTGGGACGTTTACATCAGGGTGAGCGGAGTCGGGAATATTCTCAACTACGGTGTGCGATACATCAACAAGCTGTATATGCCGTTGGGAGAAGATTCGGAGCAATACATCAAAATTTTCCCTCATCTTCCCGTCGAAATTCCGAACATGATCAAGGAATGCTTCATGCGACTGACGCTTCCGATCAACGAGCCGCAAGGTCAGCTAATTCATCAGCAAATACTGATCCCTCCGGACAAACCAAACTTTTCAGCATTGCTTCTCGATAATGATTTTCGGTTTTCCGCTCTCACTTTGACCGTTGAAGAGGTCTGGGATCAGTTGGAAAAGGTACGAACGGTGAAGGATTACTATTTTGATGTTTTCACAACAGACAAAATGCAGGAGACCTTCAATGTTTAGCTACGCACAAGCAATAACTCCGAATGTCCGGCTGATAGATACGTTTGAACGCATGTCATCTCGTACGTTTCGTATTCCATCAGTCAAACGTGTCTGTGAGAGTATGGAGCGGAGCAGAGACTCGTCGGAGGTCCTCACACGGCTGCGGATTTTTGGAGAGAGGCTGGATGACATCAGCAATCTTGCCAACTTAAGCGCCGATTGGAATTCCTACGGCTCCCCTGTTCCATCATCTACATCGATCAAGTCTGCGACTAAGGTTCTATCGGACCTAAATAATATCTTCATGGTTCCAGATAAGGTTTTGCCCTCTGCCGAGGGGGGCGTCGCTATGACATTCCTCTCCGAGTCGCGCAACAGAGCAGTCATTGAGACGCTAAACAATGGCGAGGCGTTTATCCTTTTATACGATCTTGATGGAAACAATGAAACGCTTGACCTTGGAAATTCCGATTTGGAACATTCAGAAAAATTCGGTCAACTAAAAAAACATCTTCGGGGTTTGAGCCTTGCCTCTTCTTGAAAGCGAAGTCGAGATCGATGCAGAATTTACAAGAGACGAGCTCCTATTCCGTCGTGTTCAGGAATCAGAGTTGACGGGTGGTGAACTCGACCCCAGTCGGTTAAATTCCATCAGCTTCAGTAAAGAGATCGAGGGCGCGCCGTCTTTCCTTCGAAGCAAGTTCAGCACGCCTTACGATACTATTCACTGTGATTGCTGTGACGGGAAAGATAGATCTGATTGGCTTGTCTACTATCTCTCTGTAGAAAAGATTCCGGGGCCACTGCACTCTGGTGATAACCGATCTTTTGTCTTTCAGCCCGTCCATAAGCCGCTGCCACTATGCGGTGCTCATTCGGTATTGGGGTGCTTAGAGGCTGGAGATACAAGCGGTAAATATATGGTGCCAAGCAGAAAAGTTCTTAACGATCTTCGGACAAAACTGGCTACTACACTACTGCCAATAAGGCAGATTTTCAATATTGAAACGCGGCTTCCTCTGTAGGACCAGATCGCTCCTTGTCCAGCTCACACCGCGCCTTGTAACTTCTACCCATGGATGTCGAAGCCTGCGCGCGCGTATCTGCTTACTCTGCCGCACGTCGCCGAGACGATGCAGTGGGGGCTAACCTCGTCTTTTGGGTCGGGGACAAGGCTATCGGCGGCAAGATATTCGCGGGCGCCTCATCCATCGCGCCTTTGTCTCACGCGATTGGGGGAGGTAAAAATACATTCAAAAATCCCGCCCAAAACACCTCCCGTGAAAGAGGAGCGCGTGGCGTATATCAAAATATATTCGTCGGCGATTCATGCAATTTCCCTGCTTGCAGCATCAGGCTTGTGCGTGGCGAGAAATGCTCGCTGGAAGCTGGGGATCGAGCGCTCAATGCGCTCCAGCGGAATCGTCAGCGAGAGCCGTATATAGCCCGAGCGACCAAAGCCCGTGCCGGGAACAGCCAGCACCCCCTCGTCGGCCAGCAGCCGAGTGAAGGCAACGTCGTCGGCAATTGGCGTCTTCAAAAAGACATAGAACGATCCCTCTGGCCGCCGCACCTCGTAGCCGATGCTCGCTAGCTCATCGCACAGCACGTTGCGTTTGTGCTCGTAGGGCGCGGCGTCAACCACAGCGTCAAGCGACTCCAGCAACACCCACTGCCAAATCGCCGGCGCGTTGATGAATCCCAGAATGCGGTTCGTGAAGGCGCAGGCACGGCGCAGCTCGACTGCACCTGCCAGCTTTGGCGACAGCGCCAGATATCCGATGCGCTCCCCCGGTAACCCCAGCGACTTCGACCAAGAGTTACAGATCACCGTTTGCGCGATGATGGACGCGACCTCAGACTGGCGCTGGCCGTCGTAGACGAAGCTCTTGTACGGCTCGTCGCTGATGACGGTGATGGGATGATCCACGCGCGAGAGCATTGCCTCAAGCTCGCGCAGGATGGATTCTGGATAGACGCGGCCAGTGGGATTGTTGGGCGTGTTCAGAATCAGCGCGCGGGTTCGTGGCGTAATGGCAGCGCGGATGCGCTCGACGTCTGGAAGGAATGTGGCGTCGGTCTCCACCGATACCAGCACGCCGCCGTGATTCGCGATGTAGAACTGGTACTCGGAGAAGCTCGGCTGTAGAACGATCACCTCGTCGCCGGGGTCGAGGATCGACTTCAAAATCACGTTGCACGCGCCAGCCGAACCGACCGTCATAAAAACGTCTTCTGCCGTAAAGTCGAGTCCTGTCTCACGACGCAGCTTGCCCGCGACCGCCTCGCGCACCTCGGCATAGCCGGGATTCGGCATGTATCCATGCGACCCAGCGCGATTGCCAGCGACCACGCGCCGCAACGCATCCAGCACCGCCGCAGGCGGCTCCATATCGGGATTGCCCAGCGAGAAATCGAAGACCGCGTCGGCTCCGCGCTCGCGCTTCAGGCGAATCCCCTCCTCGAACATGCGACGAATCCACGAGGAATTTTCAAGCTGCTTTGCAATCGTCTTCGATACCGGCATAGTGTCTTAGCCTACTGTTGTTTTTGTTATTGAATCCGCAGCCCTTTTTGTCATTCTGCAGTGTAGTTTGTTTGTCATTCCCGTAGGGAATCTGCTTTTGTCGTTGCCTGTTCCTGTTGTCAATCTGAGCGAAGCGAAGAATCCCCGTATTTCGCTCGTGCCACAACGCTCTACGCTATAGGGCGATCTGCTCTAGTTCTTAAGCAATTCCTTACTAGTCATCAGCTTCACTCCAGCCGCCTGCAAGCTTGCAATAGCGGCATCCGTATCGGCAAATCGAAAGATCAAGATCGCCTCATCCCCGCGCACGTCAGAGAAGGCGTACATATACTCAATGTTGAGGCCTGTGCCATCGAGCGCCCCCAGCACGTCGGCCAGCCCGCCCGGACGATCCGTGACGATAATAGCGAGAACGTCCGTGACCTTGACGACATAGCCGTGAGCTTCGAGGGTTTTCTCAGCCTTCTCCCAATCCGAAACGATGAAGAGCAAAATCCCGTACTGCTGCGTGTCGGCCAAGTACAGCGCGCGAATGTCTACCCCCGCCTCGGCCAGAAGACGCGCCGGAGCAGCAATGTGTCCCGGCTTGTTTTCGATAAACAGCGAAATCTGATGAATCTTCATAGGCTCCTCCGATCAATGACGCGCTTAGCCTTGCCCTCGCTGCGTTCGATCGTGTTTGCCTCGACCAGCGAGATGCGCACGCGAATGCCGAGTACACGATCCAGCGCGCCTTGCAGCTTATCGTGCAAGCTCTGCAGGGCTCCGATCTTGTCGGTAAACATCTGCGCGGTGACCTCGACCCGCACCTCCATCTTGTCCAACCCGTGCTCACGCGTCAGCACGATCTGGTAGTGGGGCAGGGTGCCTTCGACCGCTAGCAGCGCCGTCTCCACCTGCGAGGGGAAGATGTTGATGCCGCGAACGATGATCATATCGTCGCTGCGTCGCCCGATGCGGTCGATGCGTCGCAGCGTTCGTCCGCAGGCGCAGACGCCCGGTAGAATGCGCGTGATGTCGCGTGTACGATAGCGAATCATCGGCATCGCCTGCTTGTTCAGAGTAGTCAACACCAGCTCGCCCTCGCTTCCGTCGGGCTGCGTCTCGCCTGTTTCAGGGTCGATGACCTCCGGGTAGAAGTGGTCCTCGAAGATGTGCAGTCCATCGTGCTGGCGACACTCGCAGCCAACCCCCGGCCCGATAATCTCCGACAGCCCATAGATGTCGAAGGCTTCAATGCCGCTCTTCTTCTCGATGTGCTTGCGCATGGAATCGGTCCACGGCTCGGCACCAAAGATTCCGGCGCGAATTGGCAGATCCTTCATGTCGAGGCCCATTGACTCAGCACATTCGATTAGGTGGAGAAAGTACGACGGGGTGCAACACATCGCCGTAACGCCAAAGTCCTTCATCAACATGATCTGGCGATCGGCCTTGCCCGCCGACGCCGGAACCACCGTCGCGCCCAACGCCTCTGCCCCGTAGTGCGCGCCGAGGCCGCCCGTGAAGAGGCCGTAGCCGTAGGCGATCTGAATAATGTCTCCGCGATGCAAGCCGCAGCCAGCGAGGCAACGCATCGCAACTGAGGTCCACACGTCCAAATCCTGCTTGGTGTAGGCGACGACAATGGGCTTGCCCGTGGTGCCGCTGGAGACGTGCAGCCGCACCACATCCTCCATCGGGCTGGCGATCAGGCCGAAAGGATAGGTGTCGCGCAGATCAACTTTCTTGGTGAAGGGCAGCTTCTGAATGTCGTCCAGCGAGCGAACATCTTCGGGCGAGAGGCCACGCTCATCCATGCGCGAGCGAAAGAGCTTGACGTGCTGCCAAGCGCGCGTCACCACGGCCTGTAATCGCTGCAACTGTAGCTTACGAAGTTCAGCAACCGGGAGGTAATCCGGCTCGCTGGCGGGATGGATCGTGGCGACGTTTGATTCCGATTCCATGGTTGAGTTCATCTCTCTTGTCCAATGCTTGGCGTCTGCACCTCGGTCAAGACAGACGCGCTGCTCGGCTCGACGGCGCGGCCTAGTGCAAACGATTTCAGATTTGCCTCGTGCAGCTTCTCCGGCAAATTACGCTTCAGCGCTGCGATCCACGACTCCGCAGGAAACGGCAGGTAACGGCTCAGAACGCCCAGCAGAGCCACATTGACGCTCTTTTTATTGGTCAGCTTCGACTCGTCAATCAGCGATGGATCAATCAGCACGCCGCCCGGGCGCAGCGATACTTCATTGACCACCACCTGGTCCGGCGCAATGACAACGAGGAAGTCCGCCTCGCCCTCCGCCACCATGGGGCTAAAAACATGCTCGCCAAATCGCACGTCGCTCGAGACCGAGCCCCCACGTTGGCTCATGCCATGCAGCTCGCTCTTCTTCACGTCCAGCCCAGAGCTGAAGGCAACATCTGCCAGTATGTCCGAGGCTTTGATGGCACCCTGCCCACCAAGTCCGGCAATTACTACATTAGTCGGCTTGTTGCTCATTGTTCCTCTCATACGCGCGAATCGCGCCGTTCGCCAGCAGACAGTTCCTCCGTGCAATCACCACCGAAAGCTCCGGCTTGTCCAGACAAGATCGAATCAATGCCTCAAACTTTGCTACGTCCTCCATCGGGTCGATCACATGCACGTTGCGTACGCCCAACGCGCGCGCCAGATCCTCAATCACCACCTTGCCCGTCGCAGCATGTGCCAGCGTGCGCCCCGTCCCCGGATGCTCCTGCAACCCTGTCATCGCGGTGGTTCCGTTGTCCAGAATCAGCAGCAGGTGCCCACTCTCCGGCGGGTTGTAGATCATCTCGACCAGGCCGGTGATTCCGCTATGCACAAACGTGCTGTCGCCGATCACGCTCACCACGCGCTTGGCCTGATCCGGCGGTAGCGAGTGGCGCAGCCCCAGCCCCACACCAATCGCCGCGCCCATGCACACCAGCGTGTCCATCGCCTCAAACGGCGGCAGCACTCCCAGCGAGTAGCAACCAATGTCGCCCGCCACGATGCATCCCATATCCCGCAGCATCGTGTACGCGGTGCGGTGCGGACAGCCCGGACAAAGCGCTGGAGGCTTACCCGGAACGCGCTTTGGCTCTGGCGTATCGTCGCCCGTCAGAATGCGGCGTACGCGCGCGCTGGTTAGTTCGCCAAAGCGAAACGCCTCCGTCGCTGCCTCCACCGCAATGCCCGCCGTACGCGCAGCCTCCACCAGATACGGGTCGCCCTCTTCAACAACGATGCAGCGATCAACTCCAGCGGCAAACTCCCGCATCCGATCCAGCGGCAGCGGGTAGGTCAAACCCAGCTTCAGCACGCTGGCCTCTGGTGCCGCCTCGCGCACATGCTGGTAGCTGATGCCCGAGGTAATAATCCCCAGCCGCTTCGAGCCGTCGATTCGCTCATTCGGGCCAGAGGCCTCGTTCCACGCGGCAATATCCGCTAGCCGCTTGCGCAGCCGCCGATGCGCCGGCTTGGCATAGGCCGGAATCATGACGCGCGAAGGAAAGTCGTGCTCAAAATGTGGCGTCTGCGGCGGCGCAATCGCCAACGTGCCGCGCCGCACAATCGTCTTCGAATGACAGACCCGCGTGGTCATGCGTAGTAGCACCGGCGTCTGCCAACGCTCGGAAAGCTCGATTGCCCGCAGGGTAAATTCGTACGCCTCCTGCGAGTCCGAGGGCTCCAGCATGGGCACGCCCGCCGCCAACGCATAGCGCCGATTGTCCTGCTCGTTCTGACTGGACGCCATGCCCGGATCGTCGGCCGAAACGATAATCAGCGCGCCATCCAAGCGAATGAGCGCAACCGTAAATAGCGGATCGGCAGCAACATTCAGCCCAACGTGCTTCATGGTGACGATGGCGCGCGCCCCGGCAAACGCCAC
>Ga0182011_10001945_pt1 | contig 17813 bp, 9 predicted proteins | sample 711E1DmetaG_FD_120481 | JGI IMG/M metagenome (GOLD analysis project Ga0182011, IMG submission 120481) | Permafrost microbial communities from Stordalen Mire, Sweden - 711E1D metaG | ecosystem: Environmental > Terrestrial > Soil > Wetlands > Permafrost | place: Sweden: Stordalen | collected... | reverse complement strand
GTAAAAGGGGTCAATGCGGCAGGAACCTCACTTGGCAGTGACCAGACGTTCTTCACCTCATGCAACGCCGCTGGGAATGCTGGTCCGATCACAGGACCCGCGCAGGTTTGCCTTGGAAGCGGGGGATATGTTTATTCGGTGACTCCCGTCGCCAATGCAAGCAGTTACAACTGGACCGTTCCCTTCGGAGCCAGTATTACTGCAGGCGCCGGAACGAATTCAATAACGGTCAGTTACCCGAATCCCTCCTATACAGGTAATGTGAGTGTTTATGCTGTAGGCTGTGCAGGAAACGGAAATCCTTCGTTCATGTCCGTTTATGTCAATGCAACGCCGACCCCGACAATCACCGGTCCAACTACGGCCTGTACCACCAACCCCGGAAATGTTTACACGACTCAACCGGGAATGTCGAATTATAACTGGACAATAACCGGTGGACTTATCACCGCAGGAGGAACTTCACTCAGCAATACAGCTACCGTTACATGGAACAGTGCCGGTACACAATCGATCTGTGTCAATTACATGAATTCATCAGGATGCAACGGGACTGCACCCGGTTGTCTGAGCGTGAATGTACTACTCTTGCCGGTCCCCACAATTACGGGAAATGCCAATCCGTGTACTGCCCTGTCAACCGTTTATACGACACAATCAGGAATGACCGGGTATAACTGGACTGTTTCTCCCGGAGGCACAATAAATTCAGGGAACGGGACCAACGCTGTTACGGTAACATGGAGTACCGTGGGAGCACAGAATGTAAATGTGACCTATACTAGTCTTAATGGGTGTACCACTACAACGCCCGGCACCCTGGCGGTAACGGTGAAACAGGGTCCTGCGCCGACCATTTCAGGTCCTGCCCTGATGTGTGTGAACTCAGGATATTATAATTATACAACACAGACGGGGATGTCGGGTTATGTATGGACCGTCTCTTCCGGCGGGTCTATCGTCTATGGAGGAAACACGAGCACCGTGACCGTTAACTGGCTCACAGCAGGTAACCAGAGTGTCAGTGTGAACTACACCAATACGAACGGCTGTGCTGCACCCAATCCGGGTTCCTATGCTGTAACAGTTGCCAACCTCCCCGGGGCAGCAGGTAACATTACGGGACCATCCACGGTTTGTGCCGGAAGTACGGACAAGATCTATACGGTTGCCTCTATCCCCAATGCCACAACCTACGTCTGGACGCTTCCTCCGGGAGCTACGATTCCCAACGGGGAAACCGGCAATACGGTCTCGGTGAGTTATGCAGCGAATGCTGTTTCCGGGAATATTACGGTTTGTGGAAACAGTATCTGCGGAAACGGAGCCACTTCACCGGCCTTTGCAGTAATCGTGAATTCTTTGCCAGGCGATGCACCAGCCATCACAGGACCTACCTCCATTTGCCAGGGATCGACGGGCATTGAATTCTCAATACCCGCTATTACGGGAGCAACCGGATATTCCTGGACATTGCCTTCAGGTGCTGCCATCAGTTCCGGTTCCAACACGAACGACATTTTTGTCGACTTCTCTGCATCAGCAGCTTCAGGGACCATTACCGTAACCGGTACCAATGATTGCGGATCCGGCACAACTTCACCTGCGTTGTCGGTCACCCTTAAGCCGGTACCGCCAACACCGGTCATAACCCTGAACGGAGATGTGCTGACCAGTGATGCAGCGAACGGAAACCAATGGTTCCTGAATGGTACCCTGATCCCGGGAGCCAACAGTCAAACCTACACAATGACCGGAACCGGGGCCTACAATGATGTCGTAACACTGAACGGATGTTCTTCGGACACCTCCAACACGATCGTCATCACCGGTGTGGCCGGTATAAAGTCCAATTCAGCCATATCCATCTATCCCATACCGAATGACGGGCAGTTCAGACTATCCATTACCAGCAATTCCAGGCAGGTATATTCTGTCAGGGTTTTGAACAACCTTGGGGTGATGGTCTATGAGCAGAAGGATATCGAGGTAACGGGAACCACTGAAAAGATCATCGATCTCCGGCCGGTTCCTTCAGGCACCTATACAGTGATCGTAAGGACAAATGACGAACAGGTGATCCGGAAAATCATCGTTACCAAATAAACGCTCAGCGTTGAATTCCCGGATTGCGGGATAATCCCTGATCCTGCGATCAGGATTCCCGAAATGAGAAATGAGTAATTACCAATTCTGTAATTACTCATTTCTCTTTAAAAGTGAAGGTAAAGGAAACGAACTCCAGGTCAAATCTCCTGGCTAAAGGTTACCCTTACAAATGGAAAATTATGAATAAAACCGCAAGAGTGCTGATCACGGTTGCTCTGTGCTTCATCGCATATAGCATTGCTTTCGTGTACTTTGAAAATATCATGCTGCTTATCGACAAAGTTATCCATTACCGGCTCCTGAGCTATTTTGTAACTTTTTCACTGATTGGGATCCCGGTTTTTGCCGGAACTTTTTTTGTTAACGATGATCATAAAATTGCAAAAAATCTTGGTCTTGGAGGTAATGTGCTCCGGGCCTTATTGATTGCAGCAATCTTCTCCCTGCCGATGTTTATCGGAGGACTGATCTTCAACCGCCTGAATCCCCACATCCTCATACCTAATTTAATTGCTAAAACCATTTGTGCAGCTTTTTTTGAAGAGCTCTATTTCAGGGGATTTTTATTCGGTCAGGTATTTAAAAACACGAAAGCAGGGTTCATTCCTTCCATCCTTGTTTGTGCCGTTTTATTCGGGCTCGGACACATGTACCAGAGCCGTGATGTATCCGTTTTGATCGGGATCTTTCTTACCACCTTTTCCGGGGCCATATTTTTTGCCTGGCTGTTCGTTGAATGGAATTTCAACCTCTGGGTGCCCATCTTTCTTCATACCTTCATGAATCTCTCCTGGGGAATTTTTATTGTCAGTGATAATGCCCTGGGCACGGTAAACTCTAATATTTTCCGCGGCATCACCATTGCCGTCGCAATCATTGTCACACTTCTCTACAAGAAAAGAAAGGGGCTGAAGCTGGCAGTTAACCGGGAGACAGTATGGATAAAAAACTAAAAGGAAATAAATTAAAACTTCCCTCAAAGAAGATATAACTCCGCGATTACAAAGTATCACTGGTACTTAAAGCCTGAGACTATCGACGGCTCAAGAATAAGCATATTTGTTCCAAAAAATATTTAACCAAAGATTTGCATAACATCCTGCTATTTTTATTATATTCGGGCGATTATATTATGATGGCATCTTAAACAATCCACCCGGGATGAGTAATCCCATAAATAGATGCTTATGAAAAAACTTATCCGTATTTTACTGTTCTTGAGTCCCATTGTTGCCATTGCCCAGCAACCTCAACGCGGAGTAACACCCGTACAAATTACCATTGATGGCCAGGCGACAACGCTTTATAAACAAAGCCATGCGCTGCTGATCGGGGTCAGTACCTATACGAACGGACTACCATCCCTGCCGGGTGTTTCAGAAGATATACAAGCGGTAAAAACTGCACTGGAGAATAACGGATTTGATACAAGGGTTATCATGGATCCCGATAATATTGAACTCCAGAATTCTTTCAATTCTTTCATTGCCGATTACGGACAAAATCCTGAAAGCCGTCTTTTGATTTATTTTGCAGGTCATGGTTATACAAAAAAAATGACCTATGGTGATGAATTCGGTTATATACTTCCAACCAACTGTCCAAATCCTGAGACCAATCCGAATGATTTCCAGACAAGGGCAATGCCTATGGGGCAGATTGAATTGTTCGCCACGCAAATCCAGTCAAAACACGCTTTATTTATGTTTGATGCCTGTTTCGCCGGATCTGTCTTTACTCCTTCACGGGATATTCCTGGAGTTATAACCTATAAGACAACAAAACCTGTACGTCAATTTATCACCAGTGGCAGCGCTGATGAAACGGTTCCCGATAAGAGCATTTTCCGGAGGCAGTTCATTGCTGCACTCAACGGGGAAGCCGACTACAATAAGGATGGATTCGTGACAGGAACAGAATTGGGCGATTTTCTGCAAACCCGGGTGATCAACTACTCTGGGAATTCACAGCATCCGCAATTCGGAAAGTTACATAATCCAAACCTCGATAAAGGCGACTTTGTGTTTGTCCTTTCCCCCCCATCCAGTACCCCTCCCGGTTCTGTCACAGTTGAAGAGAAACCAATAATGACTTATGGTACAATTGAAATAACTTCCCAGGTAGCAGGTTCATTATATCTTGATGACAATGTTGTCAGAAATGTCGGTGCAAATATAGACGTGACATTAAACGATATTCCTTCCGGCATGCATAAAATAACCATCCGGGGCGACGAAACCCTTGAAAAGAGTGTGGAAGTCAATGCCGACCAGGTAAGTCATCTCACCTTTGAAAAGAATAAGGAAGCAATTGTTTCAGGATTTATCCCGGTTATGGTTTTTGTTGAAGGGGGTAAATTCCATATGGGTAGCGATGATGGTAATGAGAATGAGAGACCTGCACATCCCGTTATGGTTAATAGTTTTTACATCGGTAAATATGAAGTTACGCAAAAACAATGGAGGAATCTCATGGGATCAAATCCGTCTCATTTTACCGGATGTGACGATTGTCCTGTCGAAAATGTTTCCTGGATTGATATTCAGGAATTTTTAACAACACTTAATAATAAAACAGGTGGTAATTACCGGTTGCCAACAGAAGCTGAATGGGAATATGCAGCAAGGGGCGGTATGAAAAGTAAGGGATATAAATACAGTGGAAGCGATTATATAGACGATGTAGCCTGGTACTCAGACAACTCCCAAAAGAAAACTCATCCGGCAGGTCGTAAGCAACCGAATGAATTGGGTATTTATGATATGTCGGGTAACGTACTTGAGATGTGCAGCGATTATTATGAAAAAAATATATACAAGCATAGTACTACAGATAACCCTCAAGGTCCTTCTTCGGGATCAATGAAGGTGATCCGGGGCGGTTCATTTAATAATAAACCATCAGAGATTCGACCATTGTACCGGCAATCTATGGACATACCATTTTTTCAACATCCTTCCCAGGAAATAAACGTTGGTTTTCGGATCTCCAGATCTAAATAGATATGACTTGTTCTCTTTTTTACCCCTGATTTAATAAATAACAATATACTTTGCGACAATAGAAACAATTTCCTGAAACATGAAAAAGTTGCGATTCTCTTGTACAATATCTATGGTGTTGTTGTACTTTTTGGCAATGTTTCCTGCAATGATGAATGCCCAAACGAGAAGGGCTTTGTTAATCGGGATTAACAACTACGTCTCCGATAAACAGACGGATAAAACAAAGGGGTCCGAATGGTTCAACCTGGATGGCTGCATCAACGACTTAGATGCAATGAAATCTCTGCTTACAATCCATTACAGTTTTTCGGACAATAACATCATTGTATTAAAAGAAAAAGATGCATCAAGGAAAAATATCCTGAACAATCTCGACCTCCTTGCAAAAGAGACAAAAAAGGGAGATGCAGTCTTTATTTATTATTCCGGACATGGATCGCAGGTCAGGAATTCTTTGTCAGAGGAACAGGATAAATTGGACGAAGCCATTGTACCTGTGGACGCGGCAGAAGGGGCGCCCTATATCCGCGATAAGGAATTGGCGCCGTTATTTGATAGAATACTGGATAATGGAGTCATGCTTACGATAGTTTTTGATTGCTGCCATAGTGGTTCTCTTTCAAGGGGACAACCTGAAAATGTTCTTCCCAAATGCCGGTATCTCCCGATGGATACCGTGGACATAAAAGATCCAACACGGATTGAGACGCCGCCGGCTTTAAATGGTGCTCTGATGCTCTCTGCATGTCAGGATTTTGAATTTGCCTCTGAAATTGTAAATGATGATATGCAGCCACAGGGCGCTTTTACCTTTGCATTCATAAAGGCGCTTACTCAATCGCAATATGAAGAATCGGCAGAAAATGTTCTTTTGCGTACATCAGCCATTCTGAAGAATAGAGGAAAATCCCAGATCCCGGTGATAGAAGGAAAGAATCAGAGACTTGAACTGACATTATTTGGCTCTAAACCCGGTCAAGAGAAGAACAGGACCTTTATCCCCGTTTTAAAAGTAGATAACCGGCATAATAAAATTGAACTGAACGGAGGTACGGCCATAAACCTTTCCGACAGTTCGGAACTTGTGAAAAAAGGTTCAACCAATGTCAGGATTAAAATAGTCAGACTCAAGGGCCTTACTTCTTCTGACGCAAAGTGTATCTCCAATAATATTGCGGAAATTAAACCGGGCGATTTGTTTGATGTTGTTAAGTGGGGAGTACCCGGGCGACCGGATATGCTGGTATATTCACCACCGGAAAAATTCACTTATGACCAACTCCTCAGCCAGGTCAAAAAAGTGAAACAATTTGCGTCTGATCAAAAAATCAGGTGGATAAATGACCCCACTTTAATTTTAGCGGGTTATGTTATTTTCTTTTCTGAAAAAGGCTGGCAAATGACCGATCGCAATCATATCATCCACGATCTGGGAAATACAATCAATTTACCGGAGCTGAAAAAAATCATTAAAGGAAAAGATCCTTCATTGTTTGTACAGTTGCCTCCGTTTTCAGGTTTGCTTGGCAAAATAGATGTTGGCAACACCTCTAATAATAATGCGATATGTTATTCGGATGCCTCCAAAGCGACTTATTACCTTGTTGGTCACCTGGGCGATCAGGGGCTTGAATATGCCTGGGTCGCTCCCGGTAAACTGGATTCTGATACTTCTTACCAGACGACGCTGCCGGTCAGGACAAGCTGGCAACCGATAATAAATCAAACGGAAAGCCTGAACTCATCCGGCGACAGTCTTACATTGTGGGCTTCAAAGCTTTGTAAGATCAATGCCTGGCTGAATCTCAATCCTCCCGTATCCGAAGGATCCTATCCTTATCATTTGGAGTTAAAGAATAGCGCTACAGGTAATTGTAAATCGAGGGGAAAGCTTGTTAACGGTGAAATTTATGGATTGGTTTTAAAGGCTGATCCCAATGGCAGGACAGACTGGGATAACGAACCCCGGTGGATTTATGTTTTCTCCATCGATAAACAGGGAACTATGAACTTATTATTCCCCCGCAATGAAAATATTGAAAATTATTTACCGGCTAAAAGCCAGGATTGGCAGGACGAGATTCAGCTTGGCGCTAAAAAATTATTGCAGGTTACTCCTCCCTTTGGACTCGACTCATATATATTGATTGTCTCAGCTGAACCAATCCCAAATGCCCAGATGATTTTCAATTGTTCAGGTGTACGCGCCATTACGAAAGGTTCCCGTTCCAGTCTCTCTGATATGTTTTTAAATCTTGGTGCTGCTCATATGCGCGGAAACAGCCTCGTACCGACCAACTGGTCGCTGGAGAGGGTGCAATTTCTGAGTGTGGAGAAATAATATTATTTAGTCGTTTTTTTGGTCGTAGTAGTCGTCTTTTGTGGTTGAATCATAGCAGGGATTACTTTTAAAAATTCTGTACTGTTATCATACAATAGTTTACTTACAAAATTTGAACGGGAAGATTCGGTAACATTGACCACGATATTGTAAATGCCTTGCCCGTATGATGGGGTGATCTGGTTAACAGCATTATAGTAATAACCATAGGAACGTGGAACCAGGAAAGACCTGCCGCGCACAGGAATGTTTTTAACGCTTTCATAAAACGATTTGTACGTGGGATCTGTCTTGTCCATAGGAATATTCCTGACCGTGAAATAGAATTTGCCGATCGGTATATTATCAAAGATACTCCCACCACTGGTAACCCATGAAGAGGTGATAAAGATTTCAAAGTCCATATTTAACTTTGGATACTTTGAAGCCATAAACCACGACCATGGCTCAAACCATTTCTTCGCCATGATCTTGGCTTTGGAATATTTGATCTTTAACTCATCGAGTTTCAGGGAAAAGGTTGAATTATTGATGATTTCATATGGATTCTTCAGATCCACGCTGAACCGTGCATATACCGCCGTATCGGCATTCCGTTTTTTGTCCTTCAGGAGCCTGAGGAAGGTAAAACCGTTGAACTGCATTCCGGTGGGATCAAATGCGTCTTTCTCGGAAATCTGGTCATAGAAAAAGCACTGATCTCCTGAGTTTCGATAGGTGGCAGTAAATTTCTTTTTTTCACTGTCTACCAATTGGATGATTCCATCAACAGCTACGGAAATTAACGGTAGGGGATTCAGGATTCCTCTGCTTTTATCCGACCTGGATGCAAGATCATTGATATGCTGAGGTTTCATCATAGCATATCGTATCAGGTCGGGACTGTTTGTTTCCTTCAGGGACATTGACTCCCCTCTGACTTTATGGGAATATTTGTGAGCGACACAAGCTGAAAACATGATCACTAAACCAACCAGGAGAATGGTTAATTGCAAGGCACTATGGCCGTTGGGGAAAATGATCTTTTTCATATTGTTAAATCTTAGGTTTAAAATTATTTGTTAGACAACTAATTCACCATATTCTCCAATTATTCTCCAGATTCTCCGCCCGTGATGTCGGTTTCTGCCTGCCATTGGTAAGAGCCTCCACTTCCTTAGAAACATAATCCTTAAGAGCATTTACGCTTACATGTCCTTCCTTCAGCCCTTCCATTATGCAATGAGTAAAAACACCATTATTCCATTCTTTACCTTCCAGGGCGGCACCTTGTCCCCGGGCGGCAGATATGACTACAGCTCCATTTCCTTTACTCAGGTTCGTAAAAAGTTCCTGCATAAGTTCAAAGCTGTTTTGAAGACCAATTGATGAGCTGTCCGGAATAAGACTCAGTCCTTTTTCATTGTTAGCAAAAGTCTCTCCAGCTGTTAATTTTCCTTCTTTATCCACCTCTCCGGAATGGCAGGCATCCATCAATACCAGTTTCTTTCTGGCTGGAATGCTGTCGAGCAGCCATTCAATGTCGTCGTATGACAATCCTCTTACCTCCGGATGCGTGTAATCAATATCATAAGTTCCATAATAAAAATCAAGGCTGTCGCTTAAGAATCCATGGCCGCTTATAGCCAAAATGACTTCATCATCAATTTTTGTGTTATAAAGTTTTTTCTTGAGGTTTCTAACATTTTCCCGGGTGACCCGGCTATCTAGTAATGTGTCGGTAATGAGATCCGCATTTTTCTTTTTAAATATGGCTGCAAGGTCCCTGATGTCCTTGGAAGAATAGGTCAATTTTAATTTTGGATCTTTGTAGTCTGAAACTCCGATCCCTACAAAATAGACATTCGTTTTTTCCGGCTTTGAAGGTTCATAGCTGATTTCGATGGTTTCTTTCAGCGATTCTACTCCTTTTTCGTTCAGGCATGATACCTGAACTTTATTTTCACCTTGTGACAGGTTAACCGGGATATCCATCACCAAGGAATCTTTATTTTGCCTTCTCAGGTTAATTCCGTTCATTCCATAGATCGGAACATCATTTAGCCAAAGGTTTATACGGTCGATTTTATTTTTGCTATCAGTAACCTTAATTTTGAAAGCTAGCAATTTGCGGTCGGCAGTCGGTAAGATGTTGTCAATATTCAGGATTTTAATCTTTGGCACATGGAATTCAGGACTGAATTTATTTTCATCAAAATTCATTTTCTTCAACCGTTTATAATATGCTTTGCGGTAGGAATCAATTAATTCTTTCGGGGCATAACCGATGCGTTCGAGTACAATGTCAGGACGGTTGTATTGAAGGTCGAACTGTGAAAAATCAAAAATATTCAAACCTATTCTCCAGCATAATTTATTGCTGGCATTTTTGGAACAATAGTAATAATAATCCGGCGTCAGAGAGATAAAGTCAGTGGAATCCACAGGAATAAATGTTACAACTTCTTTTTTGTTTCGGATATCCCATAGTATAGCTGTATTATCCCTTGAGCCTGAAATGGCATAATGGTTATCAGGAGAAAAGCAAACGGAATTAACTTGATCAGTTTGTCCATAAAATGTTTGTATTTCTTCTCCATTCTGAATATCCCATAACTTAAGAGTCTTATCTTTTGAACCCGATAGAATAAGCTGTCCATCATTTGTAATACAAATAGAAGTAACTTGGTCGGTATGTCCATCAAACGATTTAATCACCTTGCTACTTTGAATATCCCATAATCTGCATTTATTATCCCATGAACCATAAAGAATGTATCGACTATTTGGAGAAAAGCAAACTGGATGTAACCCGCTCCAGGGACCTTCAAAAGAAATAATCTCTTTCCCACTGTGAATATCCCATAACTCAAGAATATTATCCCATGTTCGTGACAAGGCATATTTGCCATTGGGAGAAAAGAAAACAGACTCCACTTGGAATTTGGCATTAAAGGATTTAATTTTATTACCATTGTGTACATCCCATAATATGATCTTATGATCCCTAGAACCAGACAAAACAAAACGGTCATCAGGTGAAAAACACACAGAATTCACAATATCTGAGTGACCCTTAAAAGATTTGATCTCTTTACCACTCTGAATATCCCATAAAATAAGAGTTTTATCCCACGAGCCTGATAATGCATACCTACCGTCATTTGAAAAACAAGTAGCACCGACCCACTCATTGTGTCCTTTAAAATATTTAATCATTTTGTTGCATTTTATATCCCATAATTCCATATTTTTATTATCAATGCCTGACAAAATATATTCCCCATTAGGTGAAAACGAAATAGAGGTATAACAATCCCAAGATCCGCGACTCTTAAAAAACTTTATCATACTCCCTCTCTGAATATCCCATAATTTATTGGTATGATCAAATAAGCCCAATGCAAAATATCTACCATCGGGAGAAAAACAAACAGAAGTTATCTCTGAAGAGTGCCCTTTTAATGATTTTATTATTTTACCACTTTGAATATCCCATAAAATTATGGTTTTATCAAATGAACCTGATAAGGCATACCGCCCATTAGGAGAAAAACAAACAGATTGAACATCTATAGTATGCCCTTCAAAAGATTTAACCTCTTTACCGGTTTGAATATCCCATAATTTCATTTTATTATCGCCAGAACCTGAAAGAGCGTATCGTCCATCAGGAGAAAAACAGACCGAAGAAACTTGAAAAGTATGTCCTCTAAATGATCTAACCTCTTTACCGGTTTGAATATCCCACAATTTCATTGAAGTATCATCTGATCCTGATAAAGCATACCTACTATCGGGAGAAAAACAAACAGAAGTAATTCCTGAAGTGTGACCTATAAATGATTTCAATTCTTTCCCGTTTTGAATATCCCATAATATTAAAGTTTTATCGCTTGAACCCGACAGGATATAACGGCCATTGGGAGATATGGAAACTGAAATAACCTCCTTTGTATGACTATTAAACGATTTAATCTCTTTCCCATTTTTAATATCCCATAATGTTATAGCACGACCATTATTTGTGAGATCAGAGGAACCTGTTAATACATAACGACCGTCAGGAGTATAACAAACAGAATTAATCCAGCCAGCTTCTATGGATTTAATCTCTTTCACATTCTGAATATCCCATAATTTTAGTGTCCCATCCCATGATCCTGAAAGAACATTCTTTCCATCGGGAGAAAAACAAACAGAACGTACTTGTGAAGTGTGTCCTTTAAAGGTAATTATTTCATTTCCGTTTTGAATATCCCATAATTTAATGGTTTTATCATCGGATCCCGATAAAACATAACGGCCATCAGGAGAAAAACAAACAGAATTTATACCATCTGTATGTCCAATCGGCAATACTAATTCCGGCTTCTGCCCACAAATACTAATGGAATAAAAGGTCAATAGAAGAAAAATAGGTGGTATTTTCATATGAATTTCCCTCTTCCACTTAACATCCTTTGTCCTATCAATGATATCATCTGCAAATCCAAATGTTATCAATCCATTACCTCACGATTCTCCTTTTCATGAAATTATTCACCGTCTTCTGAATCACAGAATCGCCAGGCGAGGCAACAAGGGCTTCACGGTACTTTATATAAGCTTCCCGGAATAAATGATTCTGCTCGAAAAAGCCTGCAAGCAACAATGAATTGACCGCCGGTGTGTAATTGAGCTGTTTTCTGAGTTCATTCAGTTCGGTCGAATACGATTCTTTCTGCTTATCACCTGCAAAAGAGAAGGAATACTTTACAGGATCACCAGGCGGATATGGTATGTCAGTAACATACCAATAATAGATCTTCCCACTGACCAGTTTGCTGGTTTCAGGAGTCCATAAAAAAATTGTATCGGCAACTGTTTTAACGTTTATAGTTTTCCCAGACGGATCCAGGATAGTAATATAATATTTATCACTTCCGGAAACCGGATTCCATTGAAAATAGACCTTGTCCGTCACGAGCAGGGTCGAGTCGGCAGGAAACATCATCAGCAGTTTCCTCCCGCGTGTGACGGAGGCATTGATAGTATTGCCTTCTTTCTTTTTCTCCTCAGTCATCCGGCTCCAGATAAATTGAAAGTATTTTTTAGTGATTGCATTACCTGATTCCGAGCAGATGGTCTGTACCTGGCTGAAAGAATAATTGCCTTTTTGGTAAAGTACGACAGGATTCCCCGTCGAATCAAAAAGGATCACCTGTGAGCCGGTTTCAAGGGAAAGGATTTCCCCTCTTTTAAAGACCTGACCGGGTACTATGAGTTTCTTTTTATTTGTGCTGCTTGCATAAACCTTACCGGAGTAATGAAAAACCCTGAAGTAGTTGCACTGCGGAAAGGAAATGCCAAACAAAAAAATTATAAAGATCCCCGTAAAAAAAATCTTTTTCATGGCTCAGTCATGCTTGGTCAAAAGATAGCTTTTTATCCCGAACCATTTGTTCAGGATTTTTACCAGCCCGTCGTAAAAATATAAGAGATATAAAGAGAAAAGTAGGATGATAATCAACGGGGCGGAATCGTACCGGATATTCCAGTGCTGGTAAATTAGAAAAATAACGTATAAAATCAGGACAAGGGTAACCAGCTGAACAACTTCTGCAAACGGATGGAACCATTTGTGCCTCTCTACATAGAAATAGAGGAGGAATGCGATATTAAAGTAACAAATGAGAAATGCGATCAGGATCCCGACCCATTCAGGGATTGTATAAATGAAGTTATCCTTAAGTGCCATCGAAATGACGTTCGCATGAATTACTATGCCATGCATATCAGGCCAGGACCGGCCTCCTATCTCGTTGTTCAGCGGGGTGAAGAATTTGTCCTCGAGGGATAAACTCAGGGAATCGGGATAGAAATTCCCGACCAGGACAATCTTATCTTTTATCCTGGCAAGGTTGGCTCCATTTTTTAAAACATCACCTGATCTGAAACAGATGAATGAATGGTAATTCCCTGTATAGTTGATGATCACCGGTTTGTCCTTGTAGCGCAGGAGCTTGTGACTTGAGGAAGAGTCATAAAGCCTTAGGATTTCCGCTGAGAAGGATCTTATTTCCTTTCCATTCATTTCAAGCAGAGGCGTGAACGTCCTGATCGTGGTTGTTTGCGGGTTCCCACCCGATAGGTTGACATGTCCTGAATTGTATTTGCCAAAATATGGATTTGTAACCTTGAATTTTTGAATCACTCCTTTTTCATTTTCTTCTGCGTAAACTGCCATTACCAGTCCTGGAGTTTTATTCAGTGCCGCTTTCAGAAGTGAGTCTGAAACCGGTTCCTTCCGTTGTTCGAAGATAACATCCAGCCCGACTACCCTGGGTTTGAATTTGTCAATGATCTCCAGTTCCTGTGCAATGCCTACACGTTGAAGGGTATCGATACTTACAAGGACAATATTTGTATCGAGCAGGTTTTGCCTGCTTCTGATCTTCGAATAAAGGATATCCGTATAATCGAAATCCTTAAAAGCATTTTTAGCGAGATCAAGCGGTTGTATATTAATTATCATCAGTCCGAGCAATGCGACAGAAATGAAGATGAACAGTGTCGCGAAGAAATTATCAGGTCTGAACAGGAGTCTTCTCATATCTGCTTGATAATTCAAAGATGGATAAAATTACAAAATAGTCAGGTCATTCATCGGGTATGATCTCACCTTTAAAGACAAAGGGTATTATTCTCTTGTTATTAAGATAAAAACCCATTGTTTTTTCAAATCTCCCCCGGGCTTTAATAAATGTAAGACAGATAGTGAATGAGTAAATCTTTCCCTGCTCAAGAACCCCCTGTGGATACTCGCAAATGTAATGAGGATCATTTGTCCAGCTCCTGGTAATAAAGATCGTGTCGGGTCCTATATATTTGAAATACTTTTTCAGTTTCATTTCCACATGCGGAACCTTCCCCAGGTTGCTGGCGAATGAATCTGTCACAAATCCATTCAGGGTATCCCTGAATTCAATGCCATCAGGAATAACAGGGTTATCCTCGCTTTTCTTATCCTGTCCTGAAAGGGTAAAATGAACAATAAACAGGGATATGAAAAAAAGTATTCTCATCTTCTTAATCTGTTCAGCAGGGATTCCTGTTTTATTGTCATCGCATAGGGAAACAGGTGGTATGTAAAATTGCCAGAATTTTCCGCGTCCAACAAAAAGTGCTTAAATCACTCAAATTTAAGAAGATATTATTATTTATATACATATTTCAGGAGGTTTTTTTCAACATATCTGTAACAGATCGATATATACATCGTCAACACCCCGATAACCCGGCAGGTTTGAGTAAACTGTTAGAATTAGAATAAAATTAATCTTGTTTCAATTTTTTATAACAGGCCATCGCTTGTGATGCACGAAACTGGAAAATTTCTTTTGCGATCCTGAAGACAATGAAGAAATATAGTTGGGAAAAGAATTAGTATTGAACCAATGATTAATTCCGGGGAATGAACAATGAGTAATTCTTTAATTATTCATTTTAAAAAAATAACTTTGTGTGCATGATATAAATATTCTAAATATGAATATTATAAGAATCCGATTTTGGATGTATGGAATTCTGGGCCCAATAACAATTGTATGGGGCGCTTATGAATTTGTTGCTGCTAAAGACCATGGAAGTGCCCGCTTATTATTTCTAATTGGTATCTTCCTCTCTTTTTTCGCAGGTGCAATTTATCTTTTTATAAGATTCTTACGAAGGAGAAAAAGTTAATTAATCAAACTGAAACAACCACTCCTTATTCTTTCCGTAAAGGAACTGGAATAACGCTCATCCCGATCCGAAGAAATCCAGGATGAACAGTGGGGTAAGGAATTAGTAATGAAATAATTAGTAATTTCGGTAATGAATAATGAGTAATTATAATAATTTCTTAATTCTGTAATTACTCATTACTCATTAAAAGTGAATGTAAAGTAAACGATCTGGTCACAAGTGACTCCGAAGGGACTCGAACCCCCAACCCTCAGAACCGGAATCTGATATTCTATCCAATTGAACTACGGAGCCAAAACAGTTGCAAAAATACTAATTTCCTTTGATTTCTTTCTAACACAGAACCCATAAAAGTTGATGAGCTGATGAGTTGAAAATTTGAAAATTCATTTCGCTTTTAATGACCGCAGAGGCGAAGAGAGAATTCTTCGTGTAACTTCATGAAACCTTCGTGAATTCGTGTAACAATTTATAACACGAAGATTCAAGGAGGTTTGATAACTTGATTTCCTGATTTACACGTGAATAGCAGGCGCAGATCTTTTGCGTCTTTGCGTCCCGCGGAGCGGGATTGCGGTGAGGAAACATTCAATCCGGTTGAATGATTATCCGTAAACCCGGGCAGAACTGCTAATCCTGGGAGATGACAAGTTTCCCTTTCTGGAGGATTGTATCGTCTTTTTGCAGTATATAAAAATAGATACCGGATCTCAGTCCACGCAACCAAGCCTCCTGGGATACAGCGTTGGTAAGCCGGAGGATCGCCACATTCTTCCCGGGCAGGTCAAACAATTGTAATGACATACGACCATTTGCCTCACCCATAAAATCGAGATGAATCAATCCGGAAGAAGGATTAGGATAAATCCTAACGCGTAACGCGTCACGCGTAACGGGCAAAACCCCGTTTGAACTACCCGTGATCCCCATCCGCATCCCATTCCCGAAGGAAGCAACCCAGATATTTGTCGGTTTATAGGGATTGTAAAACACCCGTGTTGGATGCCGGAACGGGTAGGTGGTCACCTGTGTAAAATGCGGACTCGTTGCCGATGCATCCTCGCTGACCCACAGCCCTGCCGTTTCCGTGGTCATATACAATTCGTTGGAATTCCCGGGAGCCACAGTAGCTGAATTCACACGGTAACTGTCGCTTACCCGGAACCAGCTGAGCCCCTTGTCCGTAGTCCTGTACAATCCCCCGGTTCCCTGTATTCCGGAGGTTCCCCAGCCGGTAAAGACCGAAGCATACCAGGTACTTTGAGAAACATCGTTCGGGTCGATCGTCACATCCTGGGTCCAGAAACGCATGTTGGGATCGGAACGGTTGAACCATGTTGAACTTGAGAACTGGTAATAGAAAACGCCTGAGCTGTCGGTAAAAGCACTGCCTGAAGTGGGTTTTCTTGCAGAATAGGAGACTACCAGGTCACGGTTGCTGAGTACATTGATATTAAACGGGTGACCATTGGCAGCATCGGGATTCGGCATCTTGGTCCAGTTTGCAGAAGCACCGGCGCTCAGGTTGGAAGTCATGTAGATCCCTCCGGTGGTGACTTTATTGCTGTGAAGAACGGAGGCATACATCCGTTCCGGATCCGAGGGATCCAAAGCAATCCAGATCACCGGATGAGAAAAGTTATGCAACAGGTTAAAGGAAGCGCCCTGGTCGGTTGAAAAATAAACTGCACCTGTTCCTGCATTGATCTGGGCATCATAGATACGGGTAGACTGGAAAAGGTCATGGATGTTGGAGGTAGCGGCATAGAGATTTCCGTTGGGATGCTTAAAAATGCGGTAGACGCTGTTCTGGGTCAGGCCGGGGATAAATTTCCACTGGTCCCCCTTATCATCACTCATGATCCCGTTGTAATCCGAAAATCCTGCAAAAAGATGAAGACTGTCCGTCCACATGATCTGCCAGCAGGAGGTATTTTCCATACCATTGCCATGATACGCTTTTTCTTTGGGTGTATTTGAGCCCATAGGATTCTGGGTGGCCGGATCAACATATTTCTGATACCAGGTTGTCCCGCCATCGGTGGTGATATGGATGTCGGAATAATCGGTGAAGGCCACGGTATTGGCGTCGTTCCGGGCAACCGTAAAACCGAACGGAGCCTCCGCATAACTCCATTGATGATCTCCACCCGAACCGCACCAGCCGGTATAAATATTCTGGTTACCGGATGCCAGGAAAACATGCGTCCAGGCACCGCCCGAAACGGATTTCATCACGATTGGATTTCCGGCGGAACTGCCGCCCGAGATATATGCGATCTCCGTGTTATTGGAGGCCATCCCTGCAAAAACGGGAAAGTCACTACCAGCGGTAATACCGGTTTTCATCAGGTTCCAGGTGCCACTGGCGTTGTCCATGAAATAAATTCCTTTCATGGCATTCCAGTAGTTATCCCCATAGGTATATCCTGCCCAGACGTTTGCTGCAGTGAGACAAATAAAACGCGTCGTGCTGCCCTGTTTTGCCCCGGAAAAAGAAAGCATGTATTCGCCAGCAGGAATTCCAGTCACAGACATGGTCGTAAATGTGAGGCCCGTATTGCCCGAGACCAGTAAGCCATCATTCGTCCCTATAAAAATGTTCGCACCATCGAAGAAAATTCCTGCAATGTGGTTCCCGGAACCGTTAT
>Ga0182011_10001944_pt1 | contig 17814 bp, 25 predicted proteins | sample 711E1DmetaG_FD_120481 | JGI IMG/M metagenome (GOLD analysis project Ga0182011, IMG submission 120481) | Permafrost microbial communities from Stordalen Mire, Sweden - 711E1D metaG | ecosystem: Environmental > Terrestrial > Soil > Wetlands > Permafrost | place: Sweden: Stordalen | collected... | reverse complement strand
CGTAAAATTCGCTTTTCATGAAGTTATTTTCGATCCAAGAAAACTGAAGGGCAGGGATACCGTTCCCCTGTATATCGACATCCACAAGGAACTTGAGAGAATCGGGAAAATTGCGCCGTTAAGTGACTATGATGAACGTTAGTGAAATTATGGCCAGATTAAAAACAGAAAAACCTCAGAAACTCATTTTAAAAGCGATGAAGGGGAAGTTCGCAGAGATGGAGGAGCCCACGTCTTCTGTCTTTGCGGGCGAAGCTCCTTGTAAACCCTCAAGGAAGATCGATCTTACTGACACCCCAAAGGGGAAAGCAAAAAAAATTTCCAAACCGTCTGGAAGACTTGATCATTGCGCCTTATGCAACGGTAAACTCGAAGAGAGCACGACAGAATTTATGGCCCGGACCAGCGGTGAAGTTGTGATAATCAACGATGTTCCGGCCCGGGTCTGTGAGCAATGTGGAGAAGCCTACTACTCTGTGGAGATTTCCCGGAAGATAGACGCCGTTATGAGGGAGGCGCACCGGAAGAAGCTGTGCGTCCGCCCGGTCCCGGCAGGCGAAGTTTCGCTGAATACGTGACACGTTCTTTTTTTTAAAATCCTGTCATTTTTTTCCCCGGATATCACCATCACGGCATGATCGCGGCACATCACGGCATAACCCATGTTACCTGTAATGGGCTCTTGTGAAATGGATTAAGGTTCTTTTCAAAAAAGGGGGGCAGAATAATCGCGATCGTTCCGGCCCGGTTCCGGCACATCGCAGCATAAAAGGATGAACCCTGTCGAAGATTCTGTGCGAGTATCTGACCATATCGGAAAAATGACGGCAGAATATTCGAGGTCGGTTCCGGCACGTTCCGGCATGCCGGATCATTCACCAGATTTCAAAACCTGGCGGACCGGTAAAAAGTCCAGGACGCGATAGGAATGTTATGCCCGGGACAGAACGGCGTCCCGATCCGAGCATAGAGGAGCCGGAGGTAATCGTAGATCCCGGTGACGGTCCCGACCGTGCTGCGGGGATTCTTGCTCGTGGTTTTCTGCTCAATCGATATTGCCGGTGAGAGGCCTTCGATGGAATCCACGTCCGGTTTCTACATCATGCCGAGGAACTGCCGGGCGTACGAGGAGAGGGACTCGACGTACCGGCGCTGGCCTTCCGCATAGAGTGTATCGAACGCTAATGTCGATTTACCGGAGCCGGAGACGCCGGTTATTACGACGAGCTTGTCCCGGGGGATCGTGACGCTGATATTTTTGAGGTTGTGCTGGCGGGCACCTTTGATGATGATATCTTTCATTGTGGGTGCTGAGACAGTTTGGCGTGGGGTATTAAAGAGGTGAGGGATGGGGCAGGTGAAAGTGTTATGGGGGGGAAATATTACAAGGTGGTAATTACCAATCTCCGCCCTTCAGTGTTAATTCTCGGTATATTGGTTCACGAAGGTTTTTGCCGTAGAGAAAACATTTGATAATAATTGCTTTTCCATTCATTGACTTATTCAAAGACAATTTTAGGGGTTCTGGAAAAACGTCTGTGGGAATTTTGTGTTTGATATCCCCGATTTCTTTTGTAATTTCAAATGTACTATATCCATATTTGCCATTGAGATTCGTCAGATCTTTTATATAATAATTCCAAGGATTTCCTAATGTTGTTATTTTAGGAAGATGAAGTTTATTTTGTCCGTAACTTGTGTAGTTGCTTACGGCTACCCCTATTGTTGGAAAGATCAACTTTATTGAAGCATCCTCAATATATTCTTCTCCAAGATTTTCAATCGATATATTGAATCGATTTGCCAAAAGTCCGAATACGAGGGCGTAGTCATCTTCTGAATAATTCTCTAATATTTTTCCTTGAAGATCTACTAATTCGTCAAGATTCAATTTCAAATACTTTCTATCGAAAGAAAAAATCCACCAAAAAATGTTGCTGAAGCGATTATAAAAATAATTTAGTGATTTTTCTGATTTTTTTAGTTGTCCTTTTTTTCGATCAATAATTTTCGTTATCTTCTCATAATCCCGTTTAGAGGGTAGCATCATTTCATCGATTGTGCGAAGAGTCAAAACATCAGAATTTGTATCAGAAAAAAATAATTTCACATCACCGGAAAAACCTTGATATTTCCATCTTTTCTCGTAAATATTTTCGAAATCCGCTCGTTTCATTGGATTTTGCTTTGTATTTTTTCTAATCCAGGCTTCTCCTTCATTTAGATATTCCGTCTTTTGATCATTCGTTTGATAATTGTAATTCTTTTTCATTATATACGGCGGGTTGGAGCAGTCTCTGATTTGAAATATTCCGTATTTTTTTCCTTCAAATGAGTATAGAAAAAAATTTAGATCAATGTCAGGTTCAATATAATTATGAATCCAATTTTGATAATCAGCTGGATCAAGGATATCTTTCTCTTCTATTCCAATCAAATATCTTTCTCCAGTTTTTTTATCGATTTTTACTCCTAAAACGATATACCGATCCAATGTGATATCGGCGTTTGCCATTGACATCACATCTTTCAAGAAATCTATCTTTGTTTCGGGCTTATACGGGATTGCTTTCGCGTCAAAATCTGTATCTTCATTTTTTTCATTAATTAAAAAATCATAATTTGTCATATTACACTCTGATCAATAGGACATTCATTACATGAGATATATTTTCTGTGATAACATCCCATGGCTCGGCCCCGCCCCGCCGCACGCGGCCCGGAGGGGGTTCCCCGCGTTCCAAAGAAAACGGGAGGGGGGGTTCCCGGCCTACCCCCCTGCCTGGGCGCAACCACACCCCCAGATATTTCCGGGCCGAATTTCACCACACTTTTCCGACGACACTGCAGGGAATTTTGTAGAACCTCTGATGAGAGGAAGGGGGGTTCCAATCCTACCTCCCCCCCATGCAGGCAGGGGGGTTCCTTCACATCCGGAAGAAAACGGGAGGGGGGTTGCCGGCCTACCCCCCTCCGGATTCCGGATCAGGTCTCATTCCCGGCAACTGATCCAGAGGTTATTCTGCAAGGTTTTTCGACGGTGCGGGGATTTTTGCACAGGTTTCCATTCCAGAGGCGCAGGGAAAATCCTGTCATTGGCCAGGGGGGGGTTGCCGGCCTACCTCCCCCCCATGGGGGTGGGGGGGTTCCTTCGCGTCCGGAAGAAAACGGGAGGGGGGGTTGGCCGGCAACCCCCCCGTATGATTCACCGATTCGTCCGATACCGGCGTTTGACGACGGGTCCGGTACTAAACCGGCTCCGGGTCCGCCCAGCCACCACAAGCCCGGCCCCGCCCCACTGCACGCGACACGACCAGGGGGGAAAATACACCTCGCAAAATCCCTCTTCTTTTCCCACCACCCTGCTGTTCCCAGGATCACCCCGCGTCTCGCCTTCCTATCTGACCCATATTAACATGGTCTAAGACACGGTGGCTTTACGACGTGAAACCAGCGAAAAATGCATGAAACTTACACGGTAACTGGCACGGTTTTTCGCGAAACTGACACGGTCGGGCTGAAAAAAAGGGTAATCGGAGTCCGTTACGGGCCCGGATTGATGCAGCCAGGCTCATGGCGTCCGGGCGGAACGGTTGCCTGCAGAGAGCAGGTAATCGAAGAAAAAGAAACGAGTGATTGATGAGAGGCTGCTTAAACGGGATTGCCTTTACGTTTCATTTTTTTGTCGACATCTTTCAATAAACAATCGAGATCTTCGAGCAGCTGACTAAGTTTGGCGGGGTCTACTTCCACGGGCTCGGACAAACCCTCACCGACAACATCGGATCCAAGACAGAGTATACTCCATGCCCCGAGAATTTTTAAAACCGGGATCAGTTTTTCCCCGGACTGCGTGAGCGAATATTCAACCTTAGCCGGGACCACCGGGTAGACCGTCCTTGTGATAATACCGTCGTGCTCCATCTCGCGGAGCTGTTTTACCAGCATCCTCTCGCTGATTCCCGGCATCTTATGCGAGATCTCGCTATACCGCTGTGTCCCGTCCTTGAGTGCAATAACGATCAGCAGTTTCCACTTCCCGCCGATCACATTAAGTGCAGCCTCGATCCATCGCCAGAAATCCTTGTTCTTCGCCATCACAGTCACTCTCTATTTTGTTAGCACTGGCTAAAATTGTTAGTATCCGCTATAAATTAGTATACGCAGGATCTTTGTAGCAGGGAAAACGCTCGTACTATGACTGTCGCAATACACATTGATCGACTGACAAAACGTTTTAACAACCTTGTGGCTGTGGATAACGTTTCATTTGATATAGAACACGGGGAGATCTTCGGGCTCCTCGGGCCAAACGGGGCCGGCAAAACGACGATATTGTCGATGCTCGCCACGATGCTGAAACCAACCTCAGGGTCTGCCACCGTGAATGGAATGGATATTGAACATGAAGAGGACGGTGTCAGGAAATCAATAGGAATTGTTTTCCAGACCCAGAGCCTCGATGACGAGCTGACCGCATGGGAAAATATGGATTTCCACAGCCGTCTGTACGAGATCCCCTCCGCAGAGAGAAACCAGAGAATTACGGAACTCCTGGGACTTGTCGATCTTACCGACAGAAAGGACGATTTCGTCAAGACATTTTCCGGAGGGATGAAAAGGCGTCTCGAGATCGCGAGGGGGCTGCTCCACCACCCCGTCGTCCTCTTCCTCGACGAGCCATCCCTCGGTCTCGATCCCCAGACCAGGAATCACCTCTGGCAGTACATCGCTACCCTCGCCCGGGAGAAGGGGATCACGATCATTCTCACCACCCATTACATGGAAGAAGCGGACCAGCTCTGCAACCGGGTCGCCATTATCGACCATGGGAAGGTAATTGCCCTCGATACTCCAAAGAACCTGAAAGACGGAACCGGGGGGGATGTAATAACTATCCGGTCCCCGAAACCGGAAGCGATTGCCGGGGCATTGAATGAGTCTTGGGTATCCCATATTGAGCAGGAAAACGGGGAGGTAACCATCAGTCTTCAGAATGCCGAACTCCATGTCAGCGCGATTGTAACGATGTTGAACGAAAAACGGATACCGATCGATTCCCTCGCAATCAACAAACCGACACTGGAAGATGTATTTCTCTCGTTTACCGGCAGGACAATCCGCGAACAGGAGGCGGATATTAAGGGAGGTATGCAGAGTATGCAGGTGTATGAGAGGATGAGGCACTGATGAAACTGAACGTTATCTATACCATCTGGTTACGGACAATGAAGAGGTACGTCCGTCAGAAGAGCAGGATTATCGGGAGTATTGGCATGCCGCTCTTCTTTCTGCTCTTCCTGGGTCTTGGTTTGAATTCCGTTGTCACCATACCCGGGCTTGGTCAGAACTATACCCAGTTCATTATCCCGGGAATAGTCTGCTTCATGGTAACGTACACATCCTTTCAATCGGGCATCCAGATATTATGGGATAAACAATTCGGTTTCCTGAAAGAGATTCTTGTCGCCCCGGTCTCAAGGTTCGATATCGTGTCTGGACAGACGCTTGGGGGCGCAACAACGGCGTTTCTGCAAGGTATCATCATCCTGGTGATCTCACTCTTCATGGGGCTTAATGCAGTAAACCCAATTGGTTTTCTCATTGCCTTCGGGTTTATGTTGTTAATCGGCATCGCATTTACTGCATTTGGGATTGCGATGGCTTCGAGAATGGAAGACCCGACGGGGTACCAGTTTATCACGAGTTTTATCGTTTTACCGATTTTCGGCTTGTCAGGGGCAATATTTCCCATCAGCAGTCTTCCGGCGTGGATCGCCCCGATTACCCTTTGTGATCCTCTTACCTATGGTGTTGAAGGAATCAGGTACGGATTAACAGGAATATCTCAAATCAACCCAATTTTATGCCTGGCGGCACTGGGGTTTTTCGCGATAGTGATGACGATAGTGGGGGCGTTCTTATTCAGGAAGATGAGTTATTAAAAAAACCGGAACCGGAGAAATACAAAAACAAGGAGTTGACGGATTATGGAGATTATTCAGGAAGATGAATTACTAAAAAACCGGCATCGGAGAACTACAAAACATGGAGTTGAAGGATTATGGAAATAATACCCGGAATTCACCAGGTCGATGGTGTAACTGGTAATTGTTTTATTATTGTTCGGGACGGACTTACACTAATCGATACGGGAATGCCTAAAAACAGCGCAAAAATTGTAAAATATATTCAGGATATTCTCAAACGTAAACCAACAGATATCAAAACGATCGTCCTGACACACTTTCATATTGATCACGTGGGCGACGCTGGCGATCTCAAAAAACTGAGCTGTGCGAAGGTGGCCATTCATGAAGCGGATGCGGACTATGTTGCCGGTAGAAAAAACCCGCCCGCACCGGGAGGTGTTAAGGGAATGATCTTTAAAGTCCTCATCCCCTTGTTATTCGGATCAAGGCCTGTTGAACCGGATATAACGCTCAACGACGGTAATACCATCGCGGGTCTCACCACCATTCATACCCCGGGACATACACCGGGAAGCATCTGTCTCTTTGATCCGGCATTAAAAATTCTGTTTGTTGGGGATCTATTGAGATTTAACGGCATTAAAATCGAGATGGGACCATCCTCATTAGACCCAAATGAGGTACAACAATCAATCAATAAAATCGCCGCAATTGATTTTGATATCATGCTGTCGGGACATGGAGTACCTCTCAGGCCCGATGCATCGGAAAAGGTTCGGGAATTCGCAAAGTCATTATCCTGAGTTCAAAAAGATGCAATCCGGAAATTCCATCCCATTTTATTTTTTATTTACTGTTGTTGTGGCTGATGAACATGTTCCGACCCGTTAGTTCCGGCCGCTTATCAGTGCCCCCGGTTCTGGCACCTGACGACGGCCCCGGTACCAATCCGGTCCCGGGTCCGCCCAATCACTACAAGCCCGGCCCCGCCTCGCCGCACGCGGCCCGACCGGTCCGTACCCCCCATCCCCTGTAATAATTCCTACAATCTGCTGAGCTGTCACTGGGTCCACAACCCGGGCCAATCAGGATCAACCGTAAGAATATGACCATGATTATCTTTTTCCGGGATTCGTTCTGAGGATTTTTTATGATCATTTCGCAATAATGATTCAGGAAGGGGATGTCTCATTTAACAAGGAGGCTGGGGGTTGTGCCGGAGGAAACGAGGTGCCTACTGATACCACCTTTCCATCATATGCAACAAAGGTAATCACTCGTATGTGAGTTTCATTGAGAACATCAATAGTAACGGAGTATACCTCAACCGGACCTCCCGATCCAATCGATAAATGAGCCACGCTTACATCCTTTACTTCATAAGAATGGTTATCGATCAGGTTGAGCGTTTTTGTATCATTCAGAGCTATCTGGATGGCTTGCTCCTGACTGATTTTTCCTATTCCCGCACAGCCGGAGATTATCAGAAAAAAGATCATTGAAAAAATCAGCTTGTGAGTCAACGTAAAAAAATTGTTAATGGGCTTTTTTGTCCCGAAGTATTTTGACATCATTATCCTTGACTATTATATCCACGTTGTAACCCTGTATGAATTTGAACCCATCGGAAGGGACTTAATCAATGATACCGGGGACATATAGTAAGAATCAGTATGCTCCGGTAAATTTGCATTCCACCAGTATGTATTATAGGAACTCCCTACTTTTTTGTACAGATAGGTGTCCCTGAAATATCCCTGAGAACATGCCTGGAAGCTATTTGCACTCCCGGCGAAAAATTCATGAACTTCGTCGGGGTTGTTGTAATAATGAAGCACATGACCGGAATCTATCAGGATTCCATCCCACCATATTGAGTATATATATCCGGATCCATCGTGGGCGTCAAAGACATAAATTTTAAAATTATGGTCAATATTAGAATTCGTAGTACCCCAGGTTTTCCACTGCTGACCCGACGGTCTCCCACTGTCATACGTAAACACGATATATTGAGATGGATTATAACTGAATCTTGCTACCCCAACTTCCACCCAATTGCCACTATTTCCAAGATGGCTTGTGAAGTAATGTGCCTGGGTGCCTGTGCTTGATACCTCCAAATTACCGGGTTTCATGTAGCCATTGATTCCGTTATAGTTATATTCGTATATTACCATCCGTCCATCTCTCTGAACATCCTGATACATTGGACTGATTCCCTGCATCGTCTTCTCGGGGAATTGCTTAAAGTAACTCAATGCCTTTTCATTATCTGCTTCAGTCCATCCAGCCTGGCGAGGTTTTGGCAAATTGAGGAAATACTGAGCAATTTCCATTTCTGTCGCCCCTTTCGATTTCATCTCAAGGATAGCAGGAGGGGTATTTGCAGTTAATGTAGCATTATCTACAATATCCGGAACCCCGGGGTGGATATTTGCTTCTTGAGCGTTTACCATCGGTACCATCGCCATCCCTGACAGCAGTAGTGCAAGCAGGACGACACCAATTTTTCGTATGTTCATATTTTCAATACCTCCGTTCTTTTTTTAGGGAGATTACAGAGGCATGAACCAAAATCTTCATTATTTCAGAAGTAAATGGTTTCAATGCCTACGGGCAGGCGAGGTTCATCTGACTTACTAGGGAAGGTGAACCCCGTCCTACAACTTCTTGGTTATTCTTATGATCATATATAATCATAAGATGTCGATTGTTCGATACCGGTTTTCGCTAATTTCACTTAGAATAAAAAATTTAACGCTCGTATTGAAATTATAACAGTATTAAAATTTTCAATGTTGTTGTAACAAATCCAAAAAAATTTCTTAATAAAACCGATTCTTAAAAACTGTTGGGGTTGATGTATTCCCTGTAATCACCCACCCATCCCCGTAATCACCGCGACAATCTGCTGATCGGCCACCGGGTCAGGGACCTAAACCAAGACCAGTCCCGCCATCGAGATGAATAAAGTCTAAAAAAACTTTTTTTTCCTGCTCATTTTTCCCGAACGCTTCGATCGCTGCATAGGTGTCCGCCTTCATCGCCTGCTGAATCAGCTTTGGCAGGAACACGAAGAGTAGCATGAACAGGACCGCCGCTCCGATGAATGCAAGAGTGATCTCTGTCCGGCCTTCAAGAAAGAAACTCACCGGCATTATAAAGATGCCGGCCAAGATCGCGGCCATCCCCGCTTATTGCGTACTTGCACTTTGAGTGCCATCAGTACCCGCACATGACGACGGGTCCGGTACTAAACCGGCCCTGGGTCCGCCCACTCACCACCAGCCCGGCCCCGCCCCACCGCACACGGCCGGCAAGGAAGACGGGCGATCACGATTCCGCCACGGATTTTCAAAAAAAAATACGGTTGAACCGATCACCAGATCGAATGGCCGGAAAAATTTCCCAGGCCCAATGCAATCGGATCCTGATTTTGAAACTGCAATCGCGATTGCGATCGCGATCGAAAACCGTTCCGGAAAAATTGGTAACCGATTTTCGTTTCACAACCGGATCCCGATTTTCATGTGAAAATCGATCTGCGATTTTGATCTCAAAATCGATCTACGATTGAAAACCGGTTCCGGGACCGCAAGTACAGACGGAACATGAAATCGGATCCCGATTTTCATGTGAAAATCGATCAGCGATTTTGATCTCATAATCGATCTGCGATTTTCATTTTGCAATCGGATCCCGATTTTTCATTTGCAATCGCAACCATGATCGCGATTGAAAACCGTTCCGGAAAAATCGGCAACCGATTTTCATCTCAAAATCGGATCCCGATTTTCCCGGTTAAATCGATCCACGTCCGTTTTCTCCCGAGCATTTTTTTATCTTTGGCCGGCAGGAGACAGGAAAAATTTCGCTGTACCCCTTCGCTCCCGCATACCCCCGTCCACCGATCTCCGGGACACCTCCGTCGGAGACCGCCTCACGGGAGACCTGGAAGTGCCCGTGGGAAACAGAGCCCGCTGCGAGCCCGGTTGTACCTCTTTTCCCTCAACCCACCGGGACGAGAGGCAACGATTCACAAAAACAAGGGAATACAGCCCGGAATCTTCAGGGGTTTGCCGACGGGAAAACGTGAGGCAATATATAGCAACGTTTGGAGGGCCGAAGCCAGGGCCGTATGGGGTTTAGGACGTCGGGGTCCCTTTTCGGATGCCGGAACCAGGGTTTTAACTCCCCCTTCTCTGCGTCATCCGTGCCTGTGTTCCCCAAAGTCTGATCGATTCCGGCAATAGACGACGGGCCCGGGACTAGACCGGTTCCGGGTCCGCCCAACACCCAGAAGCATGCGGCCAACAAGGGATACGGCGAGCCGACCCCAACGGAACATGATCACTCCGAAATTTTCCCCGGCCGGAACCGGACGAGCCTCAAGAAGCTATCTTCGGTATTGGTATCTGAGTTTTTGAGGGGTGAATTTGATGATGAAACATTCATGTGCTCTTAAACAAAGATCATTGAGAAATTATTTCAGGACTGTACAAGCAATATTGAAAAAGATGAGATGATCAATGCAGGAATTACATCAAAAGGGATATTATAAACTGAGGAAACTCTTAAAAAAAGTACCTTTCAATTGCCATTTCGCAAATTCTGTAGTTGAAAATCACGTAAAAGGCAAAATTTTTGTTGATGATGCCCATAATCCACGCAATGCATACATTCTCCATCCTTACGGCATGTCTTTACTCGCAGGGGAAGCAAAAAAAAATTCAGAATTTGAAAATTGGCTTTTTCATTACCTTCTTGACGGGAACAAACAACGGTGCCAGGATGAATGGATGCAGGTATATCCCGATATTTGGAATGAAAAAATCGATGCGAACCTTTCATTAAAAATATTCGACCCTGAAAATATTACCAATGTTCCCTTTCAGGAGTCCGTCACAATGTACCGACGGGTTAATTTTCAGTTTAATAGTAAAAAGTACCAGAATTTTAAAAAATCATTAAAACTCCCCGAAGTTCAGGTTTTACGTCTGGACGATCAATTGGCGGGCAGAGTTCACGGTACGGTTGTTCCATCAGCATTCTGGAACAATACGACTGACTTTCTTAAAAACGGGGTTGGATTTAGTGTGGTCATAAACGGTGAACCTGTCTCCACGGCTTTTTCTTCATTCTGTCATGATACCATAAAGGAAATTGGTATCGAGACGATGGAAAAATACAGAGGGTGTGGATTTGCCAAAATTGCCTGCATTGCTTATATCGATTATTGCCTTCAGGAATCTTATACACCCGTTTGGTCATGCAGGTTGGAAAATTCAAATTCCTATAATCTGGCAATAAAACTCGGCTTCGAACCAACGTTACAACTTCCCTACTACCGGCTATGTCGACACTGACGAGATTCGACGCCCCGTGGCGGCTTCAAATCCCGTGGATTCATCTCCATTACTACGGGACTCGGTAATCTTTTAATGTCCTCGTCACGGCGTTAAATAAATTATCAGTGTCCCCGGTTCCAGCAAGTGACGACGGCCCCGGTACTATATCCGGTCCCGGGTCCGCCCAATCACCACAAGCCCGGCCCCGCCCCCACCGGACATCCCCATAACTATCACCAATCAGTGCAGGATCTAAAACCACGGGTCTCTTCGCAGGAATCAGGAAAAAAGGATAGTTCCAGGATGTTACTTCTTTTCTTCGACCGGAACTGATGATTTCTGCTGCTTCTCCAGAAGTGTAGCGAAATATGCAGTCAGAATGTTCCCACCCTGGCCACCTTCGCCAGTCACCAGTACATTCGGCGTGATGATGATATGGCCGTCGGCGATCTTCTGGATGGCATTGAGCATCGCAACGTTTTCCGACCCGAGAGCTTCTTTCTGTGCAGTGTACGCTTTTGCCGTACCGAGCCCGACCTGCTCGTTGGCGTAACTCTGGCCGTCCGCCTCAGCTTTTGTTGCGTCCCGTGTACCGTATGAAGCCTCACGGACCGCCGATGCGTTGTCCTTCGCAATGTCGATGGACAACTTTGCTGCGATAACGTCGCCCTGCTTATTGGCGCGTGCCGTTTTTTCTGCTACCGCAATCCGCTGTTCCTGTGCTGCTGCTTCCTGGATGTACTGTTGCTGCTGCTGGACTGCGATCTGTTTCTTCGTCTGGGTCTCAAGAAGTGCTTCGTCCACCTTGATGTATGCGATGAGGAGTCCCTGGACTTCGACATGGTACTTCTTGAACTCGTCGCGGGCTTTCTCGAAAGCCTTTGTCTGCAGTTCCGTGCGGCTGTGCACAAACTGGAGTGCCGCCTCGTTGCCGGCCTCGTTCCGGAACGAGGCATCGATAAGAGGATGGGCGACCTGCTCGATGAGGTTGTACACGCTTCCGAACCGGGCAATCACGAACGGGGCATCGTCTGCCGGTATCCGGATGATAAGCCTGACATCGACTTCCAGCTGGAACCCATCCATGGAGGTGACTTTCAGCTGGGCGAACTTGAAAAATTCTGCAACATTTGCATTATCCCGAACGTTGCCCTGCGTAAACTGGAGGGATTCCTTGGAGCCTTCGGCAGATGCCCAGTCGATGGTCACCGCGCTGGTCGGGACGATTTCAGCCCGGTATGCTGCGGTGTTAAGGTTGTATTTCCCGGGCGCAACGGGATCCCGGAGGATCCCCCGCTTTGTCTTATCGGTGATCAGGATTTTTTCCGCATCCTCGTGCACCGGCTGGCTCAGGTCGGGTTCGGCCAGGACGGGGGGGGCCGGGTCCGGGGATTTTTCCAGCTCCTCGCCTACGCTTGAGATGATGACCGCCACGTTCCCGGGAGGGATAATGGCCATGTCGACCGGTATCACTTCAAAGAGCAGCGGATTGATGTAATAATCACCGGGCTGGAGCGTTTCAAGCTGAGTTCCCCGGTATCCCAGGCTCTTGATAAATGCCTGGCCATTCTGGAAATGGCTGTGGTCCCCTGACGGTCCCGGTGCGATGGCGAACCGCGAGGGGAGGGGAATTCCGTCGAGCGCGGTAACAATCCCGACTTTTCCCTGGGAAACTGCGATAACCGGCATTGACTTAACGGAAAAAACCCGCGTGTTGATCCGGTAGGTTCCGGGTTTCAGGATACCGATCTGGGGCCCTTTGCAGCCACCGTTTTCGAGGAATAACCGTGCGTCCTGGAATGAATTGCTGTTTACCTCGTCGCCAAGGAGCCGGCCGGCGGGAATCGATATACCACCGATCGATGATACGACACCGACATGATCGGATTCTATCGTAACAACCGTTTCCCGTTCCACGTTCCAGAGGATTGGAAAATAATAGTATAATCCCGGCATCAGGATGTCAGCCTGCAATCCAACCTCCCCCTTTGTAGCAATTATCTGGCCCTGGGGTAATGTTGGTCCGAACATTTTCCTGGTTACGATACCGACTTCATTCGCCCGTATCAGGTGAAGTCCGGATATTAATAACCATAATAATACGATAATAACGACAATCAGAAGAAAAACTGAGAATGCATCCATTTTGTCTCAACCCATTTTATCTGGACTTTTATCCTTTTTAAAATCAGAGCATCCACATAATTAAGGTTTTATGTTTCCGGATAATCTCTGCTATCCTGCCCTTGCCAGGGAACATACGCAATTATCGGGATCGGAATTCATGAGAGGTGCCTGCAGACAGGGACTGTATTGCCGGCATGGTATGCCGTCTGTCCGGATTACTGCGTCCAGGACTCCCTGGATCATGAGTGTGATCGTCCCGGCAATTTTTAAAAGGATGAAACGAAAGAGGCCGGAATTTTCCGGATGCAGGAATTTTTTACCGGGATAAAAAAAGAAGGTCCACCGAGAACTTCTCTGGACCCGGATAGTTATTGGAAGAACCCGGTAAGCACCGGTGCCAGGACCGCAGGGCTGCCATCATGTGTCTGGCCGTCGAGTACCTGGAGCCTGACAACGGAGTCCTTCCCACCGGCCAGTGGTCCGCCCAATCAGTACAGGCCCGGCCCCGCCCTGCCGCATGAAAAAACCCGCCAAAAATATTCATACTTACAATGCTTACAATCTGATCATGTCTGCGGTAAAACGGATACCCGTAACAGAACCGGTGTGGAAGGATCTTGCGGAGATGCGCTCGGCCGGCCAGACCTATACGGATCTTCTTACAGAGATGATCGAGGACCGGAAGAAGCGCCGGCTGGAGGAAGATGTCAAAAAGTGGAGCGGCCGGAAGAAAAAGGGGTACGTCTCGCTTTCGGAGATTAAAGATTGACATTTTCCCTTGTGCTCTGGCACGAGTTATCTGATGAGATCAACCGCCTGCCGGATAATACACGGAGAATAATCAAAACTGCCCTGAAACGGCTTGAAGAAGATCCGTTCCCAGGAAGCCAGGGGGATAAGGAAAAACTGGTTTTACGAGGCGGGATAATAATTTATCGGCTTCACATTTCCCGCAGTTACACCGCATTTTACGAGATTGACAAAGAGGAAAAACTGGTGATTGTCCAGGAGATCCTGCCTATTGAGCAGGCTCATAAAAAATATGGATATTATTGATGCCTTTTCTCACCGGTTTTTTATTTCTCATTTTTAATGTATTCTCGATCCGTCCGTACCAGTGCTCTCATTGCCCCCGGTTCCGGCAATAGACGACGGCCTCGTACCAATCCGGCCCCGGGTCCGCCCAATCACCACAAGCCCGGCCCCGCCCCACACGCATGCGATAGAGAAGGAACCCGGACCGGAGCTTAAAGACCCGGAGGAAAAATTGTATACTCTTTCGTGAATAATGAGTACCTATGAAATATACGGTGGTGCTCGAACCCCAGGAAGAGGGCGGTTTCACGGTACAGTGTGTCGAGATCCCCGGGGCGATCAGCCAGGGTGAGACCCGGGAAGAAGCGCTCGCCAATATCAAGGAAGCAATAGAACTTGTTCTTGAAGTCCAGCGGGAAGAGTTACACCGGAAATCTCCCGCACATCACCGCGAGATCTCCAAGGTCGAAGTGGCGGATGTCGCATAAGCTCCCGGTCATTGCCGGGGAAGATCTGGTCAAGTACCTTGCGAGGCACGGGTTCGAGGCGAAGCGGCAGACTTCAAGCCATGTTGTCGTGCAGAAAGAATGGCGTGTCTTTTCCGTTCCTCTTCACCGCGAACTGAAGAAAGGAACGTTGATCGGGATCCTCAAACAGGCCGGGATCGAAGTCGAAGATTTCAAACAGGGATTCCGGTAAGAAGGAACTTTGTGGATCGCGTTTAATTTTTTTTAACAGTGATCTCTTAGTACCCACCATTCTCAGTACCTTCAGTACCAGCTATTGACGACGGCCTCGTTATCAATCCGGTCCCGGGTCCGCCCACCCCCCTCCAGCCCGGCCCCGCCCCACTGCACGCGACCGGCATGGGAAGGGCCAGCCTTTTTTAAAGAAAGACAAAGTATCCATCGATAAACTTTGTATTTTTGCGTTATCGTCCGGAAGAATACATGCACCGTACGGTCATTTATTCAAAAAAGAATGATTCAATCGGTATTGAGTTTCAGGAGTTACTTCAACGCTCTCAATCTGATATCACCGATGATATCCAGATTGGTATTTAAGATAACTTTTGCTTCCCATGCAATAGCACCTGTTCTCGTTGCCCGTAATTTGATATTCCGTTGATCTTTCGGGGATAAATCTGAGGGTTCATTCGTAATAGCCGATATTACCTGGACAAGGATCTTCCCCTCGTTATTATGCGCTTCGATGTTTGCTGTACCCAGTGTATGAGTATCCCATTTATCGATAGTGAAACCTTTTCCTTTAAAAAATTCGACGGTATATCCCTCTCCGGCTTTTTGTATTTCATGTGGTGTTGGCATCAGGTTGTCCTTCCAAATTCTGTGATTTGCTTTCATGCAATTGAACGGCAATTATCCATAAATAATATATGATAATACCAGAAAAAAAACGCTATCTCATACGTTTTTGTTATGGGGCGTATTTTGCTCTCTACGATTCTGATTTGCGGCAGCGAAAAAGATGCCCCCAATGTTTTTGACCCGGAATCGCAGATTTTTGATGATAGTTGCATCCAACGGAAAGATGTAACCGTTTCGTGTTTCGCCCGGGTCTTTTCCAGACACTGTAGCTGCCGATAATGTGACAGAACCACCTGATACGTTCCCGGGCCCGTCCCCTGTTTCCATCTGCTCCCGTCGAAACCTGCCCTCCTCACAGAGGATGAGGAAGACGGTAAGTCCCCCGCGATCGTTCTCCGATCTCCGACAGGCTATCAGACCTGGAGGATGAGAAGATCCCATCAGGGATCTTCGACGGAGAAATCCGAAGACCCGAACCCGAAAAAATTCGGCAGTGGAAATGGTGCCAACGCCCGAGGAAATTCCGCATTTAAATCGTTATTTTTTGAAAATACCCGATTTAATCGCGAAAAAACCGTGCAAAATAGGCGCGTTAGAAAATGCGCAAAAAACCGGGCAACCCGACAGCCTGCCCCGATTAGATTGTTCTCCTGATGGCCGATATGGCCTGAAAATAAAGAGGTTCCGGCAGGACCGAAAAACAACCGTTTTTTTTCCTGAAACCGGGAGATCTCCTCACCGGTGCAGCCGGTCAATTGCCGGAGGGCATCCGGGGATCGGGATCCCCCCGGGAAGCCAGCTGGGATTCAGTACCCTGCTCATTCTCTTCTGTTTCGGGGGCCGGTAATGCCGTGTTTTCCCGGGGCTTATGGTTCGTTCAACGACCGAGGTACGAATTTCTTCAAAGGGTCGGTCATTTCCCAGGCGCATCCGGAAATTCCGGGCCTGCCCGGGGACATCTCGTTCCGAAAATTTGCAATGGCCCGTAGTAATCCGGTTCCGGGTCCGCACATCACCCAGGCGCAGGAGTGAATAACTCCCCGGACCGGACCGGGCGGACGAATGAACCAGAATCTTCGGAATATATTCCGGATCGTAAACCCTTGTCACGGGTCGTGGACCAGTGCAGATCGCAGACCGTTAATAGCAACCGGCCCAATAGTTAGAGCAAGGTAATACCATGCCCGTCATCATACTCAAACAGAAAAAAGGCCTGTCACGCGAACAGAAGCGCAGGATTGTGAAGGAATTTACCGATACCCTCATCTCCGTTGCCGGTGCAAAAAAAGAGCTGGTGACCATCTTCATTGAGGAAAAAGAGTTGGAGGATATCGGTAAGGGCGGAAAACTCCGCTGTGACCCGTAATCCTTTTTTTAAAATACAAGCCCATAATTTTAAAGTGCAACATTTACCATGCTGCATGCCACTCTCAGGTAATGGAACCTGCTACGCATGAAACCTGTAATTTCTCCCGGAGCAGCCACCTGCTGCGTACGAAAGGGCCTGTTCTGCTGGCGCTGGCGGCGGCCCTCTGCCTTCTCATGATACCGGTTACGGCCCATGCCCCGACGGCCATGAACATTTCCTTTGACCCGGACACCGCGAAAATTTATGTCACGATCACCCACCCGGTCGATGATCCGACCACTCATTACATCAAAACAGTCAGGGTGATGCTGAACGATCTGGTCATCAGCGATCCCGATTACAAGAGCCAGCCGACAAAGGATACCTTCACTTAAACCTATGATGTGAATGCGCACCCCGGGGATACCATCCGGGTAACCGCAATCTGTGTCCTGGGTGGTACCCTTGAGAAAGTATACGATATCCCCGCACCGATCCACCCGACAACAACTGGTACATCGGCAGCGTCGGGGATACCAGCGACGTCCATGCTACCTGCAACCGTTCCAACGACAGCAAAGGCACCTCTGGACCTCCTGCCCCTGCCCGGGGCCGTGGCCGCGGTGCTGTTGATAAAAAGATTATAATTTACTGGTCCCTGCCGCCCCTGCGTTCGTCATAGGGGATATCGG
>Ga0182011_10001942_pt1 | contig 17819 bp, 10 predicted proteins | sample 711E1DmetaG_FD_120481 | JGI IMG/M metagenome (GOLD analysis project Ga0182011, IMG submission 120481) | Permafrost microbial communities from Stordalen Mire, Sweden - 711E1D metaG | ecosystem: Environmental > Terrestrial > Soil > Wetlands > Permafrost | place: Sweden: Stordalen | collected... | reverse complement strand
TGATCGGCAGAACCGTCGCCGACCAGCTCTTCTCCGACGAGGATCCGCTCGGTCGGACGATCCGCATCCGCAACATCCCGTTCAAGGTTGTCGGGGTGCTCGCCGCCAAGGGTTTCAACCTCTTCGGCCAGGACCAGGACGACACGGTGGTCATTCCCTACACGAGCCACATGAAGCGGATTTCCCGCCGCACGAACATCAATTCCATCATGGTGCAGGCCGCCAGCGCCGAGGCGATCGACCACGTGCAGCAGGACATCACCGACCTGCTCATGCAGCGCCGCAAGGGCCGCGACCAGGATTTCACCGTGCGCAACCAGGTGGAAATCGCGCAAGCCGCCACCGCCACCTCCGAGACGATGACCCTGCTGCTCGGCGCCATCGCGGGCGTGTCGCTCATCGTCGGCGGCATCGGCATCATGAACATCATGCTCGTGAGCGTGACCGAGCGCACGCGCGAGATCGGCATCCGCCTGGCCGTCGGCGCGCATGGTCGCGACGTGCTGCTGCAATTTCTGATCGAGGCGGTGATTCTCAGCTCGCTGGGCGGCATGATCGGCATCCTGATCGGTGTGGGCGCCTCGGAACTGGTGTCGATGAAGACCGGATGGCCGATCCTCGTTTCGCCGGCTTCGGTGGTCGTGGCCGTCGTATTCAGCGCGGCGGTCGGCATGTTCTTCGGTTTCTACCCGGCGCGCAAGGCCGCCCAGCTTGATCCGATCGAGGCCCTCCGCTACGAGTAACGCCGCCCGGTTTCCGGTTTGCCTGAAGCCGGCGGACCGCAATGCTGGCCCCGGTGGCGAGCCGGCCCGCTGATTTATGTGGAAAAAGATTTACGGCAAAACCGGCCGGGCCGTCTCGGTGATCGGCTTCGGCGCCATGCGTTTCCCGCAACCGCAGGACCTCGACGGCTCCGCGGAGGTGGTGCGTTATGCCCATGCGAAGGGCATCAACTACTTCGACACCGCCCCCTACTACTGCGACGACCGGAGCGAGGAGATCTGCGGGCGGGCCCTGGCCACGTTCCCGCGCGACTCCTTCTACATCTCCACCAAGTGCTCCGAGGCGGACGGGGGCAAGCTGCGCGCCAGCCTCGATCGTTCGCTGGCGCGATTGCGGGTCAGCCGGATCGATTTCTTCCACATCTGGTGCCTGCTGCGGCCCGGTGACCTCGCGCAGCGCATCGCGGGCGGCGCGCTCGCAGCCGCGCTGCGGGCCCGGGAGGAGGGGCTGATCCGGCACCTGGTCGTGTCGACGCATTTGAACGGCGACGATATCGCCGCGGTGCTCGCCAGCGGCCACTTTGCCGGCGTCACCCTGGGTTACAACGTTCTCAATTTTCCCTTTCGGGCCAAGGCGCTGGAGGCGGCGCGGCGCCACGAGGTCGGGGTGGTGACGATGAATCCGCTCGGCGGCGGCATGATTCCGCGCAACGCCGCCCGGCTGGATTTTCTCCGGGGGCCGCAGGACCGCAGCGTCGTGCAGGCGGCGATTCGCTTCAATGTCTCGCAGCCGGCGATCACCGCGGCGCTGGTCGGCTTTGCGACCACAGCCGAGGTCGACGAGGCGGTCGCCGCCGTGGAAAACTTCGCGCCGTATCCGCCGGAGCACATCGCCCGCGTGCAGGCGCAGCTCGCCGCCGGTTTCGATGGCTTCTGCACCGGCTGCGGCTACTGCCTGCCGTGCCCCGCCGATCTGGAGATCCCGAAATGGATGGACGTGTACAACCAGCGGATCCTCGAGGGCAGCGACGACGCGATGCGCAACCGCCTCAAGTGGCACTGGAATCTTGCCCCCGACCTCGCCGCCAGCTGCCTGCAATGTGGCGATTGCGAAAGCGCCTGCACCCAGCACCTGCCGATCCGCGAACGCCTGGCGGCCATCGCGGCGCTGGCGGGCCGGTAGAATCGCCGACACCGCGGCGCGGCCCGCGAATGGCCAGATCGCAGCGGAAAGAGGCGCACCGGAACCGGGTTTTCGAGGCGTCGGGACCCGCAAGGCTTCCACCATCCCACTAATGGGAATGGAGCATCCCGTGAGCGGAAGCAAAAGCCGGGGGAAAGAAGAGCCGGGTTCTGGGTCAGAAGCCCTATGGCACTGGCCTGCGCTGAGTTGTGCTCCGCCGCTGCACTTGGCACGACGCGTGCAATGGGATGCGCATCACGATGAACTTCAATCAAAGCACCACCATGAAGAACGCACTCAAGTACGCCATGCTCATCCTCGCCATCGCCTATCCAGGCGCCGCTTTTGCCGGCCTCATCGGGCTCGCCTCCTCCTCCGCGTTTGTCGGCAGCGAAATCGGCCTCTGGTTGTTCGCCGTGGCCGGGCTGATGTTGATCAGCCTCGGCGACACCACCCGGCGTCCCCTCAACTTGCGCCCCGCCTCCGCCAGCCCGGTCGTGCCCTTCGGCCCGTCCCGCGGCCTCCGGACACACAACGTGCGCCGCCGGGAGCGCGTCGCCGCCTAAGCAACGGTCGGAGGGGCGGCGGCGCCGCCCTCCGATCCTTCGTCACTCTCCGCTTGCTCAAGCCGATCCGCCTTCGCCATGCTGTCCCCAGCTTCTCCCGCGATGGCTGCCACTGACCCCTCCGCCCACCGAATCCTCGTCGCCGACGACCAACCCGATGTCCTCGAAGCCCTGCGTCTGCTCCTGAAGGCCGAGGGCTACCAGATTGAGACGGTTAAATCGCCGGCCGCGGTGATTAAGGCCATCGAGGCGCGCGATTTTTCCGTCGTGTTGATGGACCTCAACTACGCGCGGGACACCACCTCCGGGCAGGAAGGTCTTGACCTGCTCCCGAAGATCCAGGCCATCGATTCCTTGCTGCCGGTGGTGGTGATGACCGCGTGGGCCAGCGTCGACTTGGCGGTGGAGGCGATGCGGCGGGGGGCGCGGGACTTCATCACGAAGCCGTGGGACAACCCGCGGCTCACCGCCATCGTCCGCAACCAGGTCGAACTCGGGACCGCGGTGCGGGCCTACCGCCGCCTCGAACAGGAGAACCAGCTGCTGCGCGGCAAGGGCGGGCCCAATCTGATCGCGCAGTCTCCGGCGATGCGCCCGGTGCTGGACGTCGTCGCGCGCGTCGGCCCCTCCGACGCCAACGTGCTGATCACCGGCGAAAACGGCACCGGCAAGGGATTGATCGCCCAAGCGCTGCATGCCGTGTCGGCCCGCGCTGCCCGACCCCTGATTTCGGTCAACATGGGCGGTCTGCCCGAGGGGGTGTTTGAGAGTGAACTTTTCGGCCATGTGCGCGGGGCGTTCACGGACGCCAAAAGCGATCGTGCGGGCCGGTTCGAACTGGCCGACGGCGGCTCGCTGTTTCTGGACGAGATCGGCAACATCCCGCTCAGCCAACAGGCCAAGATCCTGCGGACAATCGAAACCGGCGAATACGAGCGCGTCGGTTCGTCGAAGACCTATCACGCCAATGTGCGGCTGATCTCGGCCACCAACGCCGACCTCACCGTCGAAGTGGCGGCCGGGAAATTCCGCCAGGACCTCCTCTTTCGGCTCAACACCATTTCCATCCACCTGCCTCCCTTGCGCGACCGCCGCGAGGACATTCCCCTGCTGGCGCAGCATTTCATCAAGCAACACGTGGAACGCTACCGCAAGGCCATCACAGGATTCGACGCCGGCGCCATTGAAGCGATGCAGGGCCACGCCTGGCCGGGCAACGTCCGCGAGCTCGACCACGCCGTCGAACGCGGTGTGCTGATGGCCACCGGCAAGGTCGTCCGCGCCGCTGACCTCGGATTGACCGTTGGCCAAGCCGCACCGCGGCTCGAGGACATGAGTCTTGAGGAGGTGGAGGCGTTCCTGATCAAAAAGACGCTGGCGCGCTGCGACGGCAACGCCCGCCGCGCCGCCGAGGAGCTCGGCCTCAGCCGCAGCGCCTTCTACCGCCGCCTGGAGAAATACGGGCTGTGAGCGTCTCGCATCGGGCAAAACTCCGAGACACCAAGCCCTCAGCGTTAAGCCTTAAGCTCTAGGCGCGAAGCTTCTGGATAATAGAACCAAGCATGCACCTGATTTCCAGGATCTCAGCGGCCAGCGGTCGACCGGAGGAATCCTCCAGGTAGCCGAGTTTGCATGCCAGGAGCACGTAGTAGTCCAGCTCACAAGCTGACCCCAAGGCAATGGTGAGAAACCGCTTCAGCGCAGCGTCACCTTCCCGTCCACAACCCTCCGCGATATTGGCTGGAATGGAAACGCACGATCTTCGTATTTGGTTTGTCAAGGCGAACACTTCGTCCCGGGGAAAGGACTTGGTCACTTTGTAGATCAAGAGGGTGAGAGCAGGACTGTGCTGCCAGATTTTCAGCTCACGGTAGTTTTTCATCACCGGCCATGACTAAGCGCGCGTGGTCTCACAACCGAGCTTTCAGCTTACCGCTTTTCGCTTAAAGCTTCCTCCTGATGCCCTCCCCTCGTCATCGGCTTACGTTCGACCAGAGAATTCAGGCCTACGCGCTGCTCGCTGGCCTGCCCGCGCTCGCCGTTTCGCTGGGTTTCCTCTGGTTTGGGGATTCCTCGACTAGGGTGCAGTGGACACTGACGCTGCTGATCGTCGGTTTCTGGCTCGGCTTTGGAATGGCGGCCCGCGCCCGGGTGGTGCGGCCGCTGCAAACGATGGCCAATCTGCTCTCCGCCTTGCGCGAAGGAGATTTTTCGATTCGCGCGCGCGGCGCCGGCCGGGACGAACCGTTGGGTGACGTCTACGCGGAAATCAATTCGCTGGGAAATGTGCTGCAGACCCAGCGCCTCGGCGCACTCGAGGCCACGGCCCTGCTGCGGACCGTGATGGAGGAGATCGACGTGGCGATCTTCGCCTTCGACAGCCGCGAAATCCTGCGACTGGTCAACCGCGCGGGACAGGAACTGCTCGCCGCACCCGCGGAGCGTCTGCTCGGGCATTCGGCCGCCGAGCTCAGCCTCGATGAGCTCCTCCTCGGCGATGACACACGGGTCCTCTCGATGAGCAAGTTTCCGGGCGGCGCGGGCCGCTGGGGCATGCGCCGCACGTCTTTTCGGGAGGGTGGCCGGCCGCACGTGCTCGTGGTCATCGCCGACCTGAGCGTGCCCCTGCGGGAGGAGGAACTCAAAGCCTGGCAGCGGCTCGTGCGCGTGCTCGGCCACGAGCTCAACAACTCGCTCGCCCCGATCAAGTCCATCGCCGGCAGCCTCCATACCCTGCTCAAACGGCGCGACCGCGCGCCGGACTGGGAGGACGACATGCGCTCGGGGCTGGAGATCATCGAGACCCGATCCGAGGGCCTGAGCCGCTTCATGCAGGCGTACGCGCGCCTCGCCAAGCTGCCGCAGCCGACGCTCGGCCCCACCCAGATCGGCGTGATCATCCGCCGCGCGGCCGCCTTGGAGACGCGCCTGCCGATTGCCCTGGCCGACTGTCCCGAAATCACCGCCAACCTCGATGCAGCACAGATCGAGCAGGTTGTGATCAATCTGTTCAAGAACGCAGTCGATGCCGCGCTGGAAACCGCGGGCGGCGTGCGCGCCTCGTGGCGGAAACAAGGCGCGACTTTGGAGATTCTGATCGAGGACGACGGGCCCGGCATCGCCAACACCACCAACCTGTTTGTCCCGTTCTTCACCACCAAGCCCACCGGTTCCGGCATCGGGTTGCTGCTCTGTCGCCAGATTGCCGAGAACCACGGCGGCACGCTCAACCTCAAGAATCGCGAGGGCGGTGCGACCGGTTGCGTGGCGATCCTGCGTCTGCCAGCGTGAGGCGGCTGCGGGGATGTTGCGCCATTCGGGATCGCTCCAGTCGCCGCCTCGTCGAACGTCTGGCGTGTCCCTTCGCACACGCGTTTCGGCAACCCGATCATCCCATTATTGGGACGGAGCTGTCCCACGCTCGGCGTTTCGGCGGGCTATGCTGTGCGATGGTTTGGTTTTTATACTCTCTGTATCAATCATTTAGCGATTCAGTCCAAGCTTGGCACAAGGGATGCAATCCAGATCATCCGTAACGACTTCACATGGACATTCCCCGCCCCAACGCCGCCAAGGAGAAACGCAAGAAGCGCATCATCATTGCCGGTGTCACCGTCGCCGTTCTCGCTGGCGTGACGGTCGCGCTGTCGCGGCTCAAGCCCGCCGCCCCCACGATGGACCGCAATCTTGTTTGGATTGGTGACGTGAAACGGGGCCCCATGGTCCGCCAGGTGCGCGGTTTGGGAACGCTCGTGCCCGAGGAGATCCGGTGGATCGCCGCGCGCACCTCCGGTCGGGTCGAGAAGATCATCCTTCGCCCTGGCGCCTTGGTCGAGGCGAACAGCCTGATTTTGGTGTTGAACAATCCCGATGTCGTCTCCGCGGCCGCGAATGCCGACTCGGCACTCCACGCCGCCGAGGCCCAGCTCACCAACTTGCGGGTCCAACTCGAAAGCCAGCTCCTGGCGGCCGAGTCCACGGCCGCCAACGCCAAATCCAATTTCGAGCAGGCCCGCCTGCAGGCCGAGGTGAACGACGAACTCTTCAAAGACGGCCTAGTCTCCCCGCTTGAGCTGAAACGGTCCAAGGTGCTGGCCGAGGAGGCGGCCACGCGCAATGAGATCGAGCAAAAACGCTTCGCCTTCTCTAAAGATTCCATCAAGCCCCAGCTGGCTGTGCAGGAAGCCGAAGTCGAGCGCCTCCACGACCTGACCAAGCTCCGCCACGACGAATTTGACGCCCTGCAAGTGCGCGCAGGCATGACCGGCGTCCTGTCGGCGCTGCCCGTGGAAGTGGGCGCCCAGGTGCAGCCCGGCACCAACCTCGCCCGCGTGGCCGACCCGGCCAAGCTAAAAGCCGAGGTGCGCATCGCCGAAACGCAGGCCAAGGACATCGCTATCGGCCAGCTTGCCTCGATCGACACGCGCAACGGCATCGTCGCCGGCCATGTCAACCGCATCGATCCTGCCGTGCAAAACGGTACGGTGACCGTCGACGTCAGCCTGACCGGCGAGCTGCCCAAGGGCGCCCGGCCCGACTTGAGCGTGGATGGCACGATCGAGCTCGAACGTCTCGACGATGTCGTCTTTGTCGGCCGCCCCGCTTTCGGTCAGGAGCGCAGCACGGTCAACATTTTCAAGCTCGACTCCGACGGCGTCTACGCCGTGCGCACTCCAGTCCAGCTGGGGCGGAGTTCCGTCAATACGATCGAGATCATCAGCGGCCTTGTCCCCGGTGACCGCGTCATCCTTTCCGACATGTCCCAGCAGGACGCCAATGATCGCATCCGCCTGAACTAGTCCCCCCTTCCCCGACAACGCCCCCCAAGAAAACGAACCCCAGCACCGCCTTCGCGCGTGCCCCGAAACATCCTCCAACCCAACCCATTGATATGAACAATGCCACCAACGGCCAGGCCCTCATCAAACTCGACGGTGTGACCAAGGTTTTTCTGACCGATGAGGTCGAAACCCACGCCCTCGCCGGGATTCACCTTGAGATCCTCAAGGGCGAATATGTCTCGATCGCCGGTCCCTCCGGCTGCGGCAAGTCCACCCTCCTCTCCATCCTCGGTCTGCTCGACACGCCAACGGAGGGGGAGTACATCCTCAACAGCCGGCCGGTGCAGGGGTTGTCGCTCGCGGAGCGCGCGCGCATTCGCAACCGCGAGATCGGGTTCATCTTCCAGTCGTTCAACCTGATTGGCGACCTCACGGTTTACGAGAACGTCGATCTCCCGCTGACCTATCGCGGCATGCCCGCGAGCGAGCGCAAGCAGCGCGTCAGCGAGGCGCTGGAAAAGGTCGGCATGGGACACCGGGCCAAGCACCTGCCGTCCCAGCTCTCCGGTGGCCAGCAGCAGCGCGTCGCCGTCGCCCGCGCCCTGGCCGGCTATCCCGCCGTCCTTCTGGCCGACGAGCCCACCGGCAACCTGGACTCCAAGAACGGTGATGCCGTGATGGAACTCCTCGCCGAGCTCCATCGCGGCGGCGCCACGATCGTCATGGTCACGCACGATTCGCGGTTCGCCCGGTACGCCGTCCGCTCCGTCCACCTGTTTGACGGCCGCGTGGTCGAGGAAAGCGCCATCACCAAGGCGGCCGAGACGAGCAACTGACCGACGTCTGCCGGCGGCAAAGGTCGTTCAGGTTGCAGGTTGAGGTTTGGAGGCCATCCCGCCTCCGACCACGACTCACTTTAACCTAAACCCAAGATCTCAACCTCTTCTGCCATGTTCCCAAACCTCCGCTACGCCGGCCGGCAATTCGCTAAGAACCCGAGCTTCACGGCGATCGTCGTGCTGACGCTCGCGCTCGGGATCGGCGCCAACACGGCGATCTTCAGCATCGTCAACGCGACCTACCTCCGCGCGCTGCCGTACCCGCAGGCGGACCGCTTGGTGTCGCTGGGGGAGCGCAAGGATTCCGGCGACATGCCCGTTTCCTATCCCAACTTTCTCGATTGGTGCGCCCAGCAGGACGTCTTTGCCACCCTGGCCATGTATCATCCAGGTTCCGCCAAGTTGAAGGCGACTGAGACGGCCGAGGTCGTGTCGACGCTGGAGGTCACCAGCGGTTTCTTTTCCGTTTTGGGCGTGAACGGGATCGAAGGGCGGAGCCTCACGTCCGACGATGACCGCGTGGGCGCAGCGCCGGTCGCCTGGGTGACCCGCGAGGCGTGCCTGAAGTATCTGGGCGGCACCAAGGACGTGATCGGCCGGACCATCCTGCTGGACGGGCAGGCGGTCAACGTGGCGGGCATTCTGCCCGTGGGATTCCAGTTTCAACGCCGGGCCGATTTCATTCTGCCGCTGGCTCCGTACACGCAGCAGCAGTTCATGACCATGCGCGAGAACCACAACGACTCCTATGCGCTCGGCCGTCTGAAGCCGGGCGTGACCGTGCCGGCCGCCCAGGCGCAGATGACCGCGATCGCCCAGCGCCTGGAAAAGGAGTACCCCAAGATCAACACCGGCATCGGCATTCACGCCCAGCCGCTGCGCGAGCAACTCGCGGGGGAGGCCCGCACGCAGCTGTTCCTCCTGCTGGGCGCGGTCGGCATGGTGCTGCTGATCGCCTGCGTGAACGTCGCCAATATGCTCTTGTCACGGTCGCTGGCCCGGGAACGGGAAATGGCCGTCCGCACCGCCCTGGGCGCCTCGAGAATGAATCTGATCGGCCAATTGCTGGCCGAGAGTCTCGTGCTGGCCGCCGCCGGCGGCGCCTTGGGCACCCTGTTGGGCATGTGGGGGTACGATTTCGGACGCCGGCTGGTTCCCTGGGAACTACAGCCGCTGATTGAGTCGGGGGGCGGGCTCGATGTGAACGTGTTCTTGTTCGTCACGGCGGCCACGCTGCTGACGGGAATCGGTTTCGGCCTGGCCCCGGCCTGGCATTTGTCCCACGCCAATCCCAATGACGCGCTCAAGAACACGCGCCGCACCGCCCGCACCTCTTTCGGCCGGATTCGTCTCAGCGACCTGCTGGTCGTGGTCCAGGTGGCCCTGGCCCTGATGCTGCTCGTCGGCGCCGGCCTCTTGATCCGCAGCCTGCAACGGCTCCTGCAGGTGCCTTCCGGCATCCAGCCGGAGCGGATCGTCACCCTGCAGGTGAATCCCCCGCCCATGGCGCAATTCCAGCGCGATCCCTCCAGTTTCGGCGCGTATTACGACCGGGTCATCGGCGCCGTGGTGAATCTGCCCCAGGTCGAGGCGGCGGCCGTCGCCTCGGGTCTGCCGTTCACCTGGAGCCAGAACTACATGGCCTTCTACCGGGACGGACGCCCGGTGCCCGCGCCCGGCGATCTGCCCTCCGCCAGCTCCCACACGGTGACGCCGGATTACTTCCGCACCATGGGGATTCCGCTGCTGCGCGGCCGCGGCTTCACCGGCCACGAACCGCAGCCGGTCATCCCGGAAGGCATGGACCTCTCGCCGCAGAATCTCGCCATCATTTTCAAGGGGGTCGTGTTCGACGGCCTCATCAGCCAGCGCATGGCGGACAAATTCTGGCCGGGCGAGGATCCGATCGGGCAGCGCTTTCGGATGGGCTTTCCCGACATGCAACTTCCCTGGGTGCAAATCGTGGGGATCGTGGGCAACACCACCCAGAGCGGTCTCGATCAAGGTGAGGGGCCGGAGTTCTACCTGCCCATGCGCCAGTTCCCCCTTCCGATCGGCATGCACCTCGCGGTGCGCACCCGCATGGATCCCGCGGCAGCGGTCGCCTCCATCCGCACGGCCATCCAATCGGTCGCCAAGGATGAACCAATCTCCGATGTGCAGCTCATGGTGGAGCGCATGGCGAACTTTGTTTCCGGTCGACGGTTCAACCTGAACCTTTTCGCGCTGTTCGCCGGCACCGCCCTGCTGCTCTCCCTCGTCGGCATCTATGGCGTGCTGTCGTTCGTTGTCAGCCAGCGCACCCGCGAAGTCGGCATCCGCATGGCGCTCGGGGCGCAGCGTCGCGACGTGCTGCGCGGCGTGCTCGGCCGTGGCCTGCGCCTGGCGCTGCCAGGCATCGCGCTCGGCCTCGGAGGCGCTTGGACCGCCTCCCGGCTGCTGCAAAGCCAGTTATTCGGCATCCAAGCCACCGATCCGCTCACGTATGTCGCCGGCGCGGTGCTGCTGCTGCTCGCCGCGCTGGTCGCCTGCTGGGTGCCCGCCCGCCGCGCCGCCAGCGTCAACCCGACGGAGGCGCTGCGCAGCGAGTAGCGCCTGAGGCACGAGAAGGAGGTTTTGGATTTGCGGTTTACGTTCAGGCACGCCAGCTCGACCCGCCGCGGCCGTCCTCAACCTCAACCAGAACCCTCGACTCATTCTCTTCCCCTCACTCCCCCATTCCCTTTCCGCCCATGCTCTCCGAACTCCGCTTTGCTTTCCGCCAGTTGATCAGGACTCCCGGCTTCACGATCGTGGCGCTGGTCACGCTCGCGCTCGGCATCGGCGTGAACACGTCGATGTACACACTCGTCGACGTCCTGCTGTTCCGGAGCGCGCCGTTCCCGGAACCGGACCGACTGCTCTTCATCCAAGGCCTTACCGCCCAGGGCCAGCCCGACGGGTTCTCCTTTGTGGAGATCGAGGAGATGCGCGCCCTGGCCGCCTCCGGCCAGTCTTCGGCGTTCGAATCCATCACGGCATTCTCGGGTTGGAACAATGACCTGGCCGAGCCCGGCCAGCCCGCGGAACGCCTGGTCTCGCTTGATGCTTCGGTCGATTTCTTCCGCACCTGCCGTGTGCAACCGATGCTGGGGCGCCCGTACTCCGCCGACGAAGAAGTGCCGGGCCGCACCCAGGTCGCGATCCTCAGCCACGCCCTCTGGCAATCCCGTTTCGGAGGTGATCCCGGCATCGTCGGGCGGACGCTCCGGCTCAACGCCGAGCAGGTCACCGTGATCGGAGTCATGCCGCCCTCGTTCGGCTATCCGCTCTTTTGGGGCCCGATCGACCTCTGGCGCCCGGTGACCGTTCCGCGGCATATCGTTGAGGACCGGAACAACCACTTTTTTGGCGCGATGGGCCGTCTCCGCCCGGGCGCCACGTCGGCGCAGGCCACGGCCCAACTGAGGCCGCTGCTCGCCCGCTGGGCCCACGACTACCCGCAGACCAGCTCCGGCCGCGGCGTCAAGGTCATGCCCCCGCAGAAGGCGCTCGTGGCCGGAAGCCCCTTCGAGTTCATCACCTGGCTCCTGTTCGGCGTCGGCGCCGCGGTGCTGCTGATCGCGTGCTTCAACCTCGCCAATCTGCAGCTCGCCCGCGCCGCGTCCAACACCCGCGATCTCGCGATCCGCTCGGCGCTCGGGGCCTCCCGCCGCCGCCTGATCGGCCACCAACTCACGGAGTCGCTGGTGCTCGCCCTCAGCGGCGGCGGGCTCGGCCTCCTGGTCGGAATGTGGGCCAACGAAGTGATCGGCCGATCCATCCCCCTCGGGCCTACTGAAACTCTCCACCTTGAGATGAACGGCCCGGTTCTTTGCGGGGCTTTTCTGGTCTCGCTGCTCAGCGGCCTGCTCTTCGGCCTGGTCCCCGCCTGGATCGCCTCGCGGGGCGACATGGTCACCACGCTGAAGCAGCAGACCCGCGGGGCCACCTCCGGTCGCGGCACCCACCGCCTCCGGAACAGCCTGGTCGTCGCCGAGGTGGCGCTCGCCCTCGCGCTGCTGGCCACCGCCGGCGTCATGATCCGGGGTTTCAGCGCCCTGCTCAAGCGCGACAAGGGCTGGGACACCGATCGTGTGCTCCTCGCCAACATCCACATGGCCGAGCAGTCCACCTACAACACGGAGGACAAGCGGCGCGTCGCGATCGACAAGCTTACGCGCCGGCTGGCGCAGATCCCGCATGCCGAGCGTACCGCGATCTGTTCGAGTCCGCCGCTCTTCGGCTATTCGAAGAACGTCTCCTTCGAGGTTCCTGGCGTGACATCGGATGATCCGACGAAGCAGCCCATCGGCGGCTACACCATGGTCACCTCGGACTTTTTCGCCGCCCTTGGCCTCCCGCTGCTGGAGGGCCGTCTATTCCCGCCGGAACTGAAGGCGGACAGCCCGCCGTTGGTCATCATCAACGAGACCATGGCGCGCCGCTTCTGGCCGCACGAGAGCGCCGTCGGCCAGCGCATTGGCGACCGCCAGGGCGACGTGGTTGTTTGGCGCGAGATCATCGGCGTCGTGCGCGACATCCAAGATGCGTTGAACCCCAGCGATCCGAGCACGATGTACCAAGTCTACAAGCCGTTGGTGAACGAACCGTGGGGCTACCTGTGGCTGATTGTGCGGGCGCCGGCTCCCGCGACGTTCAAGAACGACGTTCGCCGTGCGGTCGCCGACGTCGATCCCGATGTCGCCGTCCAGCAGATGTACACGGTGCCGGAGGCGGCCGACCAGTTCCTGCGCAGTTTCGTCGTGGTCAACGACACGCTGGGGGGATTCGCCCTGCTCGGGCTCGTGCTCGCCGCAATCGGGCTCTATGGCGTCATCTCCAATCTGGTCGCCCAGCGCACGGGCGAGTTCGGCATCCGCATGGCGCTGGGCGCCAAGCCGCGCGACGTGCTCGGACTCGTGCTTCGCAAAGGAATGTATCTCACGCTCCTCGGCCTCGTGATCGGCGGCGCCTTGGGGTCCGCGCTCAACTTCGCGCTGCGGGCATCACTGCCCCGCATGGGCGGCCTGGATCCCGTCACGATCAGCTTGGTGGCCCTCTTCCTGTTCGGTGTCGCCCTCTTCGCCTGCTGGATTCCCGCGCGACGCGCGCTGCGCATCAACCCGGTGGACGCGCTGCGGGCGGAGTGATCATCCAGGAGCGAGCATTTCAGAACCATCATTCCCTTCCCTCACTCCCTCATTCCCTTTTCCCCCTCCCCTCTGCCGGCCACGTGTCACTCGTCACCCGTCACTGCGATGCTCTCCGACCTGCGTTTTGCCTTTCGCCAACTTTTGAAGTCGCCCGGCTTCACCGCGGTCGCCGCGCTGTCGCTCGCTCTCGGCATCGGCGCCACCACCACGGTGTTCTGCTGGATTCAGGGCATCGTCCTGCATCCGCTGCCGGGAGTCGACCGGCAGGAGCAAATGGTCGTGCTCACCACCATCCACGATAAACAGATGTGGGACACCGTCTCCCTCCCTGATCTCAAGGACCATCGGGAGCTGAAGGAAGTCTTTGCCGGGATCATCGGCTCCCAAGTCACGCCCGCCTGCCTCACGGTCGGGGATGATTCGGCCTGGATCTACGGCCAGGTCGCGACGGCCAACTTCTTCGACGTGCTCGGCGTGCGACCACTCCATGGCCGGACGTTCCGGCCGGATGAAGACCAAAAGCCCGGTGGCAATGCGGTGCTGGTGTTGAGCGAGGCGTTCTGGCGGCGGCAGTTCAACAGCGATCCGGCGGTGGTCGGGCGGGAGGTGGAGCTGAACCGCCACCCTTTCACCATTATCGGGGTGGTGCCGGCCGCCTTCCACGGCACCATGAGCGGACTCATCTGCGATTTCTGGGCCCCGGTTTCAATGACCGGGGAGGTGGCCAATTTCGGCTCCCTGGACAACCGTTGGGATCGCTGGCTCCACACCCAGGCCCGGCTGCAGCCGGGGGTTGACCTGGAGCACGCCCAGGCCGTCGTGGACGCGTTCGCGGCGCGCCTGGAAAAAGCGTATCCCGACTCCAACCGGTTGATCCGCCTGCGGGTCCTGCCGTTCGCCAAAGCGCCTTACGGCGCACAGCCGGTTTTCGGTGTCGTGTTGAGCATTCTGATGGCGGTGAGCGCCGGCGTATTGCTGATTGTCGCCGCCAACGTGGCGAACCTCCTGCTGGCCCGGGCCACGGCCCGGCAGAAGGAAATCGCCATCCGCCTTGCGATGGGCGCCGGGCGTGGCCGGTTGGTCCGGCAATTGCTGGCCGAGAGCCTGGTGCTGGCGGCGTTGGGAGGGATACTCGGCGTGTTGATCGCGTACTGGGCGGTTGATCTGTTGAAGGTCTGGATGCCACACACCTACCTGCCGGTCGGAATCACGGTCGGTGTGGATGCGCAAACCCTCGGTTTCACGGTTCTGCTGACCCTCGCCACCGGGGTCGTCTTCGGGCTCGTGCCGGCGGTGCAAGCCTCGAAGCCCGACCTGAATTCGGCCCTTAAGGAAGGCGGCCGGGGGTCGGGGGCGGCGGCGGCTCATCACCGCCTGCGCAGTCTGTTGGTGATCGCGGAGGTCGCGCTTTCGCTGGTGCTGCTGGTCGGGGCCGGCTTGTGCATCAAGAGCGTCCAGCGGGCCCGACAGGCGGACCTCGGCTTCGACCCCGGGCATGTGCTCGTCGCCGGACTCCGCGTCGGCATGAACGGCTACACGGAGGAGACCGCCAGAATCTTCTACCACCGTCTGGAAGAGCGGTTGGCCGCGCTGCCCGGCGTGGAGTCCGCCGCGCTCAGCAGTTGGTTTCCGCTCGGATTTGAAGGCGGCGGGATGCACACCGTGGAGGTGGCGGGCTATGAACGCAAACCGGAGGAGGACACCACCTTCCCGTACAGCAACATCTCGCCGCGCTATTTCGCGGTGATGAAGATCCCGCTGGTCGCCGGGCGCGATTTCACCGATCAGGACGACGAAAAAGCGCCGGCTGCGGCCATCATCAACGAAACCATGGCGAAGCGGTTCTGGCCGAGCCGGGATCCGATCGGCCGGAAATTCAAGGAAAACGGTCGTGACACAACCGTGGTGGGCGTCGCCAAAGCCGGCAAGTACCGCTCCCTGAACGAACCGCCCCGCTGTTTCTATTATCGGCCCTACCGGCAAGTCGTGTGGGACCTCAGTCTGGGCATCTGCCTCCGCACCTCCGGCGATCCGGCCATGCTGGCCGGCACCTTGCAGCAGGAAATCCACCAGCTCGATCCGCGCGTCGAAATCTGGGCGAAGCTGCCGATGACCGATTTCATCAAGGCCGCCTACCTGGCCCCTGTGCTCGCCTCGCGCCTGCTGAGCTGGCTGGGGCTGGTCGCGCTGACCCTCGCGGCGATGGGCGTCTACGGCGTGATGGCCTATGTGGTCAGCCAGCGCACCCAGGAGTTCGGCATCCGCATGGCGCTCGGAGCGGATACTGGCGACGTTTTGCGCCTGATCTTCCGGGAAGGAATGGCGCTCGCGGCCATCGGCATGGTGATCGGCCTGACGCTGGCGTTGGGGGTCACCCACCTGCTGGCCAGTTTCCTTTACGGCGTTAGCCCATTCGATCTGGCCACGTTCCTGGGCGTGCCGGTGTTGCTTGGTTCCGTGACGCTGCTGGCCTGCTGGCTGCCCGCCCGCCGCGCGACCAAGGTGGGTCCGATGGTCGCTCTCCGCGCGGAATAATCGGTAACTATCGCGCGCCAATGCGGTTTACCTTTTCAGGTTCCCCGCCATGCACGACCTAAAATACGCGCTTCGGAGCCTCGCCAAGTCGCCCGGTTTCGCCGCGGCCGTCATCCTGATCACGGCGGTCGGCATCGGCGCGGTGGCCACCATGTTCAGTGTCCTGCGCGGTGTCGTGCTGCAACCGCTGCCGTTCCCGCAGCCCGACCGGCTCGTCGCGCTGGACGCGATCACGGACACAGGCGCGGTAAACTCGCTGTCGGCCCTGGACTACTTCGATTATCGCGACCAGTGCCCCGCCTTCGAATCGCTTGCGGCCCGCAGTGTCTGGCAGTCGGGACGGACCGTCCTGGGCCGCGGGGAGGCGGAGCGCGTCACCACGAGCAAGGTGTCAGGAAACTATTTTCGCACGCTCGGCGTTCAGTTGGCGGCCGGCCGGTCATTCACGCCCGCGGAAGAGATCGCGGGCGGACGGAAGGTGGTCGTAGTCAGCCACCACTTCTGGCAGGCGAAATTCGGCGCCGACCCGGCGGCGGTCGGTCAGACGCTCACCCTCGACGGCGCGATCGACGAAATCGTCGGCGTCACCCCGGCCGACTTCGACTATCCGGCCGGCGTTGATTTGTGGCTGCCGATGCAACGCGGCGGCCACGACGAAAGCGGACGCGGCAACAACAACTTCGTGGCCCTCGGCCGGCTCGCGGCCGGCGCCGATCTCACGCAGGCCCAAAGCCAGGTCGCCGTGGTCGCGGCGCGGATCGCGGCGGCCGATCCGGCGGAAAAGCGCGGCTGGACCGCCGCTCTGACACCGTTGCACGAAAAGATCTTCGGCGGGGTCCGACCCACCATGTTCATGCTGATGGGCGCGACGCTGCTCGTGCTCGTGATCGCCTGCGCCAACCTATCCTCCCTGCTGCTGGCCCGGGCGCTGGCGCGGCAGGGGGAGATGGCCGTCCGTCTTTCCCTCGGCGCCTCGCCGGCAGCGGTCGCACGGCAACTGCTGGCGGAGAGCATCGCCGGCATCGCCCTGGGCGCCGCCGCGGGCATCGGCTGCGCTCATCTCGGCCTGCGGGCGATCAAGACCTTCGGCCCCGGCGACATCCCCCGGTTGGAATCGGCGCACATCGACGGCGGCGTGCTGGTGGTCGCAATTCTGGCCACGGCCCTCGTCGCGATCATCGCGAGCGCGGTTCCCGCCCTGCGGATGTCGCGTCTGGATCTGGCCAACCATCTCCGAAGTGGAGGCCGCGCCACCGGCGATCGCGGGCACCTGGTCCTGCGGCGGGTCTTGGTGGTGGCGCAGCTGACGTTGTCATTGGTCCTGCTCGTCGTGACCGGCTTGCTGCTGCAAAGCGCGCTGCGCTTGCAGCGGGTGCCGCCGGGCTTCGATCCCGCCGGATTGCTCACCCTGAATGTGCAGATTCCCGATCCTGGCGGCAACCCGGCCCAGTTGCAGCTGCGTTTCGAGGCCCTGTTGGAGCACCTGCGCAGCCTGCCTGGCGTGGTGCGGGTCGCCGGGGCGGATCAACTGCCGCCGGCGGGCGGACCGTGGAACGGCGTGCATCGCGGCGACCGCCCGCCGCAGTCCTCCTCGGATCTCGTGCCCGCCACGCGGCGCACGGTCACGCCGAGCTTCTTCCAGACGATGCGCATCCCGCTGCTGGCGGGACGCGACATCGCCGCCACGGACGCCCGCGGCTCGCCGCCAGTGACTGTGATCAGCCAGGCGCTCGCGCAACGTCTTTTCCCCGGCGAGAATCCGGTGGGGCGGATTCTCACGCTGCCGTGGGGCGACGGCATTCCGCTGCAGATCGTCGGCGTGGCCGGCGATGTGCGCGATTTCGGGCTGGCCGCGGAATATCGGCCTTCGTTCTACCTCTCGGATGCGCAACTGGGAAGCGGGGATCCGATGCTGCGGCTGGTCATCCGGACCGGCGGCGACCCGCGGGCCCTGCTCCCGTCGGTGCGCGCGGCGATCCGCGGGCTCGAAAAGGACGCTGCGCTGTTCGGCGCCGGCAC
>Ga0182011_10001941_pt1 | contig 17821 bp, 17 predicted proteins | sample 711E1DmetaG_FD_120481 | JGI IMG/M metagenome (GOLD analysis project Ga0182011, IMG submission 120481) | Permafrost microbial communities from Stordalen Mire, Sweden - 711E1D metaG | ecosystem: Environmental > Terrestrial > Soil > Wetlands > Permafrost | place: Sweden: Stordalen | collected... | reverse complement strand
TATCCTGACAAATCAAACGAGAACAATAAGTAGAAACGTTACAGAAGGGCGGTTTTAAGTTTTTTTAAGCGCTAAATCAATTAGGCCAATCGCTGATAGCTGACTGCTTTGACTTATTCCAACTCGCCATGTCTGTATTCTTTCGCCTTGTTGTTTTAATCCTTTTTCTTTCCTCTTCATGCCGTTACCCCTGTTTGGGCTGTTGTTTTGGGTGCCATGTTTTAGCCGATCAGCATTCTTCCGACTAAGCATCGTCGTCCGCTTCATCCATATGCTGCTTATGTGCGGTTTTCAAAATCCTCGAACCGGCGAGTTTGGCGATCACGACGATATCTTCAAGGGGGAGATATCCCGTGATGGAAGGATCGAAAAGGGTCTTTGCAGATGGCGGGAATTCTTCGTCCCCTTCCCAGAGAATAAAAGTAATGGGGACCTTGGGGAATGCAAAGAGGGTGAATGATGCGTCGCCATATTCTTCTTCTTTGCCGCCAAGCGCCATGCCCGCCTCAAGAAAGGCGTATTTGTCGTGCCCAAAGGCATTCTGGAGCGGTTTCAAAACCCTCTTTGCAAAAACAGGCTCGTAATGCATACATGCAGGCATGTCCCCATAGGCGACCTTTTCCCCGGAAAACGGGATGCCCGAGGCGTGGTTGATGTAGTGCAAAAGGAGTATCTTGGTAACGAGAGTGACGTTGGCGCTTTTTGAGCTCTTAAATGAGAACTGCGGGATATGCACAAAGATAGTCTCGTCGAAGTAGGGAGTCTCTATGGTTGCGCTCTGCTGTTCTTCTGTGCATTTGAGGCCTGCGTTAGCGCACCTCTCAGCACAATCGGAAGCTATGAGCGCATCGCAGGCAATCTCGTAAACTGTTTTATATGTTTTTTGTTTTTTTAATTCCATGTAACCCGGCGCTATGATCCGATCTCCTTCCGTATCTCCTGAATCTTCACCCCGTAATCTTTACTGTGGAAAATCTCTGTGCCCATAACGATCACGTTGGCGCCTGCCTGCACGACTTTTTTGACGTTGTAGGTTTTGATGCCGCCATCTGCTTCAAGGGCGATCTCTCTGCCTGTTTTTTCTATCATCTTCCGTGCGTTCTTTATCTTTTCTTCCATGGAAGGGATATATGCCTGGCCGCCGAAACCGGGATTGACGGTCATGATCAGCACAAGATCAACGACGTGAATGACATGGTCCAAAAAGCTGAGGGAGGTCGATGGATTGAGGGATACACCGGCTTGTGCCCCGCTCGATTTTATGACATCAAGGGTCCTGAAAAGGTGCTTGTCCGCCTCGGCGTGGATTGTCACGATATCAGCGCCTTTCGCAATGAAATCCTGGACAAATTTAGCCGGATTTTTTATCATGAGGTGGACGTCGAGAGGCCTCGAAGAGATTCTTTTGATAGCTTCTACAAACATGGGTCCTATGGTAATATTCGGTACAAAATGGCCGTCCATGACGTCAATGTGGATAAGGTCCGCGCCTGCTTTTTCCACGTCCTTTATCTCTTTTCCGAGCTTAAGAAAATCACAGGATAAAATGGAAGGGGCTATCTGGATTTTGTTCATTACTATCCTCCGTGGTCAGTACACATTTATTGTCAGTTCGTCGGCACTGCTGAATATCGTTTTAGGAGGAACAGAAATATCGAAACCGCTACGCATAGCCTGATCCCCCCTCACATAGTTTATTTTGTATTTTATCTTCTTTGCGTCCATCTCTTCTGTAATGTCTCCAAGATTCATATTTTTGTTGTCAGGGAATAAAAAGTATGCCTTTTGTTCGCTTCCAACGATGAGGATTACCTTGCTCTGCTCAAGAATTTCAGTCCCCTCAACGGGTATCTGGGCAATGACCTTCCCTGCCTTTGCATGAGGTATGGTAATGATTTTATCGAGGGTGAGTTTCTTCGCCTCAAGCATTCCCTGAGCATCCTCCAGTGATTGACCGATAAGACCCGGGGCTTTGATAAGTTCCGGTCCTTCAGAGACGATAACGTAGACAATCCTTCCTTTTCTTGTGCTTATGTTGGCATCGGGTTTCTGAATCGTGACGTGGTTATAGGGCACATCGTTTCTTCTCTCATATCGAAGAACTGTAAAGGAAAGACCCTCGCTTTGCACAAGCCGTCTTGCTTCCTCTACTGTTTTCCCCCGTATATCAGGACAGATGGTGGTTTCCTGCCCCTTCAGAATTATGCTGATCGTGAAGTACGTCGAAAAAGCGAATACAAAGATCGGCGTCAATGCATATAAAAGAATCTTTATCGACTTCATATTTTTTTCATCTTTGCAATAAAGAACCCATCCGCCCCTGTCTCGTGCGGCAAGGATAAAAAATATTCCTTATTAAACAGAAACGGCAGGGGATTTTCAAGCATAAACTTTTTTTCCTTTCTGAATTTTGCAATGACATCGAGGGTCTCTTCCGGTTCAAAGGAACAGACACTATAGACCATACGGCCGCCTTGAGCGAGGTTCTCCCACAACGCCTTGAGTAAGACAAGCTGATAATTGCCGAAGGAGATAATATCCTGCTTGCGCCTTCGCCATTTGATTTCAGGGTGCTTCCTGAGAATACCAAGCGATGAGCAGGGCGCGTCGAGAAGTATCGTGTCAAAAACCCCTTTTTTGAAAGGGCTGCGGCCGGCATCACCAAGCACTGTCAGGCTTGTGTTGGTGACGAATTTTAGTCTTTTCATTTCATTGTCCATAGAAACAAGCATTGCGTCAGGGCAGATTTCCCGTATCTGGTGGGTCTTTGTTCCGAGCCCCGCGCAGGCGTCGAGAATGCGGACGCCTTTCTGTGACCCTATGGCGAGCCCCACGAGTTGCGACATTTCGTCCTGGATACTGATAAGGCCTTCGGAAAATAGTCTGCTCTTCAATACGGGGGACACCTTATCAACACAGAGGGCCGATTCCGAGAGCAGCCCTTCTTTTGTCTCTATGCCTTCTTCCAGAAGACGGGATGCAGCTTCACTGCGGGACAGCTTCGCGAGGTTCACCCGGAGCGTAAATTTCGGGGTTTCGTTGAGCGCGAAAAGCAGTTTTTCCTTGTCTATGTTACCGAATCTGTCCTGCCACCTTTTGACGAGCCATGCAGGAAAAGATCGATTGAGCGCTCCTTCCGGGATCGTCGTCCCGACACCTTGCTCGCGGATGAATCTTCTGAGAATTGCGTTGACGAAATTAGCGGTAGCTTTGCCTTTTTCTTTTTTCACATAGTCCACGGTCTCGTTGACGACATGGTATTCTGCTTTTTTCATGAATGCGACCTGATAAAGGCTGATCCACAACAGATACCGCAGGTCTTTTTTTATTTCATGTTGAGCGTAAGAAAAAAGAACCCAGTCGAGATAGCCCTTCCATCGTACCACGCCGGAGGTGATCTGATAAATCAACCCCTTTTCTTTTTCTGAGAGGGACTGCCTCGAAAAGTAGCTGTCGATGGTTTCATCGAGAAAAGAGCCCTCCTCAACCTTTTTTAAAATCTTGCCTGAGAGGGTCCTTATGGTGTTTCCGAAACTATCGTCTATAGGCCATATCCTCCAATCTCTGTATTCTTTCTTCTATCGGAGGATGGGTGCTGAAAAGGGCCATCATGCCTTTGGCCTTGAAGGGGTTGACGATGAAAAGGGGCGCTGTGGATGGATTGGCATCTTCCATGGGGTGACGGGTAACTCCGTCATGGAGTTTTTTCAGGGCGTTGGCGAGAAAAAGCGGGTTCCCGGAAAGTTGGGCTCCGCCATCGTCGGCAAGATATTCCCGTGACCGTGAAATGGCAAGCTGGATAAGCATTGCCGCGAATACAGCGATTAATGAGAAGATGATGATGCTGAATATATTGCCGTTATCATCGTCGCTGCTTCCGCCGCCGAAGAAGGCCGCAAAACGCGCCCAGTTGGCAATCATGGTAATAGCACCCGCGAGGGTAGCGGCAACACTCTGGATCAGGATGTCTCTATGCTTTATATGAGACATCTCATGGGCAAGAACGCCTTCAAGCTCCTCACGATTGAGTATGCGCGTGATGCCCGTTGTAACGGCTATAACGCCGTGTTCCGGATCTCTTCCTGTCGCGAAGGCATTGGGACTTTCATTATTGATAATGTAGATCTTCGGCATCGGGATCGATGCTTTCTGTGCCAGGGATGCGACAGTCGCGTAGAGCTGCGGCTCTTCGCTTTCCGAGACAGGCTGCGCCCTGTACATTTTCAGGACGATCTTGTCGCAAAACCAGTAGCTCACAAAATTCATCACAAGGGCTATCATAAAGGCTATCATAGCGCCGGACCTTCCGCCGATAAGGCCTCCCAATCCGACGAGAATAACCGTAAGGACAATCATAAGAAGAAACGTTTTTGTCTGATTCATACTAGCCTCGACACATCAAATTTATACATATTATAAACCTTTTGGCGCATTTAGCAAGGCCGGCCCGAGCTCCGTGTATCTGAAACAACCTACCACATGATCGTTGACCATGCCGATAGCCTGCATGAATGCGTAGCAGATTGTTGTCCCGATGAACTTGAATCCTCTTTTCCGCAGGTCTTTGCTCATGGCGTCAGACTCGGGAGTGCTGGAAGGAATGTCGGTCAGTCTCTCCCATGCATTCCGGATAGGTCTGCCATGAACGAATTGCCAGATGTACTGATCAAAGCTTCCAAACTCTTCCTGTACCTGAAGGAATGCCCTCGCGTTCGTGATGGCCGCGTTGATCTTGAGCCTGTTTCGTATGATCCCGGGGTTCGCCAGTAACCGGGACACGTCATACTCGGAGTATCGGGCAATTTTCCGGGCGTTAAAATTGTCAAAGGCCTTTCTGTAACCTTCTCGCTTTTTCAGAATGGTAGACCATCTGAGCCCTGCCTGCGCGCCTTCCAGAACAAGAAACTCGAATAGGTTTTTGTCGTCGTGAATCGGGACACCCCATTCATTATCATGATAGGACTGCTCCATCTCGCTCCTATTGGCCCATTCACAACGTTTCATAAGTAATCCTCACGTGGTTCGATGGTATGCAGAGTATACAGATCGGCGGGAGTGATCGCCATCCGGTGCATGCCGTACCTATGAATCCTCCCTGTGTCTTGTGGGGTCTTTTCCCGCGCCATTATGTCTTTCTGTTTCAACGTTTAGTTTAGGGCTAAGTAGTAAATGTATTAGTCTCTCGGTAACAGTCAGCAGTGTCTCCACCATATTCTCATTCTGGTATCTATTATAGTGCTTCACCCTGTGGAGATTGCTCTTCGTGTCACTAATAAACTTTCTGGCTGTGTCGGCCCATTTACTCTCCTTATCACTTTCAAATCGTCTTTCGAGATATTCGGAAAGAGTTGCATCCTTGCATATCAGACCGATTACTTTATCCAATAATTCTACCATAGAGTTGGCGGCCTGACTGAGCCGATCAGGGTTATCTGAATGAAACGCTAGCCAAGCCCCGATGCGCTTGTTCTTAAGGTTCAAGTCTATTTGATCTAACAGTTCATCAATTTTTATCTTCTCTTCTTGATCAACTTCGATGTCCATGTCTGACATCGATGCCCTGATACCTCGTTCAAGCGCGTTGAAAAATTTAGCTGCATCGGAGGAATAGATGTTATTAGGACAACAAAGTTCCATCAAAACCTGCAGCATATCATAGAACCACCTCGTATCATCACCCATAGGCGGAATAGCATGCGCATAGGCCAAATATCTCACGGCTTGTATAATGGGATTTTCTCCCGGGGAGAGTTCTTCTGAAAGCTCACCTATTTGATCCGCGTCTTGAAAGAACTTGTCTGCCAAACTCTTGACCTTCTCATGGGAGACAAGATTTTGATGGTCCCATAGAGTCTCTTCAGCGACTTCCAAACAGGCTCTGTACAATTCGGACTTGTTGTAAGGCATCAGTCAATCCTTTGCGAAGCAGTAATTCGTAACCATTAACTATACAGAAATAATTCCATATAATACCGCCAATAGTCGACTTTTACAGAATATTTACGCCATAAGGTATTTGTTCTTTTCGATATTTCCTTCAGTAACTCCCCCCGCCTATGAATCCATTCTCTCTCAATCCTTATGTAATTTCAAGAAGAAATTTGCGGATGCATGGATAAGACCTCTTTGTACGGTCCCATCGCTGGTGTCCTGTCCCTAATGTTTCCATTCTAAGTGAATATGGGGAATTGCGTTATTGACGAGGGCATTGCGTAGCAGAGCTAAGAAAAGCCTGTGAGACACCCGGCAAAGTAGAGAGCCCCCGTAGCAAAGCGATGGGGGATGGGGGGAGCTTTTGCCGGAAAGGGTCGAACAGATGCTTTTCTCTACGCGTAGCACGAGACCGAGGAAGTAATGCAATTCCCTCAGAGTGTGTCCAAACTGTACCAAGAGTCGCGTCCCGAACAAATTAGGGGCTATGCTCCTGCCTGCGAGGTGCCACCACCGAATCGTGCGACAAATCCCAGTGTCGTCAAACCAGTGGCAGAGGGTGTGCCGGCTATTTTCGCAAGGTATGCACCGTCGAGCTGTTCGATATGATCTTTCACATTGTCGAAGTAATTGAAATGTATCTGCTCTTCATCGATGATTGTTTCAAAAAGCTTCATGCTGATGCTGTCGCCGTTTTCTCTGCAGACGAGCAGGAATTCGTTATACGCGGCAATCGTATTGTCTTCGAGATTCGCATCGAAGAGGAAGACGGCTTCAACTTTCTGGCCTTTTTGAACCTTTTCTGTGGTCTCCGCAACGGGTTCTCCGCCCAGTTCTTCAACTCTGTCGGCGAACATCTCCGCATGGCGCATCTCATCAATCGCTATAAGTTTTATCTTTGCGGCCAGGTCCCCGTAATCCATATTGTCCACATTGTAGTGCTGGTTCATATATTGGTGAATGGCAAAAAGTTCCATGGTGCGCGCCTTGTTCAATACCTCTATCACCTTTGTTTTTCGGTTGTCTTTTGTGTTCTGAGCCATATTTCCCCCTTTTTCGGATGTTCGATTTCAGGCGTGTCTCGTGACGTGACGCCTCATCCTTCAAAAACACTTGATAAGAAAGATAATACTTTTTTCAACAGATATCAAGAACATGCCCGGAGGCCATTCATGCGGATGCTTCTTGATAGCCGCTGTTGATATGCATATGGGCTGAATGAAGCACAGCCAGCGGCAACTTTTTCTTGCAATGCCTCCATGTTTCTGGGAAAATAGAGCAGAATTTCCGGCATCTTTCTGCCGGGAATGTGGAAGCAAAAAGGTTTTATGGTAGTGATGCAATATTTTCAAGGAGGCGTTTGATGGAAATAAGAAAGTCAGTTTGGTTCTTCTGTGGAGTTCTTCTGCTCATACTGGCGGCGTTACCGATTGAAGGCGCCGCGGGAGTCAATGTAAATATCGGGGTGTTTGCTCCCCCTCCTGTATACCGGGCTCCTGCACCCCCTCCTATGGTCGTTATACCGGGAACCTATGTGTATATGGTGCCCGATATCGCGGTCGAGATTCTCTTCTATCACGGCTACTGGTATAGACCCTATGAAGGACGTTGGTACAGGGGTAAATCATATAACGGGCCCTGGGCGTATCTTGCTCCGCCCAAAGTGCCTCGGGTCATCGTTGAACTGCCGCCCAACTATCGCAGGGTGCCGCCCGGACACCAGAAGATACCCTATGGACAGCTAAAAAAGAGCTGGGGGAAATGGGAACGGGACAAACACTGGGACAAGGATGCGAACTGGCGCGAAGGCCGTCCTGGGCGTCCTGAAGAAAGAGGGAATGAGAGGAGGGAAGACAATCATGGAGGGCCTCCTCCGGGACGAGGTAATGAAGATCACGGCGGAGAGGGTCATGGTCATGATGGAGGTCATGGCGACAGATAAACCCATCTGAGGAATAAACTACCCCGCCGCTTGAGGAGGGGTAGTTCGAGTCAGGACACCAGACAACATATATGGTTGACATGAAGGCATAGAAAAATTATGCTGGTGACAGCACGATGAGATAGTTACGGCTACCGAAAAAAATGCACAGAAAGGTGGAAAGAATATGACTTATCCGCAATTGACGGCAACAATCAACACAACGAAAGGGACCATCAGGCTAACCCTTTTCCCTGATAAGGCCCCATTAACAGTCCTCAATTTTGTCAATTTGTCCAAAAAGGGTTTTTATGACGGTCTCACCTTCCACAGGGTCATTCCGGACTTCATGATCCAGGGGGGCTGTCCCACGGGCAACGGCACAGGAGGTCCCGGTTATAAATTCAAAGACGAATTTTCGCCCGACCTGAAACACGACAAGCCCGGAATACTCTCTATGGCAAACGCGGGGCCTAACACAAACGGCAGTCAATTTTTCATCACCCATGTCCCAACTGACTGGCTCAACAACAGACATACTGTTTTTGGAGAGGTCGTTGACGCAACGGATCAGAAAGTCGTAAACGCTACTGTGGCGGGAGATAAGATTACGTCCGTTACCATAGAGGGAGATGATTCACAGCTGACAGAGGAATATAAAAACCAACTGGATAAGTGGAACAGCGCGCTGACAAAACGGTAGCCCTTCACGCGTTTCTGCTCGGCAAACTTTTAACGCGTCCCTTAACCATGACGTATACGCGGCTACGAGCGCACTCGGTCGTGTTACCTCTTTTTCTTTTTCGCATAGACTTCGATGGCTGATTTGCCCTCAAGGGGACATTTGTTTTCGCAGATACCACAGCCGATACAGAGTTCGTGGACGATGTAGGGTTTTTTGAGGGTAATCTTCTTGCCGGTGTAATCCCTTTCTTCAACATCCTGCGACCTGATTGCCTTTTCAGGAATAGGGCAGTGCTCCTCGCAGACGATACAGTTCATTTTTTTCGCATGGGGAAGACAACGGTTTTTATCAATAGCGGCATGGCCGATGATGCTTTTCTTCTTCTTGTCCAGAGGGAGGTTGGGTATGGCCCCGGTGGGGCATACCTGCCCGCAGAGGTTGCAGTTGTATTCGCAATACCCAAGACGTGGTATCACAACAGGCATGAATAGCCCATACAATCCTGCCTTGAAGTAGTCAGGATAGAGCGCACTTCTCGGGCAGACCTTCATGCATTCGCCACAGCGGGTGCATTTCTTTTGAAAATCATTTTCGTTGGTAACGCCTGGAGGCCTGAGCAGCCTTTCTGATTGAGAAGAAACATGGAGTGCAAATATCCTCGAAAGGAAGAATCCTGATAAAAGGCTGCCTATAAAAACCCTTCGTTCAAGAACCGGCAGGGGCCTCACCTTCTCAGATGCATTCTTGCTTTTCATCCATCCCGGTTTGAAATGGACCCTATTGAAGTCGCATCGCATTGTGCAATCCATGCAGAGGATACAGTCGCTCTTTTGGAGGACCTCTTCATCAAAGCCTGTGGGGCAGACATCTTTGCATGAGCCGCAATCGGAGCAGAGTCTTTTGGGGACCCTTTTAAACAGAGAAAAGTGGCCTAAAACACCCGAAAGGGTGCCCAGCGGACAGAGGTTTTTACACCAGTTGCGCTTTTCAAAACGTTCAAGGAAGAGGATTAAGAGGAAAAGAACCAATGAGACGAATGCCAGGGGATAGAAGGTTTCTCTGAAGGGGAGGATATAATCCCTGAGAAAATGGTAGAGGGGCTCGATGTTGTCCCGTGTGTCACCGAGGACAGCGTACAAACCTGTCCAGCCTTTCCGCACGGTATATCCGAAGATGGGATAGAAAAAAAAGGTCAGTGCCCGGATAAGAATTGCTATAGGATCGAGGATACCGGTAAGGTTGATGTTGAAGAGGGCTGTAAAAAGCAGGGTGAGAAGGAGATAATATTTTAGAGGGGTTTTTAAAAATTTGATGGGGACGGTTTTCTTGATTTTGCTCGTTACAAGGTCAATGACGGTGCCCAACGGACAGATCCATCCGCAGAAAAATCTTCCCAACACGATTGAAACAATGAACATCAACGCTCCCGGGATCAGCAGGTATGTGAAGCTTTTTGTCGCGAGGAAATAACTTAGAGAAACGAGCGGGTCAGCACGAAAGAAGCTGTTTACGGCAACGCTGATTTCATCCTTCCCCCGGTAATCGGTAAAGACAAAAAGAAAGAGAAACGCAGCAAGAAATACGATCTGAGAAATCCGCGCAGTAGTTACCTTCATAGCTTTCAGGTTATTGTACTAAATCAGATATGAATTGTCTTGTCTAAACTCCGGCGAGATTGCACATTAGACCCTGCCTTCGATCTTGAAGGATCGACAGGTAACAGGCGTCGTCGCACGGAACTTGTGCACGCTGGACCCCTAGCTGCATGATTATTTCCGAGAAAATCGATTCTGTAGGGTATTTACTATCGAGCGTACAATTGAACAGGCTAAACAAAACCCCAAAGCGGGAAATGATGAAGCATAAAATAACGCTGGATCGATTTATTGGTGGTCAGGTCAAGCCTTGGAAGTCTTGGAAGGCTTGGGTGTCTTTTTTATGTCCCAAACATTTTCCGCCGTGAGTTCATTCTCCATCTCTCTGCGGCGTTGCTCAATTTCTTTCTGCGGCAAGCCCACCTCAAGGTTACTCTTGAAAAAAGAACAATAGACATGCCGGCCTCTGAACAGCCCGCACTCTACACACAAGTTTCCCGAAACGGGACATTTTGATTTTTCTTCCATCAGCCACCTCTTATATCTTTCGAAACCTATCGTGGTTTCGCTTATTTCTTTCTTGTTCGGGAAGAGCTTCGATCACAGATGTTTTATATAGGGTTTCGTCCCGAATAGCTCCGCCCATGTACGCGATAAACCCTATAATTATACCCGTACTGACCCCTATTAGTCAAATACATAATCACGCTATATTGAATGAATAATAAAACGTCCGTTTTATATATATAATAATCGAATAGATAATAGATGCTTTTTATTTACAATAGATGTAATAAATAATACACGTAACTGCTTTTATTATGCATGGAGGGATGAAGCATGGTTGTCGGCCGTATCCGGTGTCCACCGGGCAAAAGGATGTTAAGAACCAAAGGTATGGAACTCTCGTATGCTAATGCCCACAAACTCCGTGTAGACAGATTCATTGAGGTCGAGATGTCTTCCCGAAAGGATCTCAAGCTTGGGGACTGACGAAATGAGCCGCCATTACGTCTATATTTTGGAATGTTCTGACAAAACCTTATACACCGGTTGCACAAATAACATAGAGAAACGAATTCAGGAACACAACAGTGGTAAGGCTGGCGCCAAATATACACGGGCACGGCGTCCGGCCAAGGTTGTCTATATTGAGACCTGTCCCGGTTTGTCCGACGCACTAAAACGTGAAAGCCTAATCAAGCAACTATCGAGAAAACAAAAGCTATCGTTGATAGAAATCAAAGCTGGATCGAAAAGCTGAAGTTTTCCTGGAAGGCCTATAATGTCATTTTCAAAAAAGCATTTGAATGAGCTTATCCGGCAAAGACACGGGCTGGGAAGCGGGTTCATATTGCCTTTCAACTCAACGTCCTTAGCGGGGACGCCTATAGCGCCATCTTTTTCTCTTGCAAAACAGTTCCACTTGCTGGAAAATAGCAATTAAGGGGCGGGAAAACACCAACGATAGATATAACGGAGAAATTGATATCCCCGAAATATACGGGGATTGAGGAGGGTATGAACATGAATAAACAAATGCTTATCTTAGCAACAGCGGTAGCTTTAAGTCTTGTTTTTTTTACCGTCAGTGTTCGTGCTGAGAAACCGAACATCGTCTTTATACTCACGGACGATTTGTCCTGGAACCTTGTTCAGTATATGCCGAACGTCCTGGCCATGCAAAAGGAGGGAACGACTTTCGCGAATTACTTTGTAACTGATTCGCTCTGTTGTCCTTCCCGCTCGACGATTTTCACGGGCAAGCTTCCACACAATACCGGTGTGTTTACCAATGTTCCGTCCGGCGGCGGCGGATACAAGGGATTCATCAACGGAGGTAACGAGAAGTATACTTTTGCCGTGGAGCTCCAGAAGGCCGGTTACAAGACGGCCATGCTCGGCAAGTACCTCAATGGATACTATCCGATACATGACGACATAACCCTTCGCCCAGGCTGGAGTGACTGGTATGTCGGCGGGGACGCCTATGCCGAGCACAAATACAACCTCAATCAAAACGGTGGTGTCAAACATTATGATAGCAGCCATCATCCTCCCTCTCTGCAAGATGATTATCTCACCGATGTTCTATCTCTCCTGGGATTTGATTTCATGAACAAATCCAAGTCTGGTCCGTTCTTCATCGAGATTGCCACATTCGCACCGCATGCGCCGTATACGCCGGCTGATCGCCATAAATCACTGTTTCCCAACCTAAAAGCGCCGCAATCAAAAGCATTTACGGAAGCTAATAAGAACCCCTTGTATCAACCCTCGTGCCAGTGGCTCGGTGATCCAGCCCTTACGCCGCTTGCCCAGCACCCCGGTATTGATAACATCGATAGAGCTTTCCGGTTGCGCGCTCAGGCAGTCCAGGCCGTCGACGAGATGATCGGTAAAATCAGAAGCACGCTTGTAACGTGGGGGATAGCCGACAACACCTATGTTATCTTCAGCTCAGACAACGGATATCATATGGGCGAATACCGGTTGCGTCCGGGCAAGCAGACCCCTTTTGATACCGATATCCGTGTCCCACTCATTATCGTAGGTCCTAACGTTGCGAAAGGGCGTGTAGTAACAGAAAAGATCGCCATGAGCCCGGACCTTTGTCCCACCTTCATTGCGCTTGGGGGAATATCCGCACCGACTTCAGCCTTCCCTGACGGACGTAGCCTCGTCCCGTTGCTCCACGGGGGCCTGGTACAGCCCTGGCGTCACAGCGCGCTCATCGAGCACCGTAACGGCGCCTACGACGGGTTTGACAATTCCTTGAAGAAGGCCGAAAACCCGCCATCCTATGAAGCGCTACGTACCGAGGATTATCTGTACGTCGAGTATTATCTGAAGGATACAGACATCGATGGCGGGAAATACTACGATGTCGCCTATTATGATCTGCATAACGACGCCCAGGGGAACGGGCCGTTATGCAATGTAAGTTGCCAATCCTGTCAGCACTGCCAAATCTATAACAACTGTACATACTGTAACACCAGCCCATCCTGCCAATATTATCAATGTGATGAACTCACAAATAGTGTTAAAAACCTGGCCGACGATCAACTCAATAAGTTGCACTATGCCCTCTGCGCGTACAGGAATTGCAAGGGTTCACAGGAGTGTTTTGACTCTCAACCCCTGACGAACGCTCAATGCAAGATTATTACTCCGATATCAAAAAAATGTACTCCTAACATGTCACGTGAAGAATGTTGCATCCTATCCAGCGGCTCCTGGACGGGCAAGGAGTGTATGTAACGTCAGGCAGTTCGGGGTAGCGGGGGCATACGCACAGAAACCTACGGTTTTGATGTAACCTCTCGCTCAGCCTCGATATATTTATGGAGCCAGACGTATCATCTTCATGAAAATTTTATTCAGGGTATTGCGGGACGAAACAATTTGCGATGACGAGGATAAATTAGAATTCGGCTGACAATTTTCCCCTTGCAATTAGCCGACGGTTAGGGAAAAATGGATTCATGGATGGGTAGTTACGGAAGTTATCAACGTCCCTGACTTGACGAAAATTAGCTGCCCATCAAGGAGAGATAACGGATAGCTGTACAAACGATGGAGAACTGTTTTCGGCAATCAATAAAATATTCAACGAAAAAGACCAATTTAATAAACTACTCGGTCTTAAAGCGGAATCGATAGGCTGGGACTGCGTGAAAGTCTTCATTGAAATGCGCAATTAATTGATTGAAAACTACAGACGAGGGGCGCTGCACGGAGGGTCATTTCATCGGTTATCGATGTCACGGGCGCCCCTGTCAGCGTTTATGAGTATGCAAGGAAAAATGTCTGGTGAACCCGTAGAAACAAAACTTGCGAGGCTTCATGGGGTGAGTACTATCAATTTACGTGTCGATTATTTGCGTCCAGGTTTAGGCAAGTGGTTTGTCTCTACGGGCCATGCCGTAAGAGCGGGGACAAGGTTGCTGTTATAAGTATTGGGCTGCACAACGACCACAGTGATCTCATAACCTTGGTACTGGTTCATATATTGTGGCCTAATGGCAAATTATACAAAACGAAAGTTATAAGCAGATTACTAAGGAGCTAACGAGTTTTTTGGAGTCAATCGGGAGAAGACAAGGGGTCACCCATTCTCTCAATAACATCATCCAGGGAGCCCATAAATGGACCGGCGGATTCCATCTTGATCGATGTGAGCGCTGCGGCGAACCGAAGCGAGTTTTCAACGGAATGATCCAGCCTACGTGCCAGGTACGATCCCATAACGGTGTCGCCGCGACCCATCCGGCTCCGGGTGTGCCTGTTAATAAATTTCACGAACATGGTTTTCCCGTTGCTCCGAGCCAGTACCCCATCTGAAGAAGTTATTATAGTCTCGGAACTTCCCCACTCTTCCAGTATATCAGCCTGGTCCTGCAGAACGTCGGCACCCGTCAAGGTTTGCGCCTCCATGGCATCAAGCTTTACGAAATCGGCCATGCCCAGGATTTCTTTTTTCTCTGGAACGTCCTTAAGGCGGATCGCCCCCGTTTCATCGTCCGCCTGGAGCATGAAGCCCTGTATATCCACTGATAAACGGAATCCGCGTGCCTTTAGTGCTCGCATCAAGTCCAGCTGAAATTCGCGGACGCCGATGCAGCAAAGGTGCACTAGGCACGGTTCAAAAGGAGGTATGTCGCTAATAGCAAAAGGTTCTCCGACCTTTGCTCGAAAGATCTGTCTTTCATCAACATTTCCGGTCGGGAAGACAATATGTCCTTCTGTGATTTTTCCGGGCTGCACAAACAGATCAATACTGGCAGCTTTCATTGGTTCTAAAAGGTATTCTTCGCTCTCGGAGATTTTCGTTACCGCGGCAATCCTTTTTCCCGGACAGGAGGCTGCTATTGCAGCAAAGAGTACCGGGCCTCCCCGTTCGACGAAAGGGGACCCTTTGAAAGGAACAATTGTATACTTACCCATTTGACCGATAAATACAATATCGTAGTGATTCATCTCCGGCCTTCCCTCCAGTGTCGTGCCACCACCGACAAGCGTTTTAGTGGACCGATGGCGCACTCACTAATGTATACCACATATTTTCCTGTATCCTCAATGAGAATACACGGCAATTCTCACCGAACCGAAATGGTCTGGATGTAGAAACTTATGCATACAGGCTGGGTCAGTCTTTGAATCTTGGATAGTGGGACGACAGGGACGTTCTTCAATTTTTCAATAACTTACACAATTGTCTCAGCAATCATCAATTTTCATATCTCTGAAATCTTAACTCTTCGTAGATGAACGAGACGCCCTCTTATTGCCCTCAAGAAGCATGTAGGTCGTGAGATAGTTCAGCAGGAATTAATAGTATGAAGAAGCAGTTTCTGATAAGCATAATGTTGCCATTCCTGCAATTATGTATTCCTCGAATAAAACCAGGTTAACATAACATACTAATATATAAGCGTTATTATGAAATACGCCGGAGGGATGCCGGACCGGTCATTAAGGAGATAAAACATAAAGTTACACAATCGATTTTGAAGCATAAAGTTACATTTTGGGTAAAGTTATGGTTGGACTTACAACCACAATCAATAATTTCAACAAGTTATGGCGGAAGTGCATGGGAATCGAACCCACCTGCGGACTTTTGATCCGTACACTGGTTTTGAAGACCAGGAGGCCCACCAGAGCCCCGGCACTTCCATCGGAATAATTTAGTATTTTACCCGGACGAATGTCAATGCGCAAGTGAGAGGTTGGCGATGGACCGGCAGTGATCGCGGAAATTATTGACGGAAATAAAAAACTCACGCATCATGATAACCCAGTAGTACCGGCCTTTTTCACTGAGAGTGAGCATGGAGCCATGTTTTTTGAGCCCTCCGGCCATCATGAAAAAAAAGATTTCCGGAAGGAGGTAACGGGCGGCATCGACACCATGTTTTTTGTTCAGCTCATTGAGGTCAAGAGCGAGTCCGAAAAGTTTCATGAGAAAGTCGTAGAGAAGCCTTTCTTTGAGCGTGCAATCACGTCGCGCAGAAATGGGGAATTCACCGTTCTCGATCCGTTTTATGTAATCCTCGATATCAAAGGTATTGGCATAGATGCTTCCGCCGAGATACCCGATAGAACCGCTGCCCATGCCGGCGTATTCGTCATAATTGATGACATACTCGTCGATCATGGCATCGCTTTTAGAAAAGCACCATGCGGTGCTTGCACGGTAATCTTCGCTTAACGCCCGGCTAATCATCTCGTAGAAAACCCGACCGCGGTCATCGTCAACGGCGCCCAGCTTTTTGCCCATGATTTTTTGCGTCGAGGTCGATACCATGAGCGGATAATAGGTTATCTGATCTACCTTGAGTTTGAGAAGGGCAGAGAGATCATGTTCGAGTATCTCTTTTGTCTGCGAAGGGAAATTAAAGATCATATCCACGTTGAGCGTGTCGAAATATCCCCGTATGGCAGCGAGCCTTTCTGATATTGAGCTGCCGCTTCCATACTTATGATACCGTTCCGCCATTTTTAAAAGACCGTCATCAAAGGTCTGAACCCCTACCGAGAGCCGATTCACGCCCGCGTCTTTCAGGATTTTAATATTGCTGTCATTCAAATGATTGGGGTTTGTCTCAACGGATATTTCGGCCACATGGTAAGTTTTTCTGACTAATTCAATAGTGGCTGCAAGTTCATCGATTAAAACAGTGGGTGTACCCCCTCCGATATAGAGGGCCTTGAAATTGTAGCCTTGATCCTTGTACATGAGGATTTCCTTCTTGAGCGCGCCAAAATATGCCCTTGCGAGATCTTCATGAAAAACGATCCGGTGAAAGGAACAATAAGGACAGAGTTCTTCGCAGAAGGGTATATGGGCATAGAGAAGAAGAGGGGTATCATCGGTCTTCTTCGCGGGAAGAGAATATGAAACTCCGGGAGAAAACCGGAGATAATTTTCATTCTTTTTTCGTGCCGCATAGCTGATGAATTTTTCAATCAATATAAAATACCGCTTCCTTTTTAACGAGAGAATGTTAAGGTTTGCCGATTAAAAAATCAAGTAGATAATAATGTTTTTACCCGCTCTGAAACACCTTTTTGATGTATCCCCCGATGCTGTCGATGGCCTGTCCGCCCTCCGGCAGCACTGATGAAAAAATCTGCCAGCAGTGGAACATGCCTTCCCACGTATCAAAGGTCACGTCGACGCCTGCCTTTTGGGCTTTTCTGACGAAATCGGCCACATCGTCATAGAGGACTTCGTGAGTTCCGGCCTGTATAAAGAGAGAGGGTAGACCCCGCAGATCCCCATAAATCGGCGAAACAAGGGGGTCCTTCGGATCATGCCTGCGTACGTAGGCCTTCTTCAACATATCGAACGTTGGTTGGGCAAGCCAGTCCTTTTCACCGTTTTTTTCAAGAGACCGTCCGGGCGATGCGAGATCGACAGCGGGCGACATTAGAACGGCTGTTTTAGGAAGGGGAATGCCGGTTTCGCGAAGCTTCATTAACATGGAGAGAACAAGATTACCCCCGGCAGATATACCGGTAGGGACTATGAGAGAAGGGCTCACGCCATGCTCTATAAGCCACAGGTAAGACCGTACGCAGTCGTTCAGCGCCGCCGGGAAGACAAATTCTGGCGCCAATCTGTAGTCGATGCTCAGGATGCGGCAGCCTGCAGAACTTGAGAGCTTTCCGCAAAGATCG
>Ga0182011_10001937_pt1 | contig 17852 bp, 17 predicted proteins | sample 711E1DmetaG_FD_120481 | JGI IMG/M metagenome (GOLD analysis project Ga0182011, IMG submission 120481) | Permafrost microbial communities from Stordalen Mire, Sweden - 711E1D metaG | ecosystem: Environmental > Terrestrial > Soil > Wetlands > Permafrost | place: Sweden: Stordalen | collected... | reverse complement strand
CGTATTTGCCCCGCTGAGTTCATACCAGCATTTGTCAAGTCCATTGCCGTCAGATGCTGAAAATGTCAATGTGACATTCGAATCTGGCTGCACAGTATTATTGACAGGCGATGTTATATTGATTGCAGGCGCTGCGCTATTGACGAAGTATGTCCTGGTAGCACTGGTTGTGCTGCTGGCCCCATCGCTGCATACAACATACCATGCATATGTTCCATCACCGACGCTTGCGCTATAGTTCACCTGTGTTGCGTTAGGCACGCCATAATCTACAGTGCCGCTGCCATTATGCAACGTGCAGCTTATGTTTGTATCCAAGTCATCTGTTACAAAGAAGCTGAGGTTGACTGTCGATGTATTGAAGAAAGTATTGTTGCCTGGAGAAAGGTTAGTTATATTTGGCGGTATGGAATCCACAGAAAACTGTGTATTGCTTGTGCCGAGATTTCCTGCTGCGCCGCCATAATCATATGCGCTGATATTCAGGCTATGGACGCCCTCAGTCTTATTCGCGCTGAAAACGCATGTGAATATCTCTGACCCGACAGATTTTGGGGCGCATGCTGTAGTATTTGTGATATTCGTATAATTTAGCGCCAATGATCCATCGATGTAGAACAATGCACTGCTGATCTGCGTGCCTGTGCCGTTCAATGTGACATTGACTGCAAATAAATTGGTCGTCACCCCTAAAACAGGCGAGTTGACTGTTATCGTCGGTGTGCTGTTGTCTGTTATATTATATCCTGAGAATCCTTTCACTGTGAATGTCAGGTTGCCGACCACCATGCCGAGGACCGGGTTGTATGCAGAGACCCATGTGATGTCGTTGTTGTAATTCGATGAATTGTCTGCGACAACAGCAGGGCTTGAGACAAATGGCAGGTTGAAGAAACTAATTGTAGTATTTGTGTTCAATTCTGCAAACACGCTTGTGTTTATGAAAATCCTTGAATTGCCGAACCCTCTTGGATTGATCGTAAGATTAAGCGCACTGTTCAGGTTCAGAAGCTTTGCAGCCTTGCTTTTCGTCGACAGGTCTACAGAAGTTAAATTTAGCAACCCAGCTTCTGTATATCCAGAAGAATTTAGCGCTCCATGGCTGACGCATGATATGTTCACATATATATCCATGATGAAATTCACGTGTGCGAAATCTGGGACTTTTGAGAAATTAGTGGTCTGTCCTGAGAATATCGAGCAGTTGGTAGGGTCTTGCATCACAGGCACTCCTAGATCCTCGAATACCACAGTGATTGGTGTTGAATTCTGGAATGTTGTCAGGCTATCTTCTGCACCTACTATCACCACTCCTGCAACAGGCTGCTGGCCGCTTGGCGGAACAGCGCTTGTTATATTACTGCATGTGGCAGTATAAAGTCCTGTAGCATTATCCAAGTCCATGTAATGCGCGCCGCATGATCCTGAAAAATTTAGGAAATCTACTGATACATTGCCCACTCCGCTAGGGTCTGTGACATTGGCCACTACATGTATTATATTATTGGTCGAATCTTTAGAATAAAAATTGTCAGGGTCGCTTACTGATGCGATTATCGTCGGAGCAGTGGTGTCGACAGTGATGAGCTTTGCAAGAGCGACTGTGCTCTGCCCTGCGAGATCATATGCTGTTGCAGTAATATTATATGTGCCATCTGATGCGACACTAAGGTTCACACGCTGATTGCCAGAGACTGTGCTCTTGCTAGAATTTACTACAGCTCCTACGCTGTTGATAACAGATATATTGGTATAATCTAGATTAGCATCTGTTGCTGTGAAATTGATGCTCAATACTTTTGTAGCCTGTAGAGAATTATTCAATGGAGTAATTATTACGACAACAGGATTTGTCGTATCTACAGTGATATTAGTTTCCCTGACAACTGTGCTATGGCCTAACAAGTCATAAGCAGTCACATTAAATGAATATGCTCCTTCTGCCGGTACTCCGAGGTTCACAAGCTGATTGCCAGAAGTAAGGTTGATAGTAGTAGAATTTACGAGTGCCGCGCTACTATTATATACAGTAACAGTAGTATAATTCAGATGAGCATCTGTTACTGTAAAATTTATTCCTAAAGTCTTAGAATTATGCACAGAATTGTTTGAAGGGCTTAAGACAGCCAATGATGGAGATGTCGTATCAAGCGTTATCGCTGTCGCGACAGTTGTGGTGTTGGTATTTCCTGCATTATCAGTTGATGTGGCATTCACAGAATATGTGCCGTCGGCAAGAGTTACTGTCACAAAATATGGATTGGAAGTGTTGGTTGTGCTGTTTGCAATGCCTCCTGTAGCATTATATACTACGACCTGAAGGTTCAGGACCTTAGAGGCATTAGTGCCAGGATCTGTTGCGCTTACATTTACGTCGAGTGTTGCAGAGTTATAAACGCCGTTTGGAGTGGATGTCGAGGCATCAAATGTTATGGTTGGAGGGATTGTATCAATCACTATTACTCTTGATCCTGATAGATTTACTGTTCCGACAGCATCTGTGCAGTTGATGTACCATAGATAAGCGCCGTTGGCAAGTGGTGATGATGTAAGGATTGTAGGAGTATTGGTAGATACTGTCCCATTTTGTGCAACACTTGTGCTGTTCACATATAACGCGCAGTTATATGTAGAATAATTTCCTTTGACAGTAAAATTGAATGCTGGAGCAGTATTAGTAGTATTATATCCAGATACTGGACTATTGCTAGTTACAGAATCTACTGTTGCATATGCGTTTGCTGCATAAAGCAGTATTGCCATGATGCAAAATATCGATAGAACCAATAATTTACTTGAATATATAAGATTTTTATTCATCTAATCCACCCCATAATGCTAATTTTGTTTTTTTATGGATGAGATATTTATAAAGATTATCATTCGGATGTATGATACGGTTGTATATTGAAACCTGAAGAGATATTTTCTAGACTACTTGCGGGTGAGCAAATGAAGCTTAACATACCTGTTATTAATCCCTGTTAAGTCGAGAGGCAACGCACTGCCCTCACTAGCCAACCTCCCACAGCTTATTTAAACCGTTCCTTCATTAGATTTATAATGACAAGCGCAATTACTGTCTTCTTAGATAAGGCTGAGACTATGAAGCATTCTTACATAAAAGATTTCACACCAAGACTTTATCAAGAATCTATATTCAATACTTGCACTAAGCATAATACGATGGTCGTGTTGCCGACTGGCATTGGTAAGACAGCGATATTTCTTATGATGGCGGCATTCCGCCTCAATATGTATCCTAAAAGCAAGATCCTTCTTCTCGGCCCGACAAGGCCGCTCATCGACCAATATTATTCTGTTTTTGAGAAACATTTCAATATCGAAAAAGAAAAGATGGCGATATTCACAGGATTTGTCAGCCCAGAGAAGCGCACAGAGCTTTGGAAAAATGCCCAGATAATATTCTCTACACCTCAAGGATTGGAGAATGATATCATGTCCAATAAGATCGATATATCTGATGTATCATTATTAGGGTTTGATGAATCCCATAGGGCGACTGGGGATTATTCATATAATTTCGTCGCCAGGCAATATGTCAAAAAAGCATTGCATCCAAGGATCCTTGCATTGACCGCAAGCCCTGGATCTGATAATGAGAAGATAACAGAGGTCTGCTCGAACCTATTCATAGAAAAGATTGAGGTCCGGACTGTCGAAGATGATGATGTAAAGGATTATGTCCAGGATGTCGACATAAAAAAAGTCTATGTTGAATTGCCTGATGTTTTTCTTGAGATAAAGAAATATCTTGATTCATGCTATAAGGATAAGATGAATGAATTGAGAAAATTCGGCTTTGTCACAGGCGCAGTATCTTACAGCAAGAAAAATCTTCTAGGCATGCAGGCAGCGATACACGCCAAAGTAGCCCAAGGCGACAAGGATTATGAGACATTGAGGTCATTATCAATACTTGCTGAGATAATAAAATTGCATCATGCTATTGAATTGGTCGAGACCCAAGGCATAGAGCCGCTCAAATCATATATGGATAAATTGCATCTTGAGGCAAAACAGGGAAAATCGAAAGCTGCTGTGAATCTTGTGAAAGACATGAATTTCCGGTTTGCATATATCAAGATGGAGCAGGCATTGGGGAAATATGATCATCCAAAATTTCTTGAATTAAAAAATATCATCACAGAAGAGCTCAATTCTGTATTTCCTGAAAATCTCAAGAAAAAGATAATAATATTCTCCCAATACAGGGATTCTGGAAGCAAGATCACGCAGATGATGAACAGTCTGGGATTCAAGACAAAGCTTTTTGTCGGCCAGGCAAAAAAGAAAGATACTGGGCTTACGCAGAAAAAGCAGAAGCAGATGCTTGATGAATTCTCAAATTCTGATTTCAATATATTGGTGTCTAGCTCTGTAGGCGAAGAAGGCCTTGACATCCCTCAAGTGGATCTTGTGATATTTTTTGAGCCAGTGCCTTCTGCAATAAGGAAGATTCAAAGGAGCGGAAGGACAGGAAGGCTTGAGAAAGGCAGGATAATCATGCTCATAACAAAAGATACCGTCGATGAGATATATTATCATGTGGCAAAGAACAAGGAAAAAAGGATGTATAGGGCTATTGATGGCATAAAAAAGACTTTCAATTATGAGAGCGCACTCAAGTCTTTTGAGAATAATATGAAGAATGTGAAGACGATAGCCGATTATGATGCAAACACAGCTAATGATAAAAGCGATGACGCAGGCAATGAACAGAAAATAAAAACCAGGCTAAGGATCATTGCAGATTATAGGGAGAAAGGATCCAATGTATTGAAAGAATTAGCTGATAACGACAATGTGCAGCTCGGCTTAGAGAAATTATCTATAGGAGATTTCTTGCTGAGCTCGCGTGTCGTCGTAGAATACAAGACAGTGCAGGATTTTGTCGATTCTATAATTGATGGAAGGCTATTGACGCAGCTCAAGGAATTGAAAAAATATGAAAAACCTATATTATTGATTGAAGGAGACCAGGACATATATTCAGCAAGAAAGATACATCCTAATGCCATACGCGGCATGATAGCGACAATCGCTGTATCATATGGGATTCCTCTCATACAGACAAAGAACCATATCGAGACATCTGAGCTGATGATGATCATAGCAAAGAACGAGCAGCTAGACGGCAAATCAGACATACAATACCATTATGCGAAGCCATTGGACTTGAAAGAACAGCAGGAATATTTCATCTCTGCGCTGCCAAATATCGGGATGGGTGGTGCAAAGCCATTGCTGCAGCATTTCAAGTCAGTAAAGAATATCGTGAACGCTACTGAAAAAGACTTGCAGGATGTCGACCTGATAGGGCCGAAGAAAGCCAAAGGGTTGAAAGACGTGTTCGATGCAGAATGGAAGGAATGAATTGAAAGACTACTCGATACGCAGAATCTACATTGTTTCTACTCTTCAATAGATTCTTTGAATAAAATTTATAAACTCCCTATCAATCATTTTCTTGTGGGGGATTTATGGATGACTCTGTTCATGTCTTGGATAAAGAAGATTTTCCTAGCGTCAATCTTTTGTGCAAAGATAAAAGCTTAGAAGATGCATTGAATATCTCATTGCACAATTATGAAGAGGATAGGCTGACCTTGAGAGCACGACCTTCTAATCAAGGCATGATAATCGATAATCTGGGCGGAATATTCTATCAGCAGAAAGAATACGAAGTATTGACAGATTTTTTCTTCAAACATATTAGGGATGTCAACCTCTATTTCTCCTCTCCAATCTATCTCCCTAACAATCCATCTGATGTGAGATTCAGGCAACAGGGTGTCAGAGAGATTGCTGAAAACAAGGACATCGCAAAACATATTTATGGCTTGATATCAAATCCTGCAATGTTCGAATTTGAAAGCCACCCTTATTGGATGGAAGATGTCAAGGTCAAATCTTTTTTCACACCAGAAAAGCTTAGATGGTTCATTGAAGAAGTGGTTCAGCTGGAGATATATAATCCGACTAGCGGCCCATTGAATGCGGCGATAGATTGGGCCAAGCGATTGAAAGAGGACACAATAACTAGAGAGCTATTCATCAACAAAAGGCATGTCGCAGACTCAAGGATATTCCTGTTATTCAGCGAAAGGTTCCAGGGTTCAAGATATGGATTGCTAAAGCCAGGAGTAAAACCAGAAGATGTTTTTGATTTTCTATCAAAAGACCTATCTTCATATGAGACTATCAAGACATTGCGAAACGGCAAAAAAAAGGCAGAGACAAGGGAATTGATAAAATATCATAAAGCATTGGATGAAGAGCTTGCTCTGCTTGCGGCGAGCCAAGGAAGGCAGCGTATGGATATACTCAATAAAGTAACTTCTGAACTTTTCATCCTGCAGACTGTCTTGGCACAGATACAATTGCAGCATCTATACCAGGGTGCTGTCCTCTATAACAAGCTCAAGAAAGCCCGACTGCCAAGAACATTTCCTGAGATCAAGGATGATCCAGGCATAATCAATATGCAGAATGCGATGCCGACAAGGCTTGTATTGAATAATTTCATCATAAGGTATTCTGAAAAATTATGCCCTAATGATTTTTCATTCAGTCCAGAAGATAGGATAGTGCAGATTGAAGGCCCTAACAACAGCGGCAAGTCTGAAGCATGGAGGACAATGCACCTGACAAATTTATTGGTCAACTCAGGCTATCCTGTTGTTGCAGACTATTGCGAATGGGGCATAAAGCCACAGAGCCATTTCATCTCATGCAAGGGAGATGCAGGCATAGGAGGATCTGAATTAGAGAAAAGCAAGCAAGGCATATTCGAGGCTTTGAAATATATTGATAAGAACGATCAAGTCATCTTAGACGAACTCGGGGATTCCACAAATGCGCATACAGCCCAGGAGATGGGCAAAAGATTGCTCACTGAACTGGAAAAAAAATGCAGCAAGGTCTTCATAACATCACATCATGGTGCGCTTACTGAGCTCATATTAAAAGAATTCTCTGGAGTCACTTTGATGCCAGACCCTGCTGCTGATGGCGTCAGAAAATATAGGCTCGTGCCCAGCACAGGCATCATAGATTATAAGTCAGGAGAAGTATTGGACGAGATGAGCTTCACATCAAAGAAGATAGCCGACCAGCTCGAGCTGAAGCAAAGAAGGAAGATCGCTGAAAAGAAACAATCAAATGATAGGGATAATCTGCCGTTCTAGAAAAGGTCTGAATACAGGAATAATTTTGAATATAATAGTTAGTACTTATTAATAGTAAAATTTATAAAGAATTTCTAATTACTTTATTGAATGGATAAGATAATACTCGATGATATACAAAAGATTATATCAGGATATGAAGGATTTGACAGAGACCTTTTCTTAGACCTTTTGCATGAAAATAGGATGGAAAGAGCGAAGTCTAAAAGCCCGGCTCACAAAGATATTTATTTTGTAGTCAAAGATTTTGCGTTGAAGATGTTCATCAACCCAAAAGATGATGAAGTTGAAGGATTGCGGGTCATGGGAACAATGACTCTTGCAAATCCTAGAACAGATTATCTTGGACCAATAGAAAAAGTAATTCTTGATACTATCCAAAAAAAATATAGTGTACCAGTGCATCCCCAAACGATACGCAAATACAGAGGAATAAATACTGAGAATTATCGTGATTACGATGCAGCTTTGAGATTCACGTTTGGTGAAGAGGGAGGATTAAAATTCATGGCTGATTTTCCTAAATATACCATAAGACAGATAGATTCAGTATTGAAAGCACAGGCGCATTATCAAAAAGCAATAGAACATATAGCAAACAAAGGGATGACTTGGGCAGAGAAGATGCTCGCGAGAAGGGTAATAATAAAATGAACGAGCTGGGAAAAACGGATTATGGATATAGATGGGGATTCACCTTTCTGAACACAGACACATTGATGACAGATGATGAGAGGCTGGAGCTCGTAGTTGAGGCCACAGAGATGTTTTTCAATAATGAGAAAGAGCGCAAGGTTAAGGGAGAGACATACGAAGGCATAATTAGGACAGACTTCAAATATCATGTGCTCGGGACATTTGGCGGAAGAGAATATGATGCATTGATAGACATAGGCGACAGAAGGGCATATCTCAGTTTTCTAGTGAAAGAATTCATCGATCCCACAAAGAACTAGCAATGCAGCAGGCCGGATATGACCTGCGACTGAAAGATTAATTATATTTAATAATTCACTTCTTTATCTTCCTATATATCTCATTCACTTCTTTGTATAGCTTAGAATCCTCTAATCTTCCTTTTAATTGCTCATCATTGCTTATCAAAAAGTCTGCATGCACAAGAAGCATCGCTGTCTGTTGGCCGTCTAAGGGCTCGTTGAATCCCCTGTCGCGTGCATCATCTATCACAAACTTATCATGGTCCATCAGGTCAGCGTCTATGTTCCTGTTCTTCAGGCGCTCCCATCTCACTTCGAATGGCGCATCGACGCCGATTATATAGCAATTACAATTCTTCTTAAGCCAATCTACCTCGCCCATGTTCCTCAGGCTCTCGATTATCAATGGAGCAGTGTATGATTGGTATTTCTCTAAAGCCTTCTGCACCCAATACTGCGCACCGTGCTCTTTTCTCATCTCATTCCCTATATCCTGGAGATTCTTGCGTGTCGGCGGAAGATTCCTCTTCTCAAGCTCTTCTTTTATCAATGCCCGAACTGATGCATGCATGAATCCTTTTGATTTCAATATCTCTGCAACAAGGCCTTTGCCAGACAATAATGTTCCGCAGATTGCAATCACTAATTTATCTTTTTCCATTCTATTCAATCCATCCTATTCAATCCTGTTCTTTGATGCCAGTTTCACATCATCTGCTTTTATGGTCTTCCTTCCTGCATGCAATGCGAATTTCGCTGCAGTCCTTGCGATCCTCTCCCCATGCTCTTCAAGAAGTGTCCTTAATTCCTCTTTTGCAGGATCGCTTATCCTTATGTTCGGCTCTCCTTTCTTCAGAATCCTTTCCATCGCAGCAAGCGGCAGTTCTTTCCCATCCATAAAATCACCCTCAATAAATATTATTTACCATAAAGTATTACCTATCTATTTAAAGATTGTGAAATAATACTTGCCGACAATAGTCTTGCATAATAAGTTAACATCTTGAATAATGTCATCTTATATAATAAATTGAGTCAAGTCTTTTGATATAATCCTGTCAATAGTGCTTGCGCGATTACATGCCCTTGCATCGCACTCTCGACATCGCTCTTGTTCGCGCTCTCATCAAGGCTCAACATCGTATCGAGCGCATATAATCTGAACATGTATCGATGCGTCCCTGACGGCGGGCATGGGCCTCCATAAGAATTATTTCCCCAACTGTTGCTTGCCTGCAAAGCTCCTTGAGGGATAGAATCTTCTGAAATATTATTTATGATAGGGATATTGAACAGCACCCAATGATCCCATGTACCCATAGGCGCATCAGGATCTTCGACTATCAGCACAAGGCTTTTTGCATTGCTTGGGATGCCTTGAAATTCCAGAGGAGGATTTATATCATCGCCTTGGCAGGAATATTTCCTTGGCATCATCGTATTGTCAGAAAATGCAGGACTCTTGATGATCAGACTTGAAGAAATTTTCTTATCCATGATTTCCACCCCTGGACTAGCGATATCTGAACATGCAGCAAGCGCGATGCAGGTTATGAGCAAAATGATTATGGCAATTCTCTCCACGATAAAGGATAGCTGGATATATATTTAAAGTTGCTGGAAAAAACGCCCTCAGCACTGCGCTCGCATTGCATATGATTTCGCTTACTCATTAGATTTTTAGCGAACATGATTAATAATAGATAAAGCTCGCCATGCAGTGCTGTCAAAGCCGACATTTAAATCCGCAAAACATATAAACCTAGACGATATTTTGTATAAATATAGCGATAATACAAATCAATATCTAAGGTGATACTCATGGCAAGAAAACCTGTGTTTGCTGGTCAGTTTTATGAAAAGAATGATGTCCTGCTGGACAAGCAGATAACTGACTGCTTCAATGACAAGAACGGCCCTGGCGATTTGCCTATCAACAAAAGATCAAAGAAATTGCAGGCGATCATAGCGCCGCATGCAGGGTATATGTTCTCTGGCCCATGCGCTGCCTGGGCATATAAGGAGATCGCTGAATCAGAATTTCCAGACGTCTATATCATAATAGGACCTAATCATCATTCCCACATCAATGCAGTATCGCTTGACGGATATGAGACGCCGTTCGGGCTTGTGCGCGTAGACAAGGAATTCGCCACAGCATTGCTTGAGAAGAATTCTGAACTGGCAGCAGACGAGAAAGCGCATGAAGAAGAGCATTCCATAGAAGTGCAATTGCCATTTTTGCAATATGTGACAAAGGACAAGATGCATGAACTGAAGATGGTCCCGATCATACTCGGGGATATAGATTACAAAAAGCTCGCCACAGACATCAAAGAGGTCATCGTCGAGCAGAACAAGAAGGTCGTATTCATAATAAGCTCTGATTTCACGCATTATGGAAGATTATACCATCATGTGCCATTCTCTGACAACCCTAAAGAGAAGATATACACCTCAGACAGGGATGCGATAGATCTTATAGAAAAGCTTGATCCTGAAGGGTTCATGAAATATTTTGAAGAGCATATGATGACTATATGCGGCTATATGGGGATTGCGGTACTGCTCAAGTCATTGAAGTCAGCAAAAGTGAGCCTAGAGCAGTATTATACATCAGCAGACCTTGAGGAGAACTCAAGATATCTCAATTCAGTGAGCTATGCAGCGATAATATTCAACTGAATAAAATATCATATCTGGAGGAGAAAATGGCAGGCAAAGAACTCAATGGAAAAATTGCTACAGTGGAAAAATATGGATCCCTTATGGGGCAATTAATCGTGACATTGTCTGGAGGCAATTATCAGGTTCTCATAAGCTGTGATAAAACGACGCTTGCAGATATCATGGAATCTGTAACAGGGAATGCAAAATATGTTGGTGATGATATAATTACAGAAGCGAGGAAAGCATTGAAAAATGCTGATGTGACCATAGCAATAAGAAAATAATATATAGATTTTATTTATTAGGATTTTTAAGATAATTTTTTAAATCCTGATTAGCAACAGATGCTGATGGACCCTGATTCAAGGAATAAGAACACATTCAAGGAAAAGAAGAAATCTATCTTCACGAATATAAATTCAGAAAACCTTCTCAAGAACATATTCCAGGTGAGCGTCAATTCTGTAGTGGTAGCTATTCTGAACCTAGTATTCCATTTCATAATGTCTAGAAGGCTGGGGCCTGAGCAATACGGGGAGCTGGAGACATTGCTCACGATAAACACTATTGTACTGATAACCTTATCTGCCGTCTGCCTCATAGTCACAAGATTCATCTCATACTATAGGACAAGGCAACAGTATGACAAGATGAAATTCCTTGCAAACTGGGCATTCATATTCTTTTTCATCATAGGCATGGCAATCTTTGTGTTAAACATCATCATGAGCAGGATAATCTCTGCATTCCTCAACATCACAGACTATTATATGATAATAATATTCGGCCTGCTCATATGGATAAGCTTTCTTATGCCAATAATCGAAGGAATATTGAGGGGACTCCAGGAGTTCAGCTATGTCGGAAAATACAAACTGCTTGATGCGGCACTCAGGCTCTTGATAGCAGGATCACTAGTGCTCCTGGCCTTTGGCATCAGGACCATTGTTGCAGGGTTGATCGTCGGGGCATCGATAACATTGGTATTCTCTGCATACATACTAAGAAAGGTCTATATCAACAAGCCATATAAGATAGAATTCAGGGATATATACAGGTTTGCGATACCAGTATTCCTCGCATGCATAGCATTCGCTGTGATATCAAACATCGACTTGATACTTGTGAAGCATTTCTTTGATGCAAAGACTACAGGGAACTTTGCGGCAGCGGCGATGCTCGCAAAAGTATTGCTCAGCATGGCGTTCGGCTCTGCAGGCGTGATGTTCCCTAAGATCGTGGAGTTCTACAGCAACGGAGACACAAAGAATATCATAAAAACATTTAGGAACACCCTAAAGATATTCCTTATAGGAGGGCTAATACTGACACTTGCGATGGCGATATTCCCTCACGAGATATCGGGCGCGTTCTTCGGAAAGCAATATGATGTCGGGGATATCCTCGGGCTCTATGTCTTCGCCACATTGTTCCTATCGCTCGTATCTATACTCATGATGTATGACCTTGCTGTCAAGAGATATGGGTTCATAATGGTGTTTCTTGCGGCTGCAGCAGTGATGATATATCAGATCGTGCAGCTGCATTCGACAGTCTTCGACATACTCTGGGCATTATTCATAATAGACGGCCTTCTTGCAATATTCATGATAATCTATAATCATAAGGCAATATTTGCAAGATATGAATGAAGAAGAAATATTGATAAAGTGATAGGTGATTAGCGTACTATGAAAGTAATCTTATACATGGCACAGACCATAAATGGGATAATTGCCAGAAACAATTATGATGAAGACTTCCTGTCACATGAAAATTGGAAAGTTTTCTTGGGGTTGACAAAAGAGATGGATTGTTTTATAGTCGGAAGAAAAACCTACGAAGAAGTAAAAAAATGGAAAGAATATAATTTTGACAAGATCAAAGCAACAAAGATAATAATATCTAACAATCCTGACTTCAAACTCAATAAAGGATATACTCTTGCGAGCTCGCCAGAAGATGCCTTGAAAAAAGCCTCGAAACTAGGATTCAAGAAAATTCTCCTGAGTGGTGGAGGGACAATCAACTCAGCATTCATGAAAGATAGTTTAGTCGACGAGATAATAATCAATGTTGAGCCATTTGTATTGGGAAATGGAATAAGGATTTTCTCTCAAGAAAATTTTGAAAGCAAACTAAGACTGCTTGATGTAAAAAGATTGAAATCCGGGATAATCCAATTGCGTTATAAAATAATAAAATAAACAAGTTCATTTCTTGGATCGTACAGACTCTTTTCTATATTCGTAAGAAGTCTGGATGTTTCGCTAGAAAAATCTTGAGCAATCGATGTGCTTTTTGTTTTTGGCAGCCGCTTACAACCTGTATATCTTTACCAATATCATTTTGTTTTAGAATATCAAATGTTTTTTTGTTTTCATATTCTTTGTGTTCTGCACCGTAAACGACTTTTTTAATGCTTGCGTAAACCATTGCTTTCGCGCACATCAGGCACGGCTCAATATTTGTATAGACGACACAATCCTGAAGAAATCTTGATCTCATTTTCTGACAAGCATCGCTTATCGCTTGCATTTCTGCATGAGCAGTCGCATCCTTTGATGTGATCCCCCTGCTCGAAGCTTTTGTTATCACTTTCCCATTTTTTACAATGACGCATCCAGCAGGATAATCTCCTCTGACCAAGGCTTTTTTAGCTTCAGAATATGCAATATCCATAAATTTATTGTCATCCATGCTAATATATGTGATAATATTATTTTCTCTTAGTTTATCTAGATTTTATTTTCTTTTTCTTAGAAATATGCTTTGCTTTCAGCATATTTTTCGCTTTCTTTCCCTGCTTCTTCTCATGTTTCTGCCTGATCTCTTGTTTCTTCTCATGTTTTTTTTCAAATCTATTTTCTTGTTTCTTTTCTTGTTTCTTCTCTTGCGAAGGATGCTTTTCAATCTCTGCTTCTGGGAAATGCATTGTCCTGAAAAGCTCTGTGACATTTATCTCAAGCACTGACACAGGCATCTCAAGCTGCCAATTCAACAGCACTTGAGGGTGCAATTCTCCGACATAAGCTATCTTCTCGTTGTTCACAGTCACCCTTCCGACCCTGCCTTTTATGAATGATGAATGCTCTGTATCCAATATCTCATATTTCATGCCCAAGGCATCCATTATTATATCGAGCAATTGCTTTATCTTTGTGAAATTGGCATCGCTCCCGCAATATGCTATGGCAAGCCTTTCTGATTCTGCGGTCCTTGTCTCAAAATCCTCATTTATCCGAAATATCGTGCCTATCTCAAAAATATTCTGGGGATATTCATAATGCTTATTATACTTCAATGTCTCCATAAGGCACGGTATCAGCCAATATCTTAGGACATTGTATTCAGAATTTACAGAATTCCCTAGCTCGACAAGATCAGCATTGAAATTCATGAGCCTGGTCTGGAAATCCTTGCTGGTGAGATGATAATTCTTGACTTCCAATAATCCTGCACCGACAAGCATCTCCCTCAGCTTATTCTTGAATACCTCGATGTGCTTTTCGCTCGCTGTCGTCGCAACATAGGACATCTTGCCAGGGAAATTCTCATAGCCATATGCTATGGCGACATCCTCGACCAGGTCGACAGGATGCAATATGTCCACCCTATATCCTGGAGTCAATGCTTTCTTGTTCTTATAATCATGGCCCATCTTTTCCAGCAATGTCTTCAATTCAGTATCCTTGATCTGTGTACCAAGAATCTTATTCACATAGGCGATGTCCAGCTTCATCTCTTTTCCAGAAAGGATCGGCGTGACATATTTCTTGTCAGGATACACCAGTTCTACAGAATATATCTCCCCACCCATATCAGCCAATGCTGTCACGATAATATTTAGGCACGTGTGCAGATAGTTGAAATCGAATCCTGAGCATTCTATGAACACATCCTTTGTAGTGGTTGTGATCTTTCCCACATTATTGCTGTTGATGATTGGAGGCATGCTCATGAACTGCATCTTGCTGTCGATGAATACAGGATATTTCTCATTGCCTTCGAGCAGATGCCCATATTCTCTTCCTGTAGGATGTATCGCAAGTATTTGCGAACCGGTCAAGTCCTTATTCAAGTCCAATGGCTTGAATCTTATCTCTTCAGGATGCAATGCCTTGTAATATATAGGAGGCCTTATATGCTCTAGAGGATAAATCCCTATGGCTGCCTTTTTCCTGTTCCTACCATATGTTATATGCAATTTTTCCTGAATCTGGATTATCTCTTTTATCTTATCATCAGTCAATTTCAATCCTTTCACAATTGCGCATGCAGTATATGGCCTGACCTGCTTTACAGACTTGTCAATGACCACTTTGACATTGGATTTCTTGACATCATATATCTTGAATCCGCGCTTTATGTCCATGAAAGTCTTGAGTGCCCTCGCAAGACCTTGCTCGCTCAGAAGATCCGGCCTGTTGGGGAATATCTCGACAGTCATCTCATCGCCAGAGATGCCTTCAAATCCTGTCCCTAGCATGCTGATCCTATCAGCCAATTGCTCGTCAGAGATCTTTCTCCCCAATAGTTCCAATACAGTCCTTTTGTTGAATGTTACAGTCGGCATTTTAGTTTACCTCTTTTATTGTTTAATGCATCAATCTTATCCTATCCATATTGAAATCATTCAAGTTTTTTATATACCACTCAGGGATCAATGCCTGCGAAATCTCAGGGCTATCTACCTTATTCATCACTAGACTGCCATATGGCTTTTCTTGGGCGCTTATCCTTCCCTTATACCTTCCCCATTTTCCTTTTGCGTGAAAATCAAGAGCATTATAAGGATCCCTGTAAATGAATACGTCAACTAATTTCAAATCAATGTACTCGCAATCCTTGATCTTCTTTTTTACGCCGCTGCCCAGCATAAATCCTTTTTGCATGTTGAAAAACAAGTAGAGGTTATCACCATCTGACTTAAAAATCTCTGCCAACTCCGCAGATGGAATTATGGGCGTAGCGCTAAAACTATTATGCCTCTTCAGTATAGCGCCATGCTTTTGTGATCTAATACTTATATCGCCGAAATATATTGGATTCATGACCAGTTCAACCATACCATAGCTGTCTAGCGCCATGATGTCGGGATCAATATGCAATTTATCTCCCAAAGTATTTATTTTAGACGCCATATCTGAATTGAGACACTGCACAAGTGCTTCATGAGCATCCATCAGATTGCGCTCATGGATAGTATTGAATAATGTCATCTCAGCCTCACTCAACACGACATGATCCAATGTCTTCGCAGATAGATTGTCCACTTCAGTATCGATACCAATCATCTTATTCTCCCAGACCTCTTCTTTATCTTTACTGTAATTTCCTCAGACCGTCTAAATAAAATCTTGCCATCACTGCAGACAAAAGCTCGTCAGCAGGTTGATTTCGCTTCATGAATGCTAATCCTTGTTCTGAAGATCTCGAATAGGTGCCTTCAAAGCCATTTTCATGCTTTTTAAGAGCATAACGGATGGGCTCATCTGAGGCAATAAGATTAAAATTTCTAGGAATATATTGTTTATCAAAAGTCAGCAGTTGCGCCTCATGGTCAAAAGCCTTTTCTGATTCCCAAATAGCAAACCCTAAAGCATCAAGTATTATCCCTTTGCCAGGTTGCAGTGAGAGCACGCTCAAACCATAAACGCTTAGTCCGTTTGGCGAAAACCAAGTCCCGACATAATCTGGAGCGATTAAGCACTGACGAAGCTCTATCGGCTGAATCTCATTAAGTCTAGAAATGCTCAACGCATTTATCATAGTCACAAGATCGAACTCCTGACTGCTGTCAGATCGATCCATCATTTTTTCTAACCGCGCACTATATCCCATCGCATATATCATCTTATTCTCCCAGACCTCTTTGATAATAAATTAATATCCTTAACATGTAAAATAAACTGTAAAATTAAAATTCGTGTATTCTTCTGCTGTCTCGCTCACGCACCTGACGCAATGTCTCATCAAAAGTCTCATCAAGATGCGGGTTTGCAAATTGGTGATATCCGTCGAGCAGCAGATCCAAGACTTCTCGCTTCAATTCAGTAGGGTCGGCAACAGCAATCTCATGCTCTATCTTTGCTATATCGTCTGCCATCTGATAAAACTTCTTAGGCAATAATGATGATGTTTCCTGAATTGAAAATTGCGATATGCAATAAATATCTTGTTCAGTCATGCTTATCCCTCATAATCCTTTTATCTTCCCAGATATCGTCTTTATCTTCTGATCGACCGTCATTATGCCAATGAATCCTGTGGCCATCATCACAATCGACACGATGAACAATGAAAAATTATAGCTATAGATATTATAGACGTACAGTATGACTCCTAATATCGTCAATGTGAGCCATCCTATGATGAACACGATCTGTTTCTGGTATGCAAGCTTCAGCCTTGTCAATTCGAATATTTTCCTGTCATCCATTGCTACTCCACACCCCTAAACAACATCTCTTAATCTCTTTACACTTTTTTGACCCTTCATATATTGCCTTACTACATGATCTAGTGTGGCATTTTCCGGATACTCATCTAGCGTCACAAGATGAGTCATGCCATCGTCATAATATCCTATATATCTTGAAGTGGACGGATCCTCTTTCCGGAATTTCTTGTCGGATTTTTGCAATATCCATTCCCTTCTCATGGATGATTTCTCATCTTCTCTTGTAAGATATTGTATTGTGAGCAATAATTGATTACCTTTCTTCTTTGCTCCGTATAATGCCACGCCATCAATATCCTCAAGGACTCCCATCGACGGCATCATATGAGGACTGAATACCCTGAGATCATTTATATCTGTCATCAGGAACAGGCTTTCATCCTCTGCAGGGTTTTGATACTGCCCTTTCATAATCCTCCCTAAATGCGTAGGATTTTTCAAAAGATCATTTGCTAGAACTATCTCTACAGGACCGATCTTTACAGATTGTGCCTCATATATCATATCACGAATTATTTCCTGCAGATAATTTTGCATCTCAAAGCTTACATGATTAGAATCGCAGATAAT
>Ga0182011_10001933_pt1 | contig 17861 bp, 9 predicted proteins | sample 711E1DmetaG_FD_120481 | JGI IMG/M metagenome (GOLD analysis project Ga0182011, IMG submission 120481) | Permafrost microbial communities from Stordalen Mire, Sweden - 711E1D metaG | ecosystem: Environmental > Terrestrial > Soil > Wetlands > Permafrost | place: Sweden: Stordalen | collected... | reverse complement strand
GCTGGTGGCCGTCACTGCGATGGCGCAATCCACCTCCATTTACCATGTCGTCTTTGACAACAGCCTCGCCGACGGGTCGTGTTACCCGAGCGAAGGAGAGGTCATCGCGCCCAGCGCGCTGGAGCTGGTTGACGGCAAGATTCCGGTGGCCACCAGCCATTGCTTCTCACCGCCGAACAGTCTGCGCTTGAAATGGAAATCCGCGCCGGGAGGCAGTTGGCAGGCCACCCTCAAGGCGTCGCAGCACTACAGTCGCGACTTCGACTACCAGGGAGACACCCTGTCATTCTGGTGCTACTCGGAAGAGGGACTCACGCCTGACGAGTCACCGCGCATTAACCTGGCGGACACAACGGAGGCCTGGGCCAGCGCGATTCCACTGCTCGCCCGGCATGGTCCCCTGCCCGCCGGCCGCTGGGTGCGTCTGCAGTTCAAACGCGACGATTTTCGAGGGTCATTTCGCTCAACGGACGAGGACCGTTTCGACCTCCATAAGCTGGCGGGCCTGATCTTCGAGCAGAACCTCGAAGACGACCGGGAGCACACGCTGTACATTGACGACGTGGAGGTCGGTTCGGCCGGAACGACGGGCGAACCGCCTCCCGCCTCCCCGGCCGGTCTCGCCGTCAAGGCCGGGGAGCGCCACTTCGACCTGACGTGGACGCCGCCGGCGGGGCGCCCCCCGTTCCGCTACCAGATCTACCGCTCGTGGGATGGCCGGGCGTACGCGCCCGTCGGCACCCAGCGAGGCGAGGTCAACCGCTACGCGGATTTCGTGGGACGGCCCGGATGCCAGGCGTTCTACCAGATCAGCGCCCTCGACGATGCCGGCCGCGAGTCGGCCCGGTCGGCGGCGGCTGCGGCTGCGACACGCGAGTTCAGCGACGAGGAACTGCTCACGATGGTGCAGGAGGCCTGTTTTCGCTATTACTGGGAGGCAGGCCATCCGAACTCGGGAATGGCGATCGAGCTGCTGCCAGGCAACGACAACTTGTGCGCGCTCGGGGCGACGGGGTTTGGAATCATGGCGCTGATCACGGGGACGGAACGCGGTTTCGTCACCCGCGAGCAAGGCGCCGGGCGCGTGCTTAAGATCATTCACTTCCTGCAAGCCGCCGACCGGTTCCACGGGGCGTGGCCGCATTATCTCGATGGGCGCACGGGCCGAGTCATCCCTCACTTCGGTCCCTACGACGACGGCGCCGATCTGGTGGAAACAGCCTTTCTCATTCAGGGGTTGCTGACGGCCCGGCAATACTTTGATGGCGATAGCGCGGCCGAGCGCGAGATTCGCGAGGCGGTCACCAGCCTCTGGCGCGGCGTCGAATGGGACTGGTTCCGCAAGAATCCCGATGGCGACGTGCTCTACTGGCATTGGTCGCCGGACCACGGCTGGCACATCAGCCATCCGCTGATCGGCTGGAATGAGACGATGATCGTGTACCTCCTGGCGATCGCGTCACCCGCTCACCCGGTGCCGGCGAGCCTGTACCACACGGGCTGGGCGGGGCAGTCGGAGCGGGCGGTCCGTTACCGCCAGGGCTGGAGCCGCACGACCGCGGGCGACCATTACACCAACGGGAACACCTACTACGGCCACAAGCTCGACGTCGGCGTCGGCACTGGCGGCGATCTGTTCTTCACTCAGTTCTCCTTCCTCGGCTTCGATCCGCGCGGCCAGCGCGACGCCTATACGAATTATTTCCAGAACAACCGCGCGCTCGCCCTCATCAACCGAGCCTACTGCATGGTAAACCCGCGCGGGCGCGCCGGCTACGGGCCCGATTGTTGGGGGCTTTCTTCGGGCATCAATTCCGGCGGCGGCCATCCCGTTCCCCGCGATGACGGCGGCACCATCTGCATCTCGGCCGCCCTCGGCGTCTTTCCCTTCACTCCCCAGGAATCAATGGCCGCGCTGAAGCACTATTATCGCGACCTCGGGGCGAAAACGTGGGGGATTTACGGGTTCTATGACGGCTTCAATCCCTCGCAGAACTGGTATGAAGAGGTGTGGATGGGGCTGAATCAGGCGCAGATCGTCGTGATGATCGAAAACCACCGCACGGGTCTGCTATGGAAGAAATTCATGGCCAACCCGGAGATCCAGCCGGCGCTGGATGCAATCGGGTTCAAACCCGATCTTGCCAGTCCGCGGTGAGCAAGGGATGAAAAGGGCCGCGCGGTGATCCCATGAAATCCAATTCCCGATTGTTCCTTCGTTCGGCGCTGCTCGCCGCTGCGCTCGTCTGTTCACCCGTCTGGGCCGCGGAGGTAACGCCGTCGGCCGATTGGTCGGAGGCGATGGCGGCATTTGCGCGGGAGGATGCCGCGCAACCATCGCCGCCAGGCGCCGTGCTGTTCGTGGGCAGTTCCTCCATCCGGCTATGGAGCACGCTGGCGGCCGATTTTCCGGGTACGCCGGTGATCAACCGCGGTTTCGGCGGCTCGCACATCGCGGACAGCGTGTGCCACTTTGAACGCCTGGTCGCGCCCCACCACCCGCGCCTCGTGGTGTTCTACGCCGGCACCAATGACATCGCGTCCGGCAAAACGCCGGAGACCGTGGCGGCGGATTTCCGGGCGTTCTGCGAACGGCTCCACGCGGCCCGGCCGGAGACACACATCATCTACCTTTCCATCCAGCTTTCACCGTCCCGCTGGCAGATGCGGGACAAGTTCGCCCTCGCGAACACGTACATCGCAGCGTTTTGCGCTGCGGATCCGCGCCGGCGATTTCTGGATACCAATTCCTCCATGCTCACCCCCGACGGCCAGGCGCGTCCGGAACTCTTCCAAGCCGACCAACTTCATTTGTCGCCGGCAGGGTACGCCCTCTGGCGCCGGTTGGTCGCTCCGCTTCTCCAATAGACACAATATTTTCCGACTTGATGGCTCCCCGGAGTGGGTTCCTCCGCTCAACAAGCGCTGAGCCGACCTCATGCAGTTGAGACACGATTCCGCAGTGAGCCTGTGCTGACTAAAAGGTGGAGCGGTTTCTCCGAAGACGCTTCTCGGTCTCCCAACAGCGTTTCAGCCTGTATCGCTGGCCCATCACCGACCCCATCCGTTTTGAGAAGGATCTTAAGGTGACGATTCAAGACCTTGGCTGGCAGTCTGGAGGGCGCTACTTGAAGCTGCAGGACGACATCGCCTCGGTCGCGTTCTGGTACCAGACGGAGCCCCACCAGAAATTCCCCACGCTGCCGGGCCGGAACGAATTGGAGCTGCACTAGACTGGGCGTATCATCACCGCCCTATGATACCTCTTCCGCTACTTGTGTTCTTAAGCCTGGGGGTCTGCCGTCTAGAGCGTTCCCGCCGCTCCCCCGCTCGAATGGCGACCCAGAAGCAGCCCGGAGCAACAAGGAGTTCTATTGGCGGCTAAGCCTCCCGCTCCTATTCGCGCTCAGCAAGAACTTCACTTCAACCGCCGTGGGACGGGCCATCAACAGGGACGAGCCCAACCGGATCCCATTCACGCTTCTGTTGGGCCGGTGATTTTCGGCTAGAAGGGTGCGGTCGACTTGGGGCAAGATCCCAGTCTCGGAGCGAGAGCACCCCGGCCCATCTGGCGGGCAAAGTTCTGTCTCCGGCAGAAACACCGTAGATCATCGTCCCCGAAACACTCATGAAACAGGGCCCCATCGGAAGAACTGCAGCAGTGATGATCGCCGCGGCCGCATGCACTCCCGCGGGTACGGCCGCCACGTTCGGCGAGGACGTGGCGTTTCTCCAAGGCCACACGGAGGTCATCGTTTTGCGGGATCCTGCGGGCGCCGCGAAACTCGCGGTGGTTCCGGCTTGGCAGGGCCGGGTGATGACGAGCAGTTCGGGGGGCGAGGGCGGCATTAGCTACGGCTGGATCAATCGTGAGCTGATTGCTTCCGGGAAACCGTTGCCGCACATGAATGCGTTTGGGGGTGAAGATCGATTCTGGATGGGCCCGGAAGGCGGCCAGTTCTCCATCTTTTTTGCCCCCGGGACGAAGTTCGAGTTCGCCGATTGGCAAACCCCGGCCGTTTTCGACACCTTGCCGTTCGCGATCGTCTCCCGGTCTGATAATGAGGTGCTCTTTGGCGCGAAGTTTGGCCTCGTGAACTACTCGGGGACGCGCTTCGAGGTCAAAGTGGAGCGCAAAGTCAGTTTGCTGGAGGCCGCGGCGATCTGGAAGGAGCTGGGAATCCCGCCGGCCAAGGACGTGAGCCTGGTGGCGTTTGCCACCGAAAACCGGATCACCAACGCGGGCCAGGACGCGTGGAAAAAGGAAACCGGGCAGCTCTCGATCTGGATCCTGGGCATGTTCAATCCTTCCCCTTCCACCACGATCGTGGTTCCGATCAAGTCGGGCCCGGAATCCGAACTCGGAGTGAAGACGACGTCGGATTACTTCGGCCCCGTTCCGGCGGATCGGCTGGGCGTCAGGGACAATGTCATTTTTTTCGCGGCGGACGGCAAATTCCGCAGCAAGATCGGCATCAGCCCGAAACGCAGCAAGGCGATCCTCGGCAGTTACGATGCGAACAACAACGTGCTGACGCTGGTTAAATTCACGCAGCCGGCCGGCGTGACCGATTACGTGAATTCGCTATGGAAGCTCCAGGATCATCCCTTCCAAGGCGACACGGCGAACAGCTACAATGACGGACCAGCCACACCCGGGGCGAAGCCAATGGGGCCCTTTTACGAACTCGAATCCTCTTCGCCGGCGACGGCGCTGGCGCCGGGCCAGAGTCTCTTGCACAGCCATCGCACCTTTCATCTGAGCGGGCCGCAGCCCACGCTGGACGGGGTGGCTCGCTCCACCCTTGGGGTTTCACTCGACGAGATAAAAGACGCCTTTGCCAAGCGATGATCGCCCCGGGCGTTGGGGACGCCGCCCAACCGGGGCGCGTTTTTTCAGCCCGATTGAAGCCAAAGTCACCTTGGGACTGTCGTGGCAAACGAACATCACCTAACCGCTGGCGGCCCGGCCCTGGCTTGCGCCCGCATCACAAAAAAGGCGTTCCCATTGTTCCAGTGGGGTTCGCCCCTGATTATCCCCGATGTTGGCTCTGCTGCATAACCTGCGTCCAAGGCGACTATCCCATGGTCTCTGCCTGGGCATAATGGCCACCACGGGACTCTGCGCAGATTCGGCGACCGAGGCGGGAGCTCCCGCCGGGCTCGCCTCGGTTCCGTTGGCCGTACGGTCCGGCCCGCGCGGTTCGACCCTCTTCACAACCTTGTCCTCTGAGCGGACCGGCCTCAAGGCCACCAACGCTTACGACGATCCGGCGATGTGGTGGCAGCTCTACCACGAATTCAACTCCGGCTCGATCGGCACCGGCGTCGCCATCGGCGATTTCGATGGTGACGGCCGGCCGGATATCTTCGTGGTGAGCAAGACAGGACCGAACCATCTCTTCCGCAATCTCGGCGGCTTTCGTTTCGAGGATGTCACCGCGCGGGCCGGCGTCGCCGGTCCAACGGGAGCCTGGAAACAGGGGGTGGCGTTTGCGGACGTCAACAACGACGGCCGGCTCGATATATACGTTTGCCGTTTCAACGCCCCGAACCTGCTTTATATCAACCAGGGGGACGGAACCTTCAAGGAGATGGCGCATGCCTACGGGCTCGATGTCATCGATGCGTCCGTCATGGCCGCGTTCTGCGACTATGACCGCGACGGCTGGCTTGACGTGTACGTCACGACCAATCTGTTGGACCATGCCGCGCACCCCAACGGCCAGCGCGGTTACCTTTTCCACAACAATCGCGACGGGACGTTTACGAATGTCACCGAGCGGGCCGGGATTTCCGGCGAGTTGCAGAGCCACTCCGCCACGTGGTGGGACTATGATGGGGACGGCTGGCCCGATCTGTATGTCGGGTGCGACTTCTGGCAACCCGATCAGCTCTACCACAACAACCGTGACGGCACCTTCACCAATGTCCTCTCTTTGGTCGTCCCGCACACGCCGCACTTCTCGATGGGGGCCGACCTGGGCGACCTGACCAACGACGGCCAGCTCGACCTGCTGGTCGCCGACATGGCGGCCACGACGCGCTACAAGGACCATCGCGGCATGGCGAAGCTCAGGAGCGCGTTGCCGGACGACCAGCCGTATCCCCAAGCCGCGCCGCAGTACATGCAGAATGCCCTTTTCCTCAACTCCGGCACCGGGCGCGTGCTGGAGGCCGCGCGTCTGGCCGGCTTGGCGGCGACCGACTGGACTTTTAGCGTTCGCTTGGAAGATCTCGACCTGGATGGCCGGCTCGACGCCTATTTTACCAACGGCATGGTGCGCGAATTCACCAACGCGGACCTCGTGCAGCGTTCCTTGACCGCCGAGAGCATGGCCAAGGGCATCCAGGTCATGAAGAATAGTCCGCCGCTGGCCGAACGGCACCTCGCCTTCCGCAACCTCGGCGACCTGCGGTTTGCAGACGTCAGCGCGGCGTGGGGACTCGATCACCGCGGGGTTGGTTTTGGCGCGGCGTTCGGCGATCTCGACGGCGATGGTGACCTTGATCTCGTTTTCGCCAGCTATGACGGTGAGCTCACCGTCTGCCGGAACGACGTCGATGCCGGGCATGCGGTCGTGCTCGACCTGCGCGGCACCGCATCCAATCGCTTCGGGATCGGTGCCACCGTGCGCATCGTGACCGCCGACGGTCCGCAGATGCGCACGCTCACCCTGGCTCGCGGTTACCTCTCCACCAGCGAGCCGATCGTGCATTTTGGCCTCGGTAACAATGATCTGATTCAGCGGCTGACCGTCGAGTGGCCGAGCGGCCGTCGCCAGACCTTCAGCAATCTCGCCGCCGATCGGCGCTACACCATCACCGAACCCGCGGACGCCCCGGCCGTGTCGCTGCCGGTGCGGCCCACCCCGCTCTTCACCGAAGCCGGTCCGGCGGCGCATCTCGATGTCCCTAATCACGAGCGTCCGTTCAATGAACTGGCTCAGCAGCCGCTGTTGCCTTTCCGGTTCAACCGGCCCGGCCCCGCCGCCGCCGTTGCCGACTTGGATGGCGATGGCGAGGATGATCTCGTATTGGGTGGGGTGTCGGGTGAGTCCGGCCGGCTGCTGTCCAATCTCGGCGGCGGCCTCTTCCTCGCCTCCGGCGCCAACGCGTTTGGAGGAGATGTGAGCGTGGCCGACGGGCCGATCCTCGCTTTCGATGCCGATGCGGATGGCCACCTGGATTTGCTCGTCACCAAAGCCGGCGTCGCCGCGCCCGCCGATTCGCCGGCTTACCAGCCGCACCTCCTGCTCAATGATGGCCGGGGCCGGTTCGCGCCGGCACCGGACGGGATGATGCCACCGCTCCCCGTCAGCGTCGGCGCCGCCGCCGCCGCGGACTTCGAGCACAGCGGCCGGCTCGGGGTGTTCCTCGGCGGCCGCATCGCGCCGGGCCGGTATCCGCAGGCGCCACGCAGCGCCCTGCTCGCGTGGCGCGAGGGGCGTTATGTCGATGTGACGGCCGAGTTGGCGCCTGCGCTCGCCCGGCGCGGCATGGTCACGGCCGCGCTTTGGACGGATGTCGACGGCGACGGCTGGCCGGATCTGCTCGTCGCGTATGACTGGGGCCCGGTCGCGTGCTATCGCAACGTGAACGGAAAGCAGTTCGAGGACGTGACGGAAAAACTCGGTTTCGCCTCCGCGGGCAACGGCTGGTGGCGCTCGCTGGCGGCAGCGGATTTCAACGGCGACGGCCGTCCAGATTATGTGGTGGGCAACGTCGGACTCAACACCCGTTATCACGCCTCCGCCGCCGAGCCGGCGGTACTCTACGCCAACGTGGTGCTCGACGGCTCTGCTCCGCAGCTCGTCGAGGCGCAGACCGAGGAAGGCCAATGGTATCCGCTGCGCCCGCGGGACATGCTGGTGAGCGTATTTCCCTCACTGGGCCGCCGTTTTCCGACGGCCGAGTCCTATGCCCGGGCAACGCTCGCGGAAGTGTTTCCCGCCGCGACGCTGACCGCGGCCGCGAAGTTGGCGGCCACCGAATTGCGCAGCGGCATTTTCCTTTCGCAGCGCGACGGCACCTACCGTTTCACGCCGTTGCCGCGGCTGGCCCAAATCGCTCCGGTCCATGGCGTCGTGGCCGGCGATTTCGACGGTGACGGCCGCGCCGATCTCATGCTGGTGGGCAACTCCTATGCGCCGGTTCCGGAAACCGGCCGGTTCGACGGCGGCGTCGGCTGGCTGTTGCGCGGTGACGGCGCTGGCGGTTTCACCCCGGTGCCGCCGGCGGAGAGCGGATTCATCGTACCGGGCGACGCTCGCGCGTTGGCCGTGGTCGATTTCAACCAGGATGGCTGGCCGGATGTTTTCGTGACGCGCAACAACGACCTTCCCCTGACTTTTCTCAATCGCGGCCAGCCTGGCCGGCACAGCTTCGGCGTGGCGTTGCGCTGCGCGCCGGGGAATCCGTCGGCCATCGGGGCCCGGCTCACGCTGCAGCTCGCCGACGGTTCGACCCAGACCGCCGAAATCAGCGCGGGCTCGGGCTATCTAGCGCAGTCGAGCGCGACGGTGTTTTTCGGTTACCCCGATTCAGCCCTGCCGGTGCGGCTGCGGATTCGCTGGCCGGATGGTCGCGAAACAGAGCATGCGTTGACGGCGCCGCCGCCGAAACTGCTGTGCCTCTCCCTGCCATGAAAACCCCCGTCTCGCCGCTCCCGGCTTCCCCGGGCACCATTTATCCTGCTCGTGGCCGCCATGTTTCTCTTCCACCTCCTCGGCATCCTTATCATTTCGAAACTCTAGCGCCGGACCATGCGACTCCCGCGGTCGCGCGTCCGAGGTGAGCGGGCCGGGGAGCCGACCTTTGGGGAATACCCTCCTCTCCCAACCTGAGGTGCCTTATGGCCAAGAACAGCATCGTCGTCGTCGGCAGTTCCAACACGGACATGATCGTGCAGATGGCGCGTCTCCCCAAGCCTGGCGAGACCATCCTGGGCGGTGTGTTCAGCATCGCGCCGGGCGGCAAGGGCGCCAACCAGGCCGTCGGCGCGGCGCGCGCCGGCGCCCGTGTCAGCTTCGTGGCGCGGGTGGGCCGGGACATGTTTGGTGCCCACGCCGTCGCCAGTCTCGTCCAGGATGGCATCAACGTCAGTTACGTCTTCAAGGACCACGCGGCCCCGTCCGGCGTGGCATTGATCTTTGTCGGGAAGAACGGCGAGAACAGCATCGCCGTTGCTCCCGGCGCCAACGGCCGGCTCTCGCCCGCCGACGTCAAGAAGGCCAGGAAAGCCTTCGCCGACGCCAGCCTGCTCGTGATGCAACTCGAAACGCCGCTCGAGACCGTACAGGCCGCCGCCCAACTGGCGGCCGAGGTTGGCCTGCGTGTGATCCTCAACCCTGCGCCGGCCCGGTCGCTGCCGGACGAGCTGTTCAAGCACATCTCGATCCTCACGCCGAATGAAACCGAGACCGAGTTGCTCACCGGCATCAAGGTCAACACCACCACGGACGCCGCCGAGGCCGCCGGCAGGCTCATGGCCAGGGGCGTGCAGACCGTGATCATCACCCTCGGCCGGCGCGGCGCCTTCGTGGCGACCCGGGAGGGCAGGCAACTCGTGGCCGGCTTCAAGGTGAGACCGGTGGATACAACCGCCGCTGGGGATATTTTCAACGGGGCGCTGGCTGCGGCGCTGGATGAGAACAAGCCGCTGCTGGAGGCGGTGCGTTTTGCCAATGCGGCCGCCGCGATCTCGGTCACACGTCTCGGAGCGCAACCCTCCGCCCCGGACCGGAAGGAAATCGAGTCGTTCCTGGCAACGCGATCGCGTTGAGGATCTAGGGAGCACGCAGCCAGACAGCATAGTGCTGGCCCTCAACCCCGGCTTCCGCAAACGGCACCAGCTTGATCGGGTGCGCATGGATGTCCCACTCTCCTCGAGCCGTCGACTGGAGGACGAGGCGATTGGAGTCTTGCAACAAGGTCGGGGGCTTGTCGTCGAAAGCGTGGATGAACTGCGGTGCGTCATACCCGCCAAACTCCGGATTGAGTTTCTGGTCGAGGGCCAGAATGAAAGGCCCCCAGGCATACGCCACGCGGGCATGGTTGGTGTATTCGCCGCGAATCACGCGACCGCTGAGGTTGAACACGAGCGTCACCTGGGCACCACTCCGCCATTCGCGTTCCGGCAGGGCGAGCCACCCCGCCTGACCGGAAGCGTCACCGGCGCGCAGCGGCGCTGCCCAGGACGGAACCCGGATCCTGAGGGTGAAGCGAGCCGGGCCGGAGGTCTTGATGGTCAGCGTCGATCGGCCCTCGTAGGGAAACTGGCTTTCCTGCCGGAGCTCGACGGTTTGGCCACCCACCACGAACTGCGCCCGGGACGTCTCCAGTGTGTTCACGCAAATTGCGTCGCCGGCTTCCAGGTACGCAAGGCTCGGCGCGAGCGCCAGGCCGCGCGGTCCGCTGGAGTGACAGCAGCTGATGCCACGGTCGTAGTGCTTCACGCCTTCCAGGGCGGTGTAGTAGCACCAATCGTCACCGCGAGGATGCTGCGCGGCGGTCAGCTGGTTGTACAGGGAACGCTCGATTTCGTCGCCGTATTTGGCCTCGCCGGTCTGGGCCAGCAGAAGGGCGTTGAACTGCAGCCAGGTGACGGTGACGCACGTTTCCCCCAGGTGGGCTTCCTCTCCGTTCGGCAGTTCATGATCGGCGCCGAAGAGTTCGCGAATACTCGCCGTGCCCGTCAGATAAAGACGATTTTGGGTGATGTCGATCCAGGCGTTTTCCAGGGCCCGCAAGAGGCGGTCGTCGCCCGTCACCTGGTAGAGTTCCCCGAGACCGACCAGGTTGGACAGCATTTCGTAGGCTTTGCCGTTGGCGATGCGGTTGACCTTTCCGCCGGGAGCGAGCAGGGACCGGACAATATCCGGCCCCCCGGTTTCCTCATACGCCCGCACGATGTAGCGGGCGAAATCGAGATAGCGCGCGTCGCCGGTCAGCCGGTAGAGTTCGACCACGGGCCCGAGCGCGCTGGTCGCGGCCATGCCCAGGTGCGTGCCGGCGGCCAGGATGCTTTTTTCTGCCGGAAAAGTCGCGATCAGCAGATCGCCAATCTTCTGGGAGGCGGCCAGCGCACTTCGGTTGCCGGTGTAGCGATAGTAGGTCAGCAGGCCGATCAGGTTGTATTTGTGGGACCACACATCCCAATCGGCGCCGTCGTACAGGCCGAACCGCTTCCCGGGGGCGTACGTTCCGAGGTAGCCATCGGGCTCTTGTGTAGCAATGAGCGCTGCTGCGACCGAGTCGAGTTTCCGGCGCAACGCTTCGTCGCCGGAATAGGCCCAGGCCAGGGTGGCGGCATGCAGCCATTTGCCAACGTGTTCGCCGATCCAGGGCTGCTCTCCGGGCTTTTGCCGGTAGCCGGCGAGCAAGGGCTCCGTGTCCACCACGAGGAGGCGATGGCGTTCATTGGCGTCAATGCGTGCTCCGAGCCAACCCTCGATTCTCACCGCCGAGGGCGGAAGGGGGTGCAGGACCGCCGGAGCCACTGGCGCCACCACGTACGGGACAGGTTGGACCGGAGCGGCGTAGACCGTGAAGGCCGTGGCATTCATAAGAACGAACCAGCTGGTTTTGTTCATCAGGAGAATGGCCCCAACTCGGCTGCCGCCTGAAGTTACAGTATGGACGTAGCTTTTCCAAGTCGCCGCTGCCACCTTCTCTGAACAAGAACTTGATCATCGCCCATTGATCGACGGCAGGCAGCTGAAGCCGGAGATGCGGTTGACGGTGGGTTCGCCGCCGCCTCGACAGCCTTGGGTGTCGGTATAGACTCTCGGCATGGAACCCATGACGCCGTTGCAGTGGCTGGAAGGAGCCTCCTACCTGGTCACGGTCGTGGGCTTGCCGTTCGCGATCATCGTGTTCCTTTATGAACAGCGCCGCGAGCGCCAGGGCGAGGAGGAGGAACTCTACCAGCGACTGTCCGACGAGTACGCGAACTTCCTCAAGATCGTGCTGGAACATGCCGACCTCGGGCTGATGCGGGCGGAGGTGCACGAGGAGGCGCTGACCGAGGAGCAGAAAGAGCGCCGCGGGGTGCTCCTGGAACTGCTCATCTCGATCTTCGAGCGCGCCTACCTCCTGGTGTACGAGGAGAAGATGAAACGGCAGACCCAGCGCCTGTGGATGTCGTGGGAGGACTACATGCGGTATTGGTGCCGGCGGCGCGATTTCCGCGACCACCTGCCGCAACTTTTGGAGGGCGAGGATCCGGACTTCGTGAAGCTCATCTCGCGGATCGCGGCCGAGGAGGTCAGGGCGGGGCAAGGCAAGAAAGTCGCGGGACCGGACGCCGTGGGGACATCCTGAGGCGGAATGGGCCCGCTGGGATTCGAACCCAGAACCAAAGGATTATGAGTCCTCTGCTCTGACCGTTGAGCTACGGGCCCGCAACCGGCACTGTGTTAAACTACCGTTGAAATGTCGCCAAGCGGCATCTTGTGGTGTCCCAACCGGGGCGGTCACTGACCGGGACCAACCTGGCGGTGAGAAATGCGACATCGCGGATTCTGAAATCGATGAGGGCAATCAGGCTTTTTCAGCGGGCATTGGCTTGCTGGCGCACCGTGGCTAGCGCTTGCTGGGCCGCGGGATCGTTGGGCAACAGGCGCACCTCCTCCCGGAAGGCGGCGGTGGCCGCCGACAGGTTTCCCAATTGGAACCAGGCCGCCCCGAGATTGTGCCATCCCGGGGCATGATCCGGCTGCAACCGCAGCACTTCTTCATACTCGGCGATCGCGTCCTTCAGCCGCCCCGGCATCTGTGACCACGCGAGGCCGAGATTGTAGTGCGTTCCGGCGGAATCCGGCTGCAGGCGCAGCGCCTCTTTGAACTCGGCGATCGCGTCCGGCAACCGCCCGGGCATCCTCGCCCAGGCAACGCCCAGGTTGTTGTGCGCCTCGGCATAATCGGGCTGCAGGCGCAGCGCCTCTTTAAACTGGGCAATCGCGTCGTCCTGCCGCCCGGGCATCTGGGACCAGGCGAGGCCCAGGTTGTAATATGCCTCCGCATAATCCGGTTTCAGTCGCAACGCTTCTTCATATTGGGCGATCGCGTCCGGCAGCCGGCCGGGCGTCTGCGACCAGGCGAGACCCAGGTTGTTGCGCGCTTCGGCATAATCGGGCCGCAGGCGCAGCGCCTCTTCAAACTGAACAATCGCGTCCGGCAGGCGCCCGGGCATCTTCGCCCAGGCCACCCCTAGGTTATTGTGCGCATCGGCATAATCGGGTTGCAGGTGCAGCGCCTCTTCGTACTGGGCGATCGCGTCAGACAGGCGCCCGGGCATCTTCGACCAGGCGAGGCCCAGATTGTAATGCGCCTCGGCCAGACTGGGCTGCAGGCGCAGCGCCTCCTCATATTGGGCGATGGCGTCCGGCAGGTGTCCTGGCATCTTCGACCAGGCGAGGCCCAGGTTGTTGTGCGCATCGGCATAATCGGGCTGCAGGCGCAACGCCTCCTGATATTGGGCAATCGCGTCCTTCATCCGCCCGGGCATCTTTGCCCAGGCAACGCCGAGGTTGTTATGGGCCTCGCCATAATTTGGCTGCAGGCGCAACGCCTCTTGGAACTGGGCGATGGCGTCCGGCAGCCGTCCTGGCATCTGCGCCCAGGCGAGACCCAGAGTGTTGTGCGCCTGGACAAAACCGGGCTTCAGGCGGAGCGCCTCCTCAAACTGGGCAATCGCGTCGGGCAAGTGTCCCGGCATCTTCGCCCAGGCGACCCCCAGGTTGTTGTGCGCTTCGGCATCATCCGGTTTCAGTCGCAGTGCCTCCTGATACTGGGCGATCGCTTCAGGCATCCGGCCGGGGAGGTCCATCAAGAGCAGGGCCAGGTTGTTGTGCGCCATCCAGCAGCCGGGATTGCGCGCGAGGGTGGCACGGTAGAGCGTCGGGTTGTCGCGGAACATGCCGCAGTGGGACCAAGTGAGCGCGCCGAGCAGCCCGGCCAGCGCCGTCGCTGGCACCGCTCCGGGCCAGCCGAGGCGTCCCGCCGCCTGTTTCCACGCTTGCGCGAGGACGGCTGCGGCCAGCGCAAGCGGCCCGAGATCAGGCAGGTATTGCCAGTGGTCCCAAACCCAGGAGTAACGCGCGCCATAGAGGTTCACGAATCCGAGCACCGGGAACAGCGAACCGGCGAAAAACAGGAAGGCCGCGAGCGGGGCGCGGGTGCGCCGCCGCAGTGCCCACAGCGCGGCTCCCACGGCGAGCACGCCGAGCGGAAACAGCCATTGCCACCAGACCGCGGCATCCACCGTCCAGCGCGGGTATACGAAGTTGAGGCCGAACGGCCAGACGAGTTGGACGGCGTAGAACCAGATGGCCCGGCCGGCGACGAGCGCGCGTCCGATCAGCGGCAGATCAAACTCCACGCCCTGTGCTCCGATGTAGGTGTGTTCCACCCAACTACTGAACAGCCCCGCAGCCGCACCGACGGTGAGCCAGGGGAGCAGCGGCCAGACGTCGCGGCGCCAGTCGAGCCGTCCGCGTTTCCACCAGAACGCCACCAGCAGGGCGGCGGGCAGCGTCGCCGTAACGGTCTTGCACCACAGCGAAAACACAAACAGGGCCAGCGCCGCCAAATAGGTGCGGGGCCGCCGCGTCTCGTCGAATTGCAGATAGACCAGGGCCGCGGCGAGGTAAAAGGCGAGCGAGAGGGTGTTTTTCTGCTCGGTGATCCACGCGACTGACTCGACATGCACCGGGTGCAGCGCAAACAGCAGCGCCGCCAGCCATTCGACTCCGGCGCAGGGTTGCGTCCAGGAAGAACGCTGCCCGTCGCCGCCCCGGCCCGTGGCGGACTGATCGTTGCCGGCGCGAGCGGCGCCGGGCTGCGCCCGGTCGCTACCCATCAGCCGGCGCAGGACGAGCGCGAACAGCACCGCCGAGCCCGCGTGCAACAGCAGGGTGATGATATGGTAGCCGAGTGGGTGGTCGCCCAAAATCCTGTGCTGCACCCAAAAGGCGCTATGCAGAAGCGGATAGTATTGCTGCGTTGCGCCGACCTCGATCCAGATGCGGGCGAGTCCGTTGAGCGAGCGCAGCGCCGGCGCGGTCACATAGTCGCTGTCGTTCCAGATGAATTCGCCCGGGAGCGCGGGCAGGTAGGCGAGGAGGGTCGCGCAGAAAACCAGCGCCCCAGGCACGAGGGTCTTGGAGAGGATTGACTGAGAGCTTGCGGTTCCGGAGGGGGGTGCTTTCACCACGGGAAGACACGAACAAATCATGCTGCGCGCCGCAATCGCCTACTTTTCTCCATGATCTCCGGCTGGTTGAAGTGCCGCCGCCAGCGCCTGCTGGGCCGCCGGATCGTTGGGCGACAGGCGCACCTCCTCGCGGAAGGCGGCGGTGGCCGCCGGCAGATTCCCCAGCTGAAACCAGCTCGTACCGAGATTGTGCCAGCCCGGTGCAAAATCCGGCCGCAGGCGCAGTGCCTCTTTGTAGTGGACGATCGCGTCCGGCAGCCGCCCGGGCCGTTGCGCCAGGGCGCCGCCCAGATTGTAGTGCGCTTCGACGTAATCCGGCTGCAGGCTTAGCGCCTTTTCAAACTCGCCAATCGCGTCATCCAGCCGCCCGGGCATCTGCGACCAAGCGAGGCCCAGGTTGTTGTGCGCCTCGGCAAAATCCGGCAGCAGGCGCAGCGCCTCCTGATACTGGGCGATCGCATCCGGCAGCCGCCCGGGCATTTGGGACCAGATCGTGCCCAGATTGTTGTGCGCTCCGGGAAAATCCGGCAGCAGGCGCAACGCCTCTTCCAATTGGGCGACCGCGTCCTGTAGCCGCCCGGGCATTCGCGACCAGGCGAGGCCCAGATTGTAATGCGCATCGGCGTAATCCGGCTTCAGGCGCAGCGCCTCTTCAAACTGCGCCACTGCGTCCGGCAGCCGCCCTGGCGTCTGGGACCAGATCGCGCCCAGATTGTTGTGCGCCTGGGCATAATCCGGCTTCAGGCGCAGCGCCTCTTCAAACTCGGCGATGGCGTCCTGCAGTCGCCCCGGCTGCAGGGTCCGGATCATGCCCAGATTATTGTGCACCAGCCAGCAGCCAGGATTTTTCTTCAGCGTCGATTCGTACAAGGTCTGGACATCGCGATAGATCCCGCTCTGCTGCCAAGTGAGGCACGCCAGACAACCAATGACCGCCGCGGCGGCGATGGGGGGAGCCGGATAATCTAGGATTGCAGGAATCCGCCGCCCTTCCGTCCCGACCCCCGATTTTCGCTGGCCCAGGGCGCCGCGCCGCCAGAATCCCGGGCTGGTCTTGCCTCGCCACTGCGCCCAGCCCGCGGCCGCCAAGGCAATGATGCCGATCATCGCCAGGTGCGCATAGTGGTCGGCCACCAGCGAGTACTTCATGAAGTACGTGTCGGTGAGGCCCATCACCGGCACCAGCATCACGCAAAAGTAACCCCAGGCGAAGAGCAGTGGACGGGCCTGGCTGTTGCGATTGCGCCACAGCAGCACCGAGACGCCGAGCGCGGCCAGCGGCGCAATCCACCATCGCAGATCGCCCGCCTGAATGCGCCATTGCGGATAAACGAACATCAGGTTCAACGGCAGGAGAATCTTGCCGAGGTAGAACCAGACCACGGCGCCCGCGCCTGAGAGACGCTCGAAAAACCCGGCATTCCGAATGATCTCCGGGGAGCCGTGTTTTTGGAACCAGATGTCCACGATCGTGAAAACCGCGGCGACGGCAAAAAAGGGCAGCGTGGCCGCCAGGTTTCCCATGGAAAACCGGCGGCGCCAGGCGAGCAGGCCCAACAGCACCACCGGGAGCATGGCCACCGAGCCTTTGCTGAGCATTCCCAGCGCAAAAGCGAGCAGGCTCAAACCATACCAAAGCGTGCTGCGGAGCCATTGTTCCCGGAGAGGGTTCCTGGCCCGCGGTGCGGCGGCGGCGGTCTCAGTTCCCGGCAGAGCGGCGGCCATCTCCGTCCTTAGAAAAAACAGGATCGCCAGCAGGAAGAACAGCATGGCCATCAGGTTCTTTCGCTGGGTGATCCACGCCACCGACTCCACGTTGACCGGATGGACGGCGAAGATAAACGCGGCCAGGAAAGCGCCGGGGACACGCAGCCGCTCCAGAATCCTCCACAGGAGCAGCGCTTCAACGATGTGCAAGGCGAGGTTGGTGGCATGATAACCCAGCGCGTGCATTCCCCACAGCCGCCATTCGATCCAAAGCGTGGTGGAAGTCACCGGCCAGTAATCGAGCGCCTCCCGGGTGAACCAGAACCGGGAAAGACCGTCCGCTGCCTTGATGAGCTTGTTCTGGGTGAGGAAGGCGTCGTCGTCCCAGATGAACCCACCCTTGAGCGCTGGCAGGTAGGCGAGCAGGGTCGCACAGCCAATCAGCGCCCCAGGCACGATGGTCCTGAAGAAGATTGATTGGGAGCTCGCCGTCCCGGAGGGGGGTGCTTTCACCACGGGAAGACACGAACAAATCATGCTGCGCGCCGCAACCGCCTAATCGTAGAAGGCGATGGGAGGCGAAATCGTCGGGTTGATTCCTCGCCGGACTTCAGTCCTGGGAAAAGGGTTTGCTCCGGTCGGCGGCGCGCCCTAGGGTGCACCTCTATTCCATGTCCAGCATCTCCACCGAGTTGTTGATCCTGGGCTTGTTGCTGGTGACGAGCGGGATTTTTGCCATGGCGGAGGTGGCCTTGATGTCGGCCCGAAAGGCCCGGTTGCGCCAACTCGCGGATGAGGGCGACGAGCGCGCGCAGGCCGCCCTCGAACTCGGGGCTGATCCCGCGCGCTTCCTGTCGACCGTGCACGCGGCCACCACCCTGTGCGCCATCCTGGCGGGCGCTTTCGGCGGATTGACGCTGGCGAACGAGATCGCGGC
>Ga0182011_10001932_pt1 | contig 17864 bp, 13 predicted proteins | sample 711E1DmetaG_FD_120481 | JGI IMG/M metagenome (GOLD analysis project Ga0182011, IMG submission 120481) | Permafrost microbial communities from Stordalen Mire, Sweden - 711E1D metaG | ecosystem: Environmental > Terrestrial > Soil > Wetlands > Permafrost | place: Sweden: Stordalen | collected... | reverse complement strand
TGCCGCCCACGATCACGCTGGTGCATGGCCCCGGCTGCCCGGTCTGCGTCACGCCCGTCGAACTCATCGATGCCGCGGTGGCGCTGGCCGCGCGGCCCGGCACCACCGTCTGTTCGTTTGGCGACATGCTGCGCGTGCCGGGCACCGGCCCAGACCTGCTGACCGCCCGGGCGCGGGGCGGCGACGTCCGGATGGTTTACTCGCCGCTCGACGCCGTAAACCTCGCCGCGCAGCAGCGCGACCGCGAAGTGGTGTTCTTTGCCGTCGGTTTCGAAACGACGGCTCCCGCCAACGCCATGGCCGTCGTGCAGGCGCGACGGCTGGGTCTGCGCAATTTCTCGCTCCTGGTCTCCCATGTCCTGGTGCCGCCAGCCATCGAGGCGATCCTCTCCGCCCCGGACAACCGCGTGCAGGGTTTTCTTGCCGCCGGCCACGTCTGCACGGTCATGGGAACAGCGGAATACAGCCCGCTCGCCGCGCGTTTTGGGGTGCCGATCGTCGTTACCGGTTTCGAGCCGGTGGACATTCTGCGGGGCGTGCTGGCCTGCGTGGAGCAACTCGAGTCTGGCCGGGCAGAGGTGGCGAACGCCTATGCGCGCGCGGTGCGTCCCGAGGGAAACGTACACGCGCAGCGCCTGATGCAGGAGGTTTTTACCGTGGTCGACCGCAACTGGCGCGGCATCGGGCGCATCCCGTCCAGCGGCTTTGCGCTCAAGCCCGAGTTCGCGGATTTCGACGCCGCCCGGCGTTTTGGCGTCTCCGGCGACGCGCCACCGGAAGCCACCGAGTGCATCAGTGGTTTGATCATGCGCGGGGTAAAGAAACCCCAGGAATGCCCGGCCTTCGGTACCCGGTGCACACCGGAGCATCCGGTCGGCGCGCCCATGGTTTCCAGCGAAGGCGCCTGCGCCGCCTATTACCGCTACCGGCTGCGAAAGACGAATCCTGCCGCTACAAACAATGGTAGCGCCGGTCTCTGACCGGTAGCCTCGCCAATCCGCCAGTCGCAGACTGGCGCTACGTAATTTACCCGCTGACCTCCGACGCAGCTCCACTCGCGGGCGCTCGCGGCCACAAGACTACCCCGGATTCCTCGTGGAAACGTCGTGTCCGCATCGCCTGCCTCCCTTGAAACGCGACGAGAGCTTCGCGTCTCCGTGACTTTCGCACCGCCCGCGCAACAGGGTCCCTTTCCGCATGCCGTTTCCAGGCTGGCGGGCGCCCCGGTCTGCGCGGGTCAACAGATGCGCGGCAACTGTTCGCCGCTGAGACGATCGAGGATGCGCTCCACCCCCACCGTGCTGCGCAACGTGACCTCGCCGCGAGGCGACTCCTGCACTTTCCCGATCCGGCCCGCTCCGCCCTCCGGGGCAAAACGCTGCAATATCGCCACGGCGCGGTCCGCCTGCGCGTCCGGCACGAAGGCAACGAACCGCCCCTCGTTGGCCACATAAAACGGGTCGAGCCCGAGCAGCTCGCAGGCGCCGCGCACCGACTCGCTGACGGCCACGGCATTTTCGTCCAGGGTCGCCGCCAGCCCCGCCGTCTCGGCGATTTCGATCACCGCCGTGGCCAGCCCGCCGCGCGTGAGATCGCGCAAGCAATGCACGTCGATGCCGGCCGTGAGCAAGGCTTCGACGGCCGGCCAGAGCGCCGCACAATCGCTCTCGATCGACGACTCGAACGCGAGCCCTTCACGCTGGGCGAGAATCGCCATGCCGTGCCGGCCGATGTCGCCGCTCAGCAGGATGGCATCCCCTTCCCGCACGGAAGCCGGAGCGATGATCAGCGCATGTTCAATCACGCCGATGCCCGACGTATTGACATAGAGGCCATCGCCTTTCCCACGCTCCACCACCTTCGTATCGCCCGTGACGATCGACACTCCGGCGGCGCGGGCCGCTTCGCCCATCGACCGGACAACGCGCTCAAGCACTTCAAGGGGGAGACCTTCCTCGAGAATGAAGCCGGCGCTGAGCCAGCGCGGCCGCGCTCCGCACATCGCAAGATCGTTGACCGTGCCGTGGACGGCGAGCCGCCCGATGTCGCCACCCGGAAAAAACAGCGGACTGACCACGTGCGAATCCGTGGTGAACGCGAGTCGCGCGCCCGGCGGGACGTCGAGAACGGCGCCGTCGTGCCGCGCATCGAGGGACGGGTTGGCAAAGGCCGGCCCGAAGACCCGTTCGATCAACTCCTGGGTGAGTCGCCCGCCGCCGCCGTGGGCAATCTGGATCTCAGTGTGGCCTGTCAGCGGCACGGGGCATTGAAAGTTCGCAGGGTTGGGGATGGGGCCGGCCACGCGCAGAACCTAGAACTTCTCTTCCAACAGGCAAGCCACCAACCAGGAAGAAACCTAGAGCGATTCAAATCGAACTGTGGCCGAGAACACAAACGTACAGTTCGGAATTTACCTGCTTAGAGAACGCGTCCGGCAAGCCGCCAGTCGAATCCGCTCAGCCGCGAGCGGCCGGCCGAGGAGCTTCTCGCCGCGGGCGGAAAACCATGCGGCATCATCCGTCGTTACAAACCGCCGGAGTGCGCTCCGGCCGAGCCGCGCTTCCTGGTCGGGATGGCGTTCCAGCCAATTTTTGAGACGCGAGGCCACGACCTCTCCTTGCGCAAGGATCTCCACCCCGGCCGGGACCAATGACCGGATCGCTGGCAACAGCAACGGATAGTGGGTGCAGCCAAGGAGAATCCGTTGCGGCCGTCGGCCGGAGTTCAACACTGGATCCAGCGCCCGGCGGAGAAACCACTCGGTGCCGGGTCCGTCGAGCTCCCCGGCCTCAACCAACGCCGCCCAGAGAGGGCAGGCCTGCTGGATGAGTTCGAGATGGGGCGCGAGTTTGCGCAGCTCCATCCCGTAAGAATCGGAGGCGATCGTGCTCTCGGTCCCGAGCACCGCGACCACGCCCGTCGCCGACGAAGGGGGCGTCCGGCCGGGCACGGCGCCGGGCGGCAACCCGGCCAGCGCCTCGACGGACGGGCGCACCACGCCCAGCACGCGCCGGTCCGGCCGGTGTTTGGGCAGGTGCAGTTGCTGGAGATTGCGCAGGGCGCGCGTCGACGCGGTGTTGCAGGCGAGGATCACCAGCGTGCAGCCCTCGTCGAACAACCACTCGACCGATTCCAGCGTGAATTCGTAAATCACGTCGAGACTGCGCGCGCCGTAGGGCGCCCGCGCACTGTCCGCGAGAAACAAATAATCGTACTGCGGCAGCGCCTTCACCAGCGAATCCAGCACCGTGAGGCCGCCAAATCCCGAATCGAAAACCCCGATCATGGCACGCTGAGCGACTGGCCGTTGTCCTTCGCGCCGAGGCTGAGAATAAACGGCGCCGCTTTTTGGGCCCATTCCTGCGCCATGGGATAACTGCCGGCATCGGCGCCGAAACATTTCTGCAGCATGGCGGTGTTGATCACACCGGGATTGAGCGGGACCGCGGCGAGGCCCTCCGGCAACTCCTGCGCCAGCGATTTGGTCAGGCCCTCGATCGCCCATTTCGAGGCGCAATAAGGCGCCACGTCGGGCGCAGTCGACCGGCCCCACCCGGAACTGAAATTCACAATCACCCCATGTCCGGCCTCGACCATCGCCGGAACAAAGGCGCGGATCACATTGACGACGCCTTTGATGTTCACGTCGACCAGCTTCGAGAACTCCGCGGCCGGCACCTGCCACAGCGGCGCCGGCTGGTTCATCAGGGCGGCATTGTTGATCAGAAAATCCGGGGTCCCGGTTCCCATGATGCGCTCGGACCACATTCCGACCTTGACCACCTCAGTGACGTCGACGACATCGAAGTTGTGAGGCTCGGGATAAACGGAACGCAGTTCAAAGATTTCCATCCCACTCCGCCCGCAGCCGCTGACCGTATGCCCCTGCGCGATATACCACTCCGCCAGCGCACGCCCCAATCCGCGGGTGACTCCGGTGATGACGATGTGCATGACCGGTTGTAGCAAATTCGCGTTGGTTGGGAAGCGCCTTCCGTTCCGGCAGTCCTGGAGGGTGTCGCCTCCAACGATCTGAGATCGCGCCGTCGCCCGTCAGCCCGGCGACGACCCCGCGCAGAATTCACGGCTCTGACTCGCGGCGGGTTCAACAATAATCGTACCAATCGCTTGGCCCGCGAGCGCATTGTCCGATTTGGTCACCGCTGGGCGCGATAGTCATCGCGTTCGGGAGGACGTCTTTCTAGAATTCCTGCCTCCGAGAAGCATAGGAATTAAAAGTTATAGTATCCAAAACCACGCCAGCCTCGCCCTTTCCGGCGCGGTTCCTCCCATGAGAGACGATTACCTAAAGAACGCGCTCAAGATCATCGACGATCCCAACATTCTGATCAATGTCATCTCGCGCCGGGTCAAGCAGCTCAGGCACGGCAGTCGACCACTCGTTGAATCGCTGGAGAAGCACACCGCCGAGGATACGGCGCTGCGCGAGGTCGCTGAAGGCAAGATCAGTTATGAACTGGCGACGCCGGAAGAGCTGGCCCGCCTGTAATCCGGCACGCTCGCAGCCGATCCAGCGGCCTCGTTGAAGAACCACCGGCGAACGGCTGGCCGCGGAGTTGAGCCGCTCGGCGCATTGGCGCCAGATTCTGAACTGCCCCGCGTCGGAGCCAGGCCTTGCCGGGCGCGTTAACTGAGAGCGATGTTGATCGGTTGCTCCAAGTTTTCGAGATAACCCGGCGATCCAGACTTGAGCGGGAAAACCGCCCTCCTCGCCAGTGACAGTGGCGCATCATGCGTTCAGCACGAACGGCGACCCGGATGTACGGCGTCAGCGTCGTCGTCGATCAGGAGAACGCGCTGTGTGACTGCTCCGGTTTTCTCGGTTCGATGCTCCTTGATTGGCTTGGACGCGAGCGCTCGCTAGAAATGCGCTCAACGCTCTGACAGATAGATCTGCTTGATTCCCTCGTCATCGGCGATGAACGCGGCCCCCGGATGAAAAACGCTTGTCCCGAGCCGGAAACCGATCGGGTGCTTCAGGCCGCAGTGCTCCGTCAAATATGCCACCATGCCATTTTGGTCGATCTTCACAACCTCCCCTTTGTCGAAATCGGCGCCCAATACATTGCCGTCGTTGTCGACCGCGAATGAGAAGAGGGACGGCGCATTCGCTGCCACAACTTCTGGCACTCCGGCGGTTCCATCGGCATGGATCGGATATCGCCACAGCGTTTTTTTCGCCGCTTCGTAGGAGTAGAGATGAGAACCTCCCTTGTCGAAGGCGATCCCTCCAATGATGAACTCGCCCGGTTCGAGATGATAATCCACGAGCAGCGTCTTCTCCAGCGAAGGGGTCAGCCGATAGATTCTTCCCTCGCGGTGGTCCGCAACGTATAGGTTCCCTTTTGAGCCGAGCCGGAGATCGAAGGCTCCGCGAAAACCGGACGCGAGAACGTCGACCTTTCCTCCGACACCGACCTTGAGAAGTTTGTCGCCGCCGGCGATGTACAGGTTTCCCTTTTCATCGATGTCGACGCCGGGTCCGACGAAGACACTCTTGAACGCGACGTACCGCTGTTCGTTCCCTGCGGCGGTCACCCTGGAAACATAGCCGTCCGCGCCGACGGCCGCGGCGTCTCCGCCCAAAACATACATCAAGCCGTCTTGACCGATCGCGATGCCGAAGTGTCGCATCGTGGGCCCTCCTGAGTACTTGAGGAAAAGCCTGGCTTCCGGCACGCCATCGGCCGGTGAATTGACCCGGGTGGAAGGTTGCGCCGTCGCAGCGCCGGGCGCCAAAGCCGCCAGAATCGCGACGTCGAGACAGCCGGCGGCAATCGCGTTTCTGAACTGCTGGGATTTGTTTAGGTCGGTCATGATATCATGGGCCGGGGGATGGATATGGAAGCATGAGAAATCGAACAGGTAGCGGGACCGCGGCGCCGGTGGTCAATCCACGACAAAAAGCCTGGCGCCGAGGTCGGTCGAAGAGCGATGCGCCTCAGCTCCGTCGGCCACCTGATAACTCATGCCGGGCTTCAAGACGAAACGCCTGCCATCGCGAAGCTCGGTCAACAATTCGCCATCGATACAAAGCAGGAAGTGGCCTTTGCTGCACCAATGATCCGCCCGATATCCGGGAGAGTATTCAAGCATGCGAACTCGGACGTCGCCGAACTGGAGCGTGCGCCAATCGGCCCAACCACGCTCGCCGGGTTTGCGCTCGGGCGCGATCGTCTGCCAGTCCGTAATTCCGAAAGCGATGTTCTTGATTTCCATAATCAGTTTAGCCGAGTGCCAAGCATTGCCGCCGATGTCAACGCGTGCGACGCGAAAGGAGCCGAGCGCGTGCGAACGATGGGTTTGGGGTTTGCAGCGTAAGCGGGTAATAGCACCCATCCCGCAGGTGCTCGACGCGGTTTCAGGATACCGCAGACTTGGGCGGTTCTTTGAACAGCTCGATGTAATCGTGAGGCAACAGGCCGGCGGACTGGTTGGTGCCGGAGGCCAGTTTTGGCAAGACCCAGGTCAGGTAGGCCTCTGGGTTGAGCTTGAGCAGTTTGCAGGTGCCGAGAATCGAATAGATGGTCGCCGACTTCCAGCCGGCTTCCGGATGGCCGATGAAGAGCCAGTTTCTTTTCCCAAGAGCGCTTGGCCTGATTCCGTTCTCAATGGGATTGTCATCGATCTCCACATGACCGAAGCCCGGTTCAGCGTAGCGGGTAAGTTCGTCCCAGCGCTTCAGCGCATAGGCACAGGCCTCTCCGACTTTGCTAGCCGGCAAGGCGCTGACCTGGGCCTGCAGCATCTTGGATTTGATTTGGGCCAGCAGAATCTGACTGCGGTCACAGCGTAAGGCTTCTCTCTGTGCAAACGGCTTCCCTCTGGCCTCCGCCTCCACCTGGTAAAGCCTGGCGATCAGGGCGAGGACGTGGGCAACGGTTTGCCCACCGTTGTCGACTGCCTCGACCCATTTTCTTCTGGCATGGGCCCAGCAACGCAAGGACGTGATCCCCGGACGTTGCGCCGCCAGATTCTCGTAGACCTGATAACCATCGCTCTGGATCACGCCGCGCCAGTCGGGCGGGAACAATCCCAGTGGCACCTCTTGTTTTCGGGTCGGGTCAAAATCAAACAGGATCGTCTGAGCGGTGGGCGCGTGCCGCACCCACAGCCAGGCATGCCGGGCCGCTCCCGGTCTTTCCGGATCGAGCACTTTGACTGGCGTCTCGTCGCACTGCACGTAGCCGGATTGCAGGAGCCGCTGTTCGAGCTGGTTCTTGACGCCGGTGAGCAGCAGGGCGACCTGCTCGACATACTTGCTCATTTTCGAGCGTTCGAGGGTGACGCCCTGCCGCGCGGCGATCTGCTCGATTCGGTACAGCGGAACGTGGTCGGCGTACTTGCTGATCACGATATGGGCCAAAAGCCCGGTGCCCACGCCCGACTGCGGGATCACGCGCTCGAGCTTCGCTTGCACGGGGGCGCAGGACTTGGTCGGAGAGGCAAAGACCGGCACCACGTGCTGGACGCGCACAAAGCGGCTGGGGCGGTAGTCGATTTCCTCGGTGATCTCTTCCCGGATCTTGACCAGCGGTTCGCCGGTTTGCGGATCGAGCTTCTGTGCTTCTGGCAGATCATGCACGAGACGCTCGACCGGCAGATTGGCCGGTGCCGGGCGGCGGGGACCGCGCTTAACCCGGGCCTTGGGCGCTTCGGGAATCGGGGCGGGCTCTGGCTGGACCACGGCGGCAATCTGCTGGTCCGCCTCGACGCTCTCCAGGGCCAGCAGGTGCTGCTTGAGATCGATCTTTTCGGAACTGGGTCCGTGGATGCGGCGAATCAGATCCTTGAGCTTCGCTTCCGCCTCCTGGAGCTTCAGGGTGAGTTCCCGCTTCGTCGTCTCCAATTCCACGAGCAGCGAGTGCTTCTGCTGCTCCAGCGCCTTCTTCTCCTCCCGCAGCTCCGCCACCTGCGCTTCGAGGCGGCGGTTCTCGGTGCGGAGAATGGCGGGGGTCATAGGGTATCCATAGCTTGGATACTCATTGCGGGATGTCCAGTTTTTTCTGCCGATTTCCATCGTTTTTTACCGGCGGAACCACTTCCGTTCGGCGCGGATATCAAGTCCCTCGACCAAGGCGTGAAACTTGCCCGCGTCGATCTCTTCGCTCGTGCCCGCCGGGGTCCAGGCAAAGGTGCCCTTCTCCAGCCGCTTGGTGCATAACCATAGACCCGAACCGTCCCAACATAGGGCCTTGAGCCTGGTCCGATGCCGGTTGCAGAACAAAAACAGGTGGCCGCTCAACGGGTTTTGCTGCAGCTGGTTCTCGACCAGGCCGTGCAGCGCCTCGAAGCCCAACCGGAGGTCCGTCGGCCCGGGCCGCAGGAAGACCCGCGTGGATCGGCTCAGGCCCCACATCGCAATGCGGCGATCACCTGCGCCAGCCAGTGCGGTTCCGTTCCCGGCGGCACTCGCACCGTCACTCCGCCCAGCAACTCCACCAGCACGTCACTGCACCCAATCGGACCCGGCCGCAATTCTACCAGGCCGGGGCTTCCCGCCGGCGATTGCCCCCGACTGTTGCGCAGCCATACCGCCAGCGTGGGTACCGACACGCCCTGCTCTCGGCAGAACTCCGCCTGGGTTCCCTCGCGCTCGGAATAGATCGCCAGTATCCTCTCTCGGTCAGCGGCGCTCCAGTGGCGCTGCCTCTTGCTCACCATTGTTGTTCGCATCCGCCAACAATATCAGTCCGTCGTGCGCCTGTCGCCCATGGGGCCTATTACTCGCTTACCTCTGACACAAGGCCCACACCAAAGTTCAAAACTTCTCCTCAGAATCGGAAGAAAAGCTACCCCTCCGCACCAAATGGCGTCCGCCATTTGTTGAGGAGCATGGAGGGCGAAGCCCGACAAGCTCCTAGCTGAGCGGCCCATCAGTAACTGGCGACTAAGCTAACATCGCAGCGAGAACCGTCTCGGGAGTCCGAGCCTGCCGCGAGCAAACGTAAACCCCAATCGAGGCGCAGAGTCATGTAAGTGCTCACGCTGGCACGAAGTCCCATTCCGACAGACGAAAGGCGCGTTTCCCGCTGCTCATTGGTCAGCAAGGAATGATTAAAGGCGGTCCCTTGATCCCAGAAGGCCAATAACTGCCATTCGGCCTTGTCCAAGGGTTGGCCGATCCCCAGATCCGGCGTGCGCACCTCGACGGTGGTGATTGTGCCTTCATCGGCGTTGGTCGTCCGCTCCGAGTAGCCGCGAACCGTGTCGTAGCCACCAAAGCCCAATTGCTCGCTCGGCGCGAGGTTGGAGTCAGAAAGTTGCAGCGTGCCGCGCAAAACCACGGACCAGTCGCCAGGCAAGCGATTGAGTCGCTCCAGCATTAGCGTGCCGTAGGTATATTGGGAACCAGCCAGAGTATGGGCGGCGTTGAACGCGGCATCGTTGTTGTTTCCGACCCAGTTGCCAGGGCTAAAATAGCCTTCAAAGTCGAGTGTCGTACGGCCATGGGGGTCGCTCAGCGCACCGTTGTAACTGAGTACAAACTGCGCTACATCGTATAGAGTTCCCCCGGCCGAGAGACCCCCGAACTCAAGCGCGTTGTCGTTGTACTTGTAGTCAAACCCGGCCGCAACATTGTGCTTGTATTTGAGAGGGCCGCTTCCGAACTCTGGCAACGGGACACTGTAGCGCCCGCTGATCTGATAGCTGCGGCCCGATATCCCCAGGTAAGGCGGAATCGCACCATGAGTTTCCGTATAGCTACCAAAAAAAGTGAGCGTGTTTCGCCATGGCAGCGGGATAACGTAGCTCGCTGATTCGGCACGCAAGTCTTCGCCGCTGGTCGTATATTGGAAATTGAACTGCTGGCCCAGAGCAAAGGCATTGCCCCAATTGAAACCCGCCTCTTCACGACTAAGTCCAGTTACCGGGTTGCCGTCATTGTCGTAGCCAGCATAAAGCCGTAAGGGGAAACGCTCCTGGGTCCGAAGTTCAATATCAGTCGCTCCGAGCTGTACTCCGGGGTGGTAGATTGCATCCGTGCTGCGAAAGGGATTGGCATTAAGCCAGTCGAGATCTGCCCGAAGTTCGCTGGATCGAATTGGATCGCCCGGCTGCAATCGGATGTTGCTGCTGATTTCATGATCCGAGAACCAATGGTTGCCCGTTGTCGTGATCTTGCCCACGTAACCTTCGAGGATGACCACCTGAACCGTACCGATTGTGATGTCCTGTTCCGGGACAAATACATCGACGATCGGCCGGTCATGATTCCGGTAATAAATGATGACTCTCGTGATCATCTCATTGAGCTGCCCTCTCGTGAATGGATGGCCGATATACGGCGAAACCAGCCCCTGAAAAACACTCGGGTCGGGCACCGCGACGTCCGTGAACGTAACACCCTCGGTGTTGACACCGTTCTTCACCACTCGCTCGGGCTTGGAAACAAATACCAATCCTTTCAATCCAGGCAGAAGTACTTCGTGGCTGTCTCCGGCTGCTTTCGGCAGCGCTGGCAACGCCGAAGTCGGGGATGCCATTGCGGGCACCTCCTTCGGAGCAACTCGCGAATAGTCCTGAGCCAGGACCGGAATCGCCAACAACACCCAGCCCCCAGACAGCAATAGCGTCAGTTTCATCGAAATTTCCGCGGTTAATAGACCGTGAAGCTCGAGCCGAAGGCGATGCATCCCGGCGGAATGGCCGGGCCTTGGTCGAGGCTCAGATTCTCATTGCGCTCCGAGGCAAAGACCAGATAGCGGCGGTTGGCGAGCGCACGATCAAGGGAGAAATCTTTTCGGGTAACGAGTTCGGGCAAAATGTCGCCGGGAGCAATCTGGGCGCTGAATTGCATGAACGGCGAATACGGTTGGCCGGTTGCAGCGCCCAAGATCGTCAGCGCCGTGGCGTTGCCAGGAGCCTGGGCAAAGAGGTAGTTGGAGGCGCTCAGCCCCGAACCATCGATCGCATAGGTTCCAGGCGGGCTTGTTCCTGTCGCCGGGCTAGAGAACAGCAGCGTCCCCGCAGTCGAATTAGACTCGATATCACGACTGACAAAGCCTGTGACGGTTCCGGTAAACACCGGGAAAGACTGACCCGGTTTGATCGTCTCAGGATTGGCAGTGTAGGTCAGGGTTGCCGGATTCACGGTCAGAGCGCCAGAATCAAAGGTTATTGAGTAGTTCAAGGAGTTTAGGCCGCCTGGTGCGATCGAATAGCTGCCAGCGTTCATGGCTCCCTGGGAGTTTCCCGAGTAGCTTAGTGTTCCCTCCAGTACCGAAGCCGTCTGCCCATCTACGAGACCGGTGTAGCTGACGCCGCTTCCGCCAGAATACGCCAGCCCATCGTAAGTCTTGCTGGCATTGTTCGCGGTGACAGTCAAAAGCGCCGGATTAATCGTGCTCGCGGTATTGCTGACATAGGACACCGTATAGTTGTTGCCAATGTTGCCGTCGCTCACCGTTACATTGGACACCGTGACGGTCTTGTTCGCGCCAGCATTTGGGTCGGCAAACGCGAAACTTCCGCCACTAAGGCTATCAGTACCGTAAAGTTGACCCTCGGTCACAACCGCCGAGCCTGCCGCGCTGTTTGTCCCATCGTATGTTTTCGTCACCGGATTCGTTGAAATCGTCAACGCCGCTGGCGAGATCGTCAAGGTGCCCGGATCAAAGGTGATCGTGTAGTTCGAGGAGGTCAGTCCGCCCGGAATTATTGTGTAACTGCCGGCATTCACGGCCCCCTGGGAGTTGCCCGAATAGGTCAGTGTCCCGCCAAGCACTGAAGCCGTCTGGCCATCGACAAAACCGCTGTAGCTGACACCGTTGCCTCCATAATACGCCAAACCATCATAGATCTTGTTAGCGTTGTTCGCCGTAACTGACAGCGCCGTGACGTTCAAGATCGCTGGGGTGATCGTCAATGTCCCAGTGACCACTTCCACGGCATCGCCTATTTGAGGCACCGCCGACACGGCAATCGTATCAGTCGTGCCAGCACTAATGTTGGTGCCGCTAACCGAAAGCGTTGGACCGCTGAGAATGAAGGAGGACGGCCCGGAAACAGTATAGGCGCTTGTCGACGGAAGGGTCGGCAACACCCCGGAATAGCTTACGCTTTGATCACCGGCCTTCACTTGAACAGTCGGATACTGCCACTGAAAATAGGGCAGGCCTCCGTTGATCTGGACCGCGTTGCCGTGGCCATCGTTCGCATAGCCATTGATCCCCCACACGCCTGTTCCAACCGTAAAGTCCCAATTCGATGCCCCGGTACCCACTGGAACAAAGGTCAATTGCTGCAGCATTTGAGCGGTGGTTTCCGAGGTGCCACCGGCAGAAGTGCTTTGTCCCGACGTCGTCGTGTCCCAAAAAGAATAGCTTACCGTGCCATTGTTCTCTCCTATCAACCCACCAACAAAGCCGCTGACGCCACTGACCGCTCCAGTACTGTAGCTCGTCTGCACGGTGGCAGGGACATCGTTATATCCTACCAATCCGCCAATCTCGCTGCTGCCGCTTCCACCAGTCACTGATCCCGTGCTGTAGCTCGTTTGCACCGTGCCCTCATTATAACCAACCAACCCGCCAATCTGATTGCTGGCGCCGCTGCCAGTCACTGCACCCGTGCTGTAGGTCAATTGCACTATGCCATAGTTATCTCCCACCAACCCACCAACTGCGCTGCTGCCGGTGCCGGTGGTCACAATGCCCGTACTATAGCTCATTTGCACCGTTGAGCCGTTTACTCCCATCAACCCGCCAACGTCCGTGCTGCCGCTGCCAGCGGTCACAGTGCCCGTGCTATAGCTCGTAGCCACCGACCCATTGCCACCAGAGTCGGCCGGCAACGCCACGCCGCCATAGTTAGCCGGCGACTCCGCTGGCACGTTGCCTGGCAACGGCTCGTTGTCGCTCCGTCCAATCAATCCCCCAATTGAATTGCTGCCGCTCCCAACAAGGACCGCGCCCGTGCTGTAGCACGTTTGCACTGTGCCCGTTTGGTTATATCCCACCAACCCACCGATTTCATAGCTATTGATGCCAGCGGACACCGCACCCGTGCTGTAGCTCGTTTGCACTGTGTTTGTGGCATAACCCACCAACCCGCCGATCTGGTTGCTGTTTGGGCCAGCGGTCACCGCACCCGTGCTATAGCACGAATTCACCGCGCCACCGCTGACTCCGGTCAACCCGCCAATATAGCGGCTGTTGCTGCCGACGGTCACAGCACCCGTGCTATAGCTTGTTCCCACTGGGCCATTGTTCGATCCCACCAACCCGCCAACATCGTTGCTGTAGTCGCCACCAGTAACTGTCCCGGTACTGTAGCTTCCTTCAATACTACTGTTGTTTATTCCCACCAATCCACCAACGCAGAAGCCGCCTGCGCCGTTCACCGCGCACGTGCTGTAGCTCGCCTGCACCATAGCCATGTTATAAGAAACCAACCCGCCAACAACGCCGTTCCCAGTCACCGAGCCCGTGCTGTAGCATGTTTGTACAATGCCATAATTCGCTCCCGCTAGTGCGCCGACGTCCGAGCCGCCACTGACATTCGCCGCCGTCAGCCCAAGATTCTCAATCACCCCACCCGAATCGACTGAGCCAAAAAGACCGACAACATAGCTGGTGCTCGACTGGTTAATCGTCAGGTTGCTAATGACATGACCCTGGCCATTGAAGGTCCCGGCAAATTCCAGATTGCCTCCGGCGATCGGTGTAAACCCGGCGTTTGCGTTCCAATTCACGGTTCCACTCGCGTCGATGTTGTTCGCAAGAACATAGTCGTTACCCAAGGGAAGCGAAGCCACCCCCTGCAGTCCGTACACGTCGGTGATCTGGTAGGGAGTGCCTGAAGTTCCGTCTCCGCCCGTCACGCGCAGGAAGCTGCCCCCTTGGATCTCAAAATCATGGCGAGCCGCAAATGCCGGCAAGGTTGCGCTGTTCTGGGTCCATGCGCCGGTTTGCAGGATGAAGTTCGCCACGTTCACCGTGCCGGAGGGACCCGTAGAGATGATATCGCTAACTCCTGCGGGATTCAAGGTGAGGCCGCCGTTGGCCCCGGAAATCCCTGCGTTGATATTGATGGTGCTGCCCGAGGCGTTGGTGCTCAGGGTCAGGGTGTTGGCACTCGTCCAGGTGATGCCATTGCTGACGGTAATGTTGGTGTTTGCGTTGAGGATGAGATTGGCCGTGCCCAGCGCGGTCGCCACGGTCGATGGATCGATCGTCGAGTTGCTGTCGTTCTCACCGGAAACCACCGCCCCGACGCCCCCGGTTACGACGGTCAAGGTCGACGGATCAAGAAGCAAGTTTCCTGTCGTGCCGCCTGGCGCCGTCAAATCGGCCGTGCCGGTCAGCTGCACGCTCTTCCCCGAAACCTCCGCATTCCCGCCGACGCCGCCAGCCCCGCCGCGAGCGAGGATTTGGCCGGCTTGAACCGCGAGACCGTCTCCCGCTTTCAACGCCACCGTTCCACCCTGGTCTTCGGTCGCCGTGGCTGAAGCGTCTAGAATGCCCGAATTCGCCACTGTACCAGCATCGCTCGTCAGCCAGATATGCCCGCCCTGCCGGGTCACCGTTGTCGCCCGAATCGTTCCTGTGTTCTGGATTGCTAGGGCATAGATGTTTCCGTTCGCCGCCCTGAGTTCCGCCGCCCCGGCCTGGATCACCCCGGAATTATTCACTCCGGTTTGTCCTGATGCGGATGCTGTTGCGGCGCTTGGGCTGACGAAAACATGTTCGGTTCCGGTTTGTGCGATCAGGATGTCATCGGCAGCGGCAAGCCCGACGGTGCCGTTCGGAGCCTTGATCGCGCCCTGGTTGGACACGCTCTTGCCGATCAGAATCACATCGCCGCCTAAGGCGTTAATCACGCCGAGATTCTGCACTCCGGCTTCACTCGAACCAGCAAAGTGAAGATTGCCGGAAAGAAAGTCGCTATCAGTGATATCGCGCGTGCTGGCCAGGAAACTGGCCGTATTGATCACCCCGCCAGAGCCTACCGTGATGCCGTTACCATTGATCAGATAGACCTGGCCGTTGGCCGAGAGGGTTCCGTTCAGAAGCGAGGTCTCGCCGCCGAGGACACGGTTCAAGACCGCACTGGTGGCAGAAGGCTGGACGAATTTGGTCAGCTCACCCGGGTTGATTGAGAAGCTCTGCCAGTTGATGATCGCCGCATTGCTCGTCTGGTTGATCGTCACGGTTCCCGGAGCAGTGCTAATAGCAACTGAGCCCGCTGACACCTGGCCTCTAGATGGATTGGCTCGAAGCGCCGAGGGAAAATGAAGAACCAGACCGAGAATGATCAAGAGGGACTGGCGCAACAGCGAGCGCAATGTCAAGAGCCTCGATTCTACGGGGTCGCCATGATGGGACATGCTTTCCCAATCTTCTATTCATGACTCCTTTGCAAATTCAATTCGAGTCTACGAAGGAAACTGTATCCTAATTAGTTCTACCATTTCGTATGATAGTTTTTCTAATATTGAAGCGGTCGTGAAACCTCGTTCGCTCAAGAGAGGCGCTCGCATCTTGAGGTGCGCGCGCTGAGCATTGCGGAGCGGGCTGCGAAGCGCCAACGACGCCCAGACGCAATAGCGCTCAGAGGCACACCCGCTATCCACGGCAGTAGCGCCCCAGTGTCGCTGGTTGCGGCAGCCTCAGCTGAAGCCGAGAACCGGATGCGGCTCGTAGAGTTCCTCCAGGGTGGAGATGTCATCTGCAGTGAGGCGCACGGAAAGAGCGGCAACGGCATCCACGAGATGTTGCGGCTTGGTGGCCCCGACGATGGGCGCGGTGATGAACGGCTTGCCGAGCATCCAGGCCAGCGCGATCTGCGCGTGGGGCAAGCCACGATGTTCAGCGATCTGGCCCAGCCGGTCGACGACCTTGCGATCGCTCGCTTCGGTGCGCGAGTACATGCCGTTGCCGAACTGGTCGGTCTGGGAGCGCTTGGTGGTTTCGCTCTTCCATGGGCGGGTCAAGCGGCCGCGGGCCAGCGGACTCCAGGGAATGACCCCGATGCCCTCGGATCGGCAGAGGGCCATCATCTCGCGTTCCTCTTCGCGATAGAGCAGATTGTAGTGGTTCTGCATCGAGACGAACCGCGTCCAATGGTGGAGATCGGCGAGGTAGAGCGCCTTGGCAAACTGCCACGCATACATGGAAGAGGCCCCGATGTAGCGCACCCTGCCCGATTTTACCACCTCGTGCAACGCCTCCAGGGTCTCCTCGATGGGCGTATCGTAGTCCCAGCGGTGGATCTGGTAAAGATCCACGTAGTCCATGCCCAGCCGGCGAAGGCTCTCGTCGAGCTCGTGAAAGATGGCCTTGCGGGAAAGTCCCCGCCCGTTGGGCTCGTCGCGCATTACGCCATGAACCTTGGTGGCGACGACTACCGCCTTGCGGCGGGCGTTGCGCTTGAGGAAGCGGCCCAGCACCTCCTCGCTGGCCCCGCTGGAGTAGACGTTGGCTGTGTCGAAGAAATTGATCCCCAATTCAAGCGCCTGGCGCAGGAAAGGCTGGCTGTCTGCCTCGTTGAGGCTCCACGCATGCCTTCCTCCCTTTAGTTCGCCGATGGCGGGCGCGCCATAGGTCATGCAGCCAAGGCCGATGCGCGAGACCTTGAGACCAGTTTTGCCGAGATTTATATAGTCCATTTTTCCTTTGGGTGATTCCGGACCGAATGCAAAAACCCGATCCCTGAAACCTGGTCAGAATGCGACCGAGCACAAGACCCGTTCGCAAGACTGATCGCCCCGGTGGACCATTCGCTGCGGGCGCCCGAGGCCCAAGGAATCCGCGAACACTTCCAACCGACACTTATGGATAAGCGTTCTGGAACTATGGGGTCTTGCCCCACGATACCAAGTTCAGGTGAGAATGGTTCGGCGGCATCCAGCTCAGGGTAACACCCCATTTTCGGAGTGGGGAACAACTGACATGGTCTTGCCAGACGCCGCTCCATCAATCCATCGCCCATGAAATCAATTTCACGACTTGCGCCGATTCTCGCTTCCGTCGCACTGCTGGCCCTCGGCTTCCCATCTCTCGCACACGCGGCCAAGTTTCCGCCTCTAAATACGCCTGCGGCTACCGAGCACCGCCCAGGCCAACTCGTCTGGGCCGACTTGTTCACTGCTGATCCCGACAGCGCCACCAAATTCTACTGCAACCTTCTCGGCTGGACGGCAACTACACTCGATCAAAAGGACAAGAGCTACACCGTGTTCAGCAACGGGGGCAAGCCGGTTGCCGGCCTCGCGCCCCGTTCTGTCAAAGGCGCCAGTCATCCCTCTCGCTGGATCGGCTATTTTGCTGTGACCGACATTGCCGCAGCCCTGGAGGCCGTGAACAAGGCCGGAGGAACGGTTCATGCCCCGGCTCACAATTTCCCCGACCGCGGCTACCAGGCTATCGTCGCGGACAAGGACGCCGTTCCCATTGGCCTTCTCCAATCGAGTTCGGGGGATTCCCCGGATGACAGGCGGCAACTCGGAGATTGGAACTGGTTCGAGCTTTATGTAAGAAGTCCAGCGGAGTCGTCGTCCTTCTATCATGAGGCTATCGGCTTCGATGTGGCGTCAGAGACAAAGTCCAATCGGAAAAGTGAGTTTGTACTCTCTGCGGGCGGACAGGCAATGGGCGGCATCGCCCCTCTGCCGGATGGCAACGACGTCAAACCCAGCTGGCTTGGCGTCATCCGCGTAGCCGATCTCGACCAGACGCTCGCCAGGGTCCCAGGGCTCGGCGGCGAGGTTCTGGTCCCCCCGCACCCCGTGGAGTTTGGAAGCCGCTTTGCTATCATCCTAGATTCCACCGGCGGCACCATCGGCCTCGTGCAATATCTGGACAATGCGAATCCCGCCAACAGCCAATGAAAACCCTACG